>k87-634143_pt1 | contig 11111 bp, 5 predicted proteins | sample MGYA00084031_6733416 | MGnify analysis MGYA00084031
CGGCGGCGATCTCCTCTTCACCCACCCGCGGCCACCGCATGTCCGCTTTCAATGTCACGGTTTTGGGCCCGCCAAGCAGAGCCAGGTTGGGCATTCGCTGACGTCCTCCGTTTACTCAACGTGTTGAATGCACGGCTCGATCTTCGTCCACCATCTTTTCTGGTTTTTGGTTCACTTCCCTCTAAAACAAAAATAATCGGGCTCCTCCCGCTTCAGCAAGCGTCGGGCTCATGATTGGCACCCATGAAACGACATGCCCTTCAATTTGCGCGCAAGCGGGCGGTCCCAACAGTGCGCTCTCTTGGAGCCAGGACCGCCCGCCTGCCTATTCAAGACTTGGACTTCCTCATGCTCCCTCAAGCAGTTCCACAAATTGATACGACGAGATCACGGGCGCGAAGTAGCGGTTGATGCGATCCATTGCCGCCGCCTCGTCCTCGGGCCGCTGGCACCCGGTCGCGTCGCCGACGACGATAGGCAGGTACCCGTGGTCGCGCGCCGCCCGCACGTTCCCCTCGACGCACCAGTCCAGGTGAATCCCCGTGAACACAACGACCTCCACCCGCTTGCGCGCGAGCTCCAGGGGCAGGGGTGTACCGATGAAGCACGACTGCAGCGCCAGCTCGTTGAACTGGTGGTCACCGGGCTGGACCAGCGCTTTCAGCTCCGCCACCAGCTCGTTGTCAAGGCGCTTCTGCTCAGGGGTGAAAGCTTTCCCCTCAACCCACGAGGCGTATTGAACCTCGTCGAAGATGGTCTTCGGGTAATCCTCGCGAAAGACGGAGTACCCCACCCAGTTGAACGAGACGAAGTTTTCGGCCCGGCGGGCCGCTTGCACCACCCGAATCGTCGCCTCCAGGCTGCCGCGGGCCCGGTGATTCTCGTGGCCTTGCGCTCCCCACGGCTCGTAGACCGAGTTGGTCTGGCTGATGGAGACGAAGGCGGCCCGGCGCCTCAAAATCTCGCGGAGGTCGAGCTTGCGCCAATGCGGAGCCAGCTCCGGAATCGCGTGAATCCCTCCGGCCAGCGGACTTTGCACCTCAGCTGCACCCATGACGACGGATCTCCTTTCCGTGTGTGCGTGTGCGGATGCGGACCGTAGCCTTTCACGCTGCTTCCGGCAACAAAAAAGCCTCTCCGCGAGGAAGAGGCGACATCTCTTACTACGCCTGCTTTCCTCTTATCTTTCGGGTCTCCCCGCAGGAGTTGGCACCTTCTTGCTGAACGGGGCGCCGCGCCGGCGCCATCAGCAAGGGTTGCCGGGTTTCATCGGGCCAGTCCCTCCACCGCTCTGGATAAGCGGAAACGCCGCAGTCCGTATCCAATTGTCAAGTATAATGATAGGTTAAGTCTGGTTTGGTGTCAAGAAATTGTTGCAAACATCCCCGCGGCAACGTGACTCCATCGCCGTCGGGGAATGCCGGGCAGCTTTTCGCTCCACAGGCGGGCAAGCTCCGCGTCAGAGGGCTACCAGGTCGTCGTCGCCCTCGATGATGCGAATGAGCCACGGGTGGCGGCCCAGCGCCGGCAGGAAGGCGAAATCGCGCGGCACGCCTTGGCGGCCGCGTCACCCGCGACTGCACATGGTCCCCCGCCTCACACGACCTCCCGGCGCAGCCACTCCACGTCGTGGCAGGCGAGCACCGCCTGGGCGTGGCGCGCGTAGTGGCCCCGGAGATCGCGGGCATAGGTCTCCAAGATCTGGCGGCCCAGGCCCTCATGGTCGCCGCAGAGGAAGAGGCCGCGCGCGAGGATCAGCTCTTTGAGCGAGCGGTTGCGCGCCTCGTTTTCATTCAAATCGTCGTTGGCCGCAGCGATCACCGAGCGGGTGTCCAGGTGGGCGTGGCCCATCATCCCCGGCTTCTTCAGCAGCCGGTACAAAGCTTCGGCCAGAACCGGATGGGCCAGCGCGCTCGCCGCCACGGAGACTGCCCGGCAGTGGGAGAATTCGCTCTCCTCAGTGAGGGCCTCGATCTTTTGCCGGATCGGCTCGACGGCGGCGCTGTGACGCGTCCTGCCCAAGGCGATGACGAGGGCGTCGACCCGGCTGAGGCTCGGCCCGAACTGGCCCATGCCCCGGAAGTTCCACCCTTCGTCCCACTCCTTGGCGGCGACGATCTCGGCCAGGATCTCGCCCACCTCGTGCTTGCCGCAAAGTCCCAGGACGAGCGCCGCATCCTCCCGCTTTTGGGGATCGGGCGACGTCCGGGCGATTTCGAGCAACAAGGGCAGAGCCGTCTCTTGGTGTGCGAAAATCACTGCCGTATTGAAGTGATTGATCGGTCCCTCGGCTACGGCCCGGCGCACAACCTCCTCGGGCAGGGGGAAGGAGTCGACCTGACCCAGCACCTCTTCCTCGATGACGCCCCGCTCGACCAACCGGCGCTGCAGCTCGCCGATGTCGACTTCACCCACGTCTTTCCCTGAGCGCGCCGCCAGCGCGGCGGCCACTCCCGCGGCGTACCCCTGATTTTGCACGTCCGCCTGCATGCGGATGACCGGCAGGGCGTCCCGATCGGCGCTGACGGCCAGCCCTGTGACCAGCACGCCGCCGATCCCTTTGGGCAGCAAAGCCCTGTAGGGGACGTTAGCCAGGATCCCGGTCTTATCGGGCGGCACGACCATAAAGACCGGGTGGACGGTGAACCCGTGCGAGTCGAAATTGCTCCACGCTTGGGTGATCGTGTCCGGGAACGTCCGCTCCGCCAGGAAGTCGAGGGGCGACAGCTCGATCTCCCCGCGGATCTGCCGCCGCTCTCGGCTGCCGATGATCGGCGCCACGTCGAACTCGTCCTTAAACTTGGCCCGCGCGTTGACGTAGGCGTGGGTGATGCCCACCGGGTCCGACTCGTCGATGAAGGTGTGGTCCGAGTTGCGCCCGCGGCTGCTCGGGCGCCGGGGTGACAGGCCGGTTCCTTGGACCGCGACGTGGTCGGCGCCCAGGACGCGGACCGGCGCGCCCGCGGCGGCGGCGATGTCCGCGTTCCCCGTGGCGTCGACCACGGCTTTGGTGCGGACGAGGCCGGTGCCGAAGGGGGTCGAAACCAAAATCCCCGTCACCTTCTCCCCGACCATGGCCACGCCGTAAGAGAAGGACGAGAACCACGCGCTCCCGCCGGCGTCAGCCAGCGCGCGGTTGTACCAGCCCATCTTCTCTTCGGAGACCCAGCCGCTGCCCGGCGTCGGCCCTTTGAGCCGCTCTCGGATGGGCCCTTGCGCAGGCTCCGCCACCCGGATCCGGTCGGGATACGCGCTGAAGGCCTTCAGCCCCTCGTCCACTTCCCGGGTGAAGCCCACCCGGTTCCCCCAGTAATAGCTGGAGATCAGCCCGAGCGTGCCGACGCCGCCAAGGCCGTGGCGCCGCTCCAGCAAGACCGTCCGGGCCCCTTCGCGCGCGGCGGCGATGGCCGCGGGCGCGCCCGCGGTCCCGCCGCCCACCACCATCACGTCGCACGATCCCAGCTCCGGGACGCCGGCGATGCGCACGTCGATCCACCGCAGGTCGGGTGCGGGCCTAAGGAACGGTTCGTCGAAGCGGAGGGTCTCGCCCGGCTGCATTTGCGGCGCAGGCACCGTTTCGAAGTGCAGGTCGGCCGCTTCGGGCAGATCCGCCGCCAAGGCGGCCGCCAGCGTTCCCACGCGCTCGCCCAGTTCGAGCTGTCCGGCCAGCTCGCCCAGGCGCCCGGCCCCCCGATGCGTGAGGGGCAAAAGCCCGTTCCCGACGAGGAGGCGGCCGCCCAGGTGCACGAAGGCGCTGTCCGGCAAATTCTCCGGCTCGTCAAGGAGGGGACCCTCCGCCGCGGGCCGCTCGAGGCGCTCGTTCAGCGTCTCAATCCAGGTGTCCGCGGAGAACAGGATGCCGGGATAGGCGATGCGGGCGCGGCTTAAATGATCTGCGCCCGCCCGGGCAAAGAACGTCCGCTCCGGCTCATCGATAGGTACTTCAATGCGAAAGGCGCGCAAAGGTCCTTCCTGGTCGGCTCCCGCAAACCCGTCCAGCAGGCCCAGCTCCTCCCACGACAGCGGATAATCGCTGGGCGGGGCCGCTCCGATCACCACCAGCTTGCGGCTTGCGGGCCCCTCGATCGTCACCAGCGGCAGCTGGGCGATCCGGGCCAGGATGCCGGTCCGGCTCATGTCGACCGCCACCCGGCAGAGCACCGCGTAAAGCGCCGTCCGGGAGGCGAAGACCACGCCGGCCAGCTCGCCTTCGTCGCCTTGCAGGGCGAAGACAGGACGGCAGTCAAAGAGGAAGTCGATTCCCCGGTCGATCAAGGCCCGCTCCAAGACGCTCTTCACCTTGGTGGGCGTCGGCGGCCTACCGCCGGCGCCGAAAATTTCCTTAAAGAGCGGGTGCTCCGACCGCGCCGAAGGCCAAAGTTGCAGCGCCCCGGCCGTCTCTTGCCCAAAGTAGGTCATGTCCGAGATGACCATCACGGACCGGTCCATGCTCTCCACGGCCAGCGCCGCCGCGACCGCCCCGCTGGGCGCACCGAAGATCGCGACGTCGACCGAGCGCGCGACCGGGACTTGCCATCGGACCCCCCGGCGCTCAGCCAGCTCAATGACCGAGGTTGACACCGCGCCTTGCATCGACGCACCATCTCCTATCAAACGGTAATCTCACTGCCCCTGCGGCCGGTAGCGGACGACGACCACCCCGTCGTCCCGGTACGTCCAGCTCGAGGTGGGCGCCTCATCCCCGTTGATCACCACCTGCTGCGGAGCGCACGCTGCAGCCACTTCGACAGTGGCCGGCTGCCCTTCAGGAAGCTGCAGGTGCAGCGCGCCCGGACCGTCGCAGCGCCACTGCGCGCCGGCGTCGATCGCGCCGTCGAGCGAGCGCAGGAGGGCCGTCCCATCCCGCTCAACGTAGCTTCCGGCCAGGAGCATGAGGCCGTGATGGGCATCGCTCCTCCGCCAAACCGTCACCGCGGCGCCGTCCGTGACCAATCCCGCTGCGCGCAAGGCTTGACTGTCGCTGTCCCGGAACGCGACGGTGTACTCCGCTCCCTCCCACGCGACCTTCGCGCCGTGGCCGTTCTCCACGGGGAGGGCCTCCGTGGCCAAAGGCGGCTCACCGCTCGCGCTTGCCGGCCGCGGTGCCAGCACGGTGAGGAAGCGGCCGCGCCCGTCCGCTGCCGTCGTCGTCGCGTTCAGGTGCCACTGGTTGGGTTTATGCGCGTCCCGATCCTCCGGCGGGACGGTGAACTGGTCCGTCAGGCCGAAGGTGAGCTCCGCCGGGTGGACAAAGGAGACCCACATCTCCGCGGTCGGCGCGGGCACCCGCACGCGCCGGCCCTCCTCATCCACTTCCATCTCTTGCAGGGTGTGGAGCAGCCAGTCGTAGGTTGCGGGCGCCGGGGCTTCCACCTGGTCGTAGATGAAGATCAGGTTGGGTTTGACAAACCACAGGTGACGCCAGAAGCGGTCGACCCGGCCTTCGTAACTTTGCGTGGCATCCCCCAAGACGTAGTCGAACTGGCTGCCGAACGAGGTCCTCACGATCCGGCCCTTCGCGTCAATACTTTGGACGCCCTGGCCCCGGCCGTTTACCAAAATCGTGTTCTTCGACCGGCTCTCCCACGTCCACGTCCGGTGGTGGGGGCTGCCGTACCACGGGTAGTACCCCGACGAGATCGCCAGAGGCGAGCCGTACGCTTCGATGATGAAGCTGTTTTGCTCCGCGTGGCTGTGGTTGAACGACCCGTAGGGGCTGCTTTTGAACTTGACGTGGACGTTGTTATCCCAGTCCTCCATGTCGACGTTCATGATCACCCAGCCGACGTCGGCAAAATGCCGCGACGGGGGCAGATCCCGCGGGAACTCCGGCTTGACGAACTCGTCGCTCGACTCGGGGATGCGCACGTACGCGATGAAATTGTCGAGCGGCAACTCGGGGATGGCGCCCATGCCGCTGATTTGGGAAGCGTACCACTGAAACGCCGGGTTTTTATATACCAGCGCGAAGTGGCTCATCAGGCGGGCCGTCGCCTGGCTCGGCGGGCTGTCGGAATGGTCGCCGAAGGCCCCGAACTTGCTCTTCGGCGGCAGCGCGTAGAAGCCGAAGTACCCCGTCTGGTGGAAGAACGGCATTTGATACAAATCGGCGCCCGTGGCGATCTTGAACGCGTCGAAGAATTCCAGAACCCACGACACGTACGACTGCCAGTAACTTACGCCCTGCGACCAGCCGCCGTCGTCGCCTCCCCACGGCGGATACTTCAGCGCGAAGAGGGAGACGACGTAGTCAAACCACACCTGCGCTTCGGGGAAGTCCCCCATAAACGCAATCGCGGCCTCACCCAGAAAGCCCATCGAGCGGACGAGGTGGTTGTTCAGCAGCGTCTCCTCGAACCGGCTGCGCCGCATGGTGAGGTAGACGTCGTTGCCGCGAGCCCGCATGCTCTCCTGGACGATGCGGCGCTCCTCCGGCGTGAGGAGCGGATGCAGCCAGTCGTACGCCCGGCTCATCCCGTAAAGGAGACGCATTGAGATCTCGTCGTTTTTCGCCCGGCCGCTTGTGCCGTACGGGTCCCATTTTGCGACGTGCAGCAGCAGCTCTTTGCCCGGCACGCCGTACCGCTCGTCACCGGTAATAAGATAGGCGAAGCCCAGGGCGTGAAGGTGCTTGAGGATGTCGTTCGCGATGTTGATCCCCGCGCGCCAGGCCACAATGTCCAGCTCACCGCCGGGACGGGCATCGGGCGGCACGGGCGGCAAGGGGCTGTTGGCGGAGATCAAGGCCTGGGTCTGGATGTTCCGCCAGACGATGCCGACCATTGGGGAGCGAAAGCGCTTTTGGCGCAGCTCCTCCAAGGTCTCGGGGCGGGCGAAGAGCCGGGGACGCCCCGTGGGAATCCGGCTGCGCAGCTCCTCTAATGGCGGAATCTCGAACTTCGCTTGGGACAAGTCAAACACCAGGGGTGCCACTCCTTCGATCACTCCCCGGGCAAGCGAGGCGGCGATCTCCTCGGGAGCGATCTCCTCCAAGGTGATCTGGCGGACCAAGATCTTGGGAGTGCGGCTTGCCGCCGTGTACAGGTAGACCCGGGCTTGGGTCGTCCCCTCGGGAGCCGTCCCTTCGACGGAGAAATCTTCAAACTGCCCCGGACTGGGCAAGACGGCGATCTGAACCAGTTCGTTGGAGGGAAGGAAACGAAGCTGGAGATAGGTGGTCTCGGGTGACGCGTCGGGCAGTGCGCCAAGCGTTGCAGTCGCCCGGTAGGCGCGGCCCGCCGTGACCGGCACGGTCTGGTACAGGCCGATTTCACCCTGGTTCCCCCTGGGAATCGAGACCATATCCTCCAAAAGGAGCGCACGCCGCTCGGGGTCATCGGCGTCGACGACGGTAATCCTGTGACCGTTCGCAAGGCTGCCGTAAAGCGTCCAGCCGGGGGGCGGGATCCGCTCCTCGGCGCCGGCGAACGTCGGATTTTGAAAGAGGTTGACCCCAACCACGCCGGACTCTGACGGCGTAAGCCTTCCCTCCCGCAGCTCGATCTCGTCCCACCACGACGTGCCCGAACCGTCCTGCAGCTTGGCGTTGATCCAGACGTAGACGGCTTCCTCGGGGATCGTCACCTCCCGCTCCAGCAAGATCCAGTCCGTCGTGCCCGGCGGCGGATAAATGAACGCGCTGGGCGCAATCAGCTTGTTTTGCTCCTCGTTCAAAAACTCGACGTTCAAGTAAACCTGTGAGCCAACGACGTCGCGCCCTTTGTACCAGCCCCGCAGCACGAGGGTCTTGCCCCGGTACTCCGCAACGGGAATTCCCTTCTGTACGACGTGGGCGCGCCCGCTTTCGACGTCGCCGGTCGCGGAGGTGCCGGCAAGGCGCAGGGCGGCTCCACCGTTTACCCCTCCGCCCTCTTCGACCGCGATCGAGTACGTCGCACCCTCGACCCGGGTGGTCCACTCTTCCGGCATTCCCGAAGGGAGGAGCCGCTCGAAACTGCCGTTGCGGACCATGTTCGGCCCCGGCGCTTCGCCGGTTTCGAAGTCCGCTTCCGCGGCCAATGCGCCGGCGACCACCGCCGGCGCCAGCGTCATCGAGAGCACCACTACGGCCAGAAGACGGCGAACAACACCTAATGCGACGATGGACTTTCCATTCCGACAGAGAAAGCGACGCACACCGCATTCCCCCTCGCCTTTTTATTTCACCTTGTTCCAGCAAATCCTGTTAATTCGCCGAATGTCGCGCGCTGTTCCGAACTGGTGCGGGCCGCCTCACTTTAGTTTCATTGTGCATAAAAGGAAATTCAGGCTAACCTTGCGAAGGAATGCTCGCATCACCGGCGCTGCCGCAGCAAAGCCGCGGTGCATGGGCGTCGCATGAAAAATCTCATTACAACGGGAGGAGTCCGGCATGCGCTTTAGACGGCTCACGCGCTACAGTGCCCTCGTCGCCCTGGCCGTGCTCGTCCTCAGCGTCTCGGCCCAGGCGCGGAGCGTGTCGATCATCGGTCCGTTTCAAAATTGGGCCGCCGAGCTTGACGAAGCCTTCGCCCGGTTCACTGAGAAGACGGGTGTGGAGGTCGAGGTGATCCTGGCGACCAGTTGGCCCGACCTGTACGAGAAGGTTGTGACGATGTCGGCCGCCGGCGTGCCGCCCGACGTCGTCTACGGCGACAACCTCCGCATCATGGACCTCGGCGAGCGGGGCCTGCTCAAAGCCCTCGACCCGCTGGCGGAGGCGGACCCCCTGGACCTGTCCCGCTACCCGGCGCTCGTCCTTGACGGACTGCGCATCCGGGGGCGGCTGTACTCCCTGCCCACCGCCATCAGCATTCACGCCAACTTGTACAACGTCGATCTGTTTCAAGCGATGGGCGTGCCCCCGCTGCCTACGGACTGGCTGGGGCCTGAGCTGACCTGGGACGAGTTCGTCGAGATGAGCAAAAAGTTCACGGTGGTCGGCAGCGACGGCACCGCGAGCAAGTTTGGACTTGCAGCCTTCGGCTACTCCGGCGGGTTCAACATGATCGGCCTTTGGGGCGTGCAGGACGTCGACCCGGACCGCACCCGCTACCTCGGCACCGACCCGGCCGTCATCCGCGCTCTTGAACAGACCACCGGCCTGTGGACGGAACACCAAGTGGTGGGAGGCAGCTTCTACAACCAGACGGCCGCCATGTGGCCGGTCCAGCCGGTGGTGCTGAATGAACTCCTCCGCCTGCGCAGGTCGGGCGATCCCCTAAACTGGCGCGCGGCGATCCTGCCCATGGGAACCACCCGGGCCAGCCAGGCCAGCTTCCACTCCCTGGGCATCACCGTGAACGCGCTAAACGAGGAGAACGCCTGGGCACTCGTCAAGTTCCTGGCGTACGATCCCGAGGGCGTCGTCCTCTTCACCCGCGCCGAAAACCGCGTGCCGGTGCTGCGGGAGTCGGCGATGGACTTCGTCGACCGCTGGAGCCGCGAGTTCCCCGAAGGCGACGTCCACGTCTACACGGAGGCCGTTCAGGTCCTTTGGGACTGGCGGATCATCTCCGGCGCCGGCGCATCGGAGATCCTCCAGTACATGACGCAGGCCTGGAACCTCATTCGGACCGGACAGAGCTCCGTAAGCGACGCGATCCATCAGATCGCGCCCCTGGTCAACGCCGCCCTCCAGCGCGGCAACTAAGACGGTGGGGCTCAATCGCACCCGGATGGTGGCGGCCCCCTACTGGGCCGCCACCGCCGCGTCGACTTGCCTTGCCACCTCGGGCAAGATGACGCCCGGAGCGGCCCGGCCCTGCACCATCTGTGTAATCGCCGGATTGATGATATCCCGCCAGATGTTGCTGTACCCGGGCGGGTAACGGTCGATGGATGCGTATTCGTAAGCTCTTGCCATCGCCGCCCGGTTCTGCAAAGCCTTCGGCTGGGCAAAGTTGAAGTTGGCCCGGTTCATCCAGTGCTCGGCAAGCGCTGGCAGGCTCACGCCCCCGCTTCCGATCGCGAGCAGCTGAAGCTGCACGTCGTAGGAGGCCAAAAACTTGAGCAGCTCCCAAGCCTCGTCCGGGTTGGAGGCCGATGCGGGGATCGCCCATCCGGCGGTCGCGCCGCGGGCCAGTTTACGCCCGATGGGCCCGGTGGGAATCAGCTCGATATCCCACTCTTGGGCCATGACGAGCCCCCACGCCGTCAGGTAGTGGGGCCAGTTCAAGTTCATGGCGATCGCGCCCTCGACCCAGGCCGGAGCGCTCGCCCCTCCTCCCTCGCCCCCGACCACTTGATGGACCAGGAACAGGTCGGCGAACCACTCAAAGGCTGCGATCGCCCGGGGATCGCCCAAGTTGGAGCGGCCCTCTGCGGACATCAGGTCGACGCCCCACAAGCGCCACACGTACTCGCGCAGCACTCCCACGTGGAGGCCCCAGCGGTCCGTCTCGCCGTCGCCGTCGTGGTCGTAGGTGAGCTTCCTAGCCGCCTCCACCATGTCGTCCAGGGTCCACGCCTCCGTCGGCTCCGTCACTCCCTGGCGGGCGAAATACTCGCGGTTGTACCCCAGCAATATGGTGGTGAACTGCCAGGGAAAGCCCGTGATCTCGCCCTGCGGTCCCGTGTAAAACTTCATGACCTCGGCGGGAAAGATGCTCAGATCGAAGCCGTCGCGCTCGATATAGGGCCGCAGATCGAGAAAGAGGCCTTGACCGGCGAAGTCCCGGTGGAAGTCTTGGTGGGTGGTCACCAGATCGGGAGCGACGCCGCCGGCGATCGCCACCAGGAGAGCCTCGCCGTGGCGCACGTTGCGGGTGTCGTAGGCGACGGTCAGCCCCGGATTCTCCTTCACAAACTGCGCGAGGATCTCGCGGACTTGCTCAAATCGCTCGCCGCTTTCCCAAGTCCAGAAGTTGATCTCCTTTGCGGACGCCCAGACGGCCACGCTCCCCACAAGGATGAGGAGCGCCACGGTCACGTTCGCTGCTTTTGACACCCAGTCCCGCCTCCTCCGCTCTCCCTGTCAAGGCTGCTCCGGTCGTACCCACACCCGCACGTAATCGACGACGTACTCGCCGGGCAGCACCGGCGGCAGCGCCTCGGGATGTGCGCTTCGCCCGTCCATCACCTGGTCGTAGGGACCGTCGGGATGCACCGCCGGGCGGCCGCCGAGCGCCAAG
>k87-1197369_pt1 | contig 11107 bp, 10 predicted proteins | sample MGYA00084031_6733416 | MGnify analysis MGYA00084031
GCAGATGGCGTTTTTGATCATTCTTATGATCGTCAAGAATGCATGTTAAGCATGAGTAATTTATTGCAACGTGTAAAAAGACGTTTTTATCCTAAATTAGCTAGTGCAAACGAGGAACAAACAGTTACTAAGAATCTTTCTGAGAGATTGTATTTAATTGCGCCAAATTTGAGTGTTTGCTTGGGAAGTGGAGAAGAAATTCTTTTAACAAAATTGGAATTTTTCACAATAGAGTATTTATACAAACACGCAGGACAAACAATTACATATGAAGAACTCTACAAAAATGTCTGGAAAGATACTGCGAATGAACGAAAATATCGTGTCGCTAATGTGATTTTCCATTTGCGTAAAAAAATTGAACAAGATGTGAACAAACCACAATATATCAAAACAATTCGCTCAAAAGGCTATATGTTAACGGTGTAAAAGGTACGAAGGAGGAGAAACAAATGTGGCAATTTTTGACTAAAAACAATGAAGATGAGGAGTATGAGAAGATGCCGGATTTCGAAAATGAACAATCGGGGAAAGCACAACCAAAGGTAACAGAGGAAGCAATCTTTGATGACGAGGTCGTTTATGCAAAAGAGCAAGCCGCAAAAGTAAAACAGGTCCAGCAAGAAGTGCCGACTGAACTGTCAGAAGAGTCATTTTCTTTTGTTGAAAAACTAGAAGAAGAAAATCAACTACATCAGCAATCCATTAAAAAGCTAACGGAGCAATTATTAATGCAAACCAATGAAGTGGAAGCATTACAAAAACAAGTAGTCGAAAAAGATGTTCAACTTAAACATGTTAAAGAAACGTTAAGTGATAAAGAAGCAACTATCACTTCTTTACAGAAACAATTGTCTGAAGAAAAGATGCAACCGAGACAGACTAGCGAAGAGAACTTAGACACAGCCGTTACGCTTTCTCAAAAAGAAATTGGTGAAGTCTTATTAGAAGCCAAACGTCAAGCAAAAGAAACAATTGCTCAAGCTAACCAACAAGTTGCAACGGTTCATGAAGAAATGGAACAACGTTTAGCAACTTTAACGCGCATGAAGCAAGTGGCAAGAGAGTACCAAGCTTATTGTGAACAAATGCTAACCATCAAGAATGAATCAACAGGAATGTACCAACAGATAGAGCAATTATTAGCAGAAATAAAGAGGTAAATGAAGGAGAAATGCGATGAAAAAAGAAAGGCAAGATATTTGAAGTTGGTATGTCTTGGAGTCTTAGGGACTTATGCTGGCGCCAGTTACTACAATTCGGAACCATTAATCGCTCAAGAGGAGACCGAAACGAGTCACGAAAACCGACAGCTAGTGCTGGAAGAAAAAAGAGCGGACCAAGTCAATCAAGACCAAGGAACTCTTACTTCTTCAACGCTGAACGAAACAGTAATAAGTTCGTCTGAACAACAAGAAAGTTCAATACAAGATGACAGCAGTGACCATCAGGAAAATAATGTGGAACCTTCAGAATCTGAAAATAGTTTACCGCCACAAGAAAAGCCAATTGCTAGTACTAAACCAACCGAATCGTTACAAAATGAGCAACCAGTATCTGAAGAGCGTAAAGCGCTCACTGAGAAGTCACCTCATAATCAGGAACCACAAAATTCTACATTAACTGAAAAGACCAAAGAGCCGTTGGTACATTCAGAGATAGACAATAGTCAAGAAAAGGAAAAGCAAGCAGGAATTCAACAACAAGCCGAGGCAAATTTTGTTGTTCAAGAGAATGCTTCTACTTCTGAGTTTATTAGAAAAATCGGTGAAGAAGCACGAGTTATTGGTCAGCAACATGATCTATACGCTTCTGTCATGATAGCTCAAGCTATTTTAGAAAGTGGCTCGGGCAATAGTGCGTTAGCAGCGCCGCCTAATTATAATTTGTTTGGCATTAAAGGCGCTTATCAAGGTCAAAGTGTCAGCTTTCCCACACAAGAAGATGATGGTAAAGGGAAGATGACCACCATTCATGCCGATTTTCGTCAGTATCCTTCCTATAAAGAGTCATTAACAGACTATAGTAAATTAATCATCAATGGGCTGGCGGGGAATCCGACGTTTTATCACGGCGTTTTGAAAGCAAACACGACGAATTATCAGCAGGCAACAAAATTTTTAACAGGTCGTTATGCAACGGATACATATTACGATAAAAAATTAAACGCGTTGATTGAAACCTATCAATTAACTGAATACGATCAAGAAAAGAAGAAACCAGTAGTGACTAATTTGGCAGAAGAAAAGAAACCTTCGTTTGATAAGGAAGCAGTCAAAGAACAGCTAAAAAAAGAAGCAGTCATCTATGAAGTAAGCAAAGGAGATTCTCTCGCCACCATTAGCCAGACGTTTGGTGTGTCAGCAACAGCCATTTTAAAACAAAATTCAAAGACTCAAGAAATGTTTTATATTGGCCAAAAAATCACGATTCCTCAGCATACAGCGGCGACTTCTCTCGAACCGAAAGAACAAGCGTTACTTCAATCACTAATAATCAGTAAATCGGTGACTAATGCTTTGAAGACAGCAGAACAATCAAATGGTACAGCGAATGACTCAAAAACAGAGTCTACTGAGTATTATGAAGTAAAAAGAGGAGAGACACTCGCAAAAATTGCTAAAAAAACGGGCTATTCCTTAACCGCCCTCAAGCAGGCAAATAACTTAACGTATTCTGTATTAACCGAAGGACAAACGATAGCACTTCCTAAGCTAAAGGACTAATGCTGATTTAACTTATTGGTTGATGGAGTCATATATTATTAGACGAAGAGTAGAGGAAAAGTTCATTCATGGATGAACTTTTCCTCTACTCTTACTATGTTTTTCATAAATACTTAATAAATAGTAAAATTAGCAAGAGAATTGTGTCTTTACACAAAATAGATAGGTTTTCTTGCCGAAGTTTGATAAAATGATTAGTTGAAAGGATGCGTGAAAATTGAAAGAATTATTTCGTAAATACCGAGAAGTACTGGCTTATTTATTTTTTGGTGGTGCAACGACTGTCGTCAACTTAGTTGTATTTTTTGTTTGTCAAAATGTGTTAGGGCTGGATTACAAGATAAGTAACACAATTAGTTGGTTTTTATCTGTTCTATTTGCCTTTTTCACGAATAAATATTGGGTATTCGCAAGTAAGCATGAAAGCATAGCTGGTTTTTTTAAAGAAATGGGCTTATTTTATTGGTACCGAATTTTATCTTTTGTGGCTGATATGGGTTTAATGATTCTCCTAATTGATGGCATTCATTTTTCATCGTTTTGGGCGAAAATGATTACACAAGTTGTAGTAGTGATTTTAAATTATTTCTTCAGTAAATTTTTCATTTTTAAAGAAAAAGAGGTCTAAGCAGATTTTAGGCTAAAAAAAATTTTTTTGTTATAATATAAACAAGTTTTTAATACAAAGAATAGAGGTAGAAAACGATGGACTATACATATGCAGATGATAGTTTGACATTGCATACAGATATGTATCAAATCAATATGATGCAAACATACTGGGAATTAGGGAGAGCAGATTTACATGCTGTTTTTGAATGTTACTTTAGAGAGATGCCCTTTAATCATGGCTACGCGATTTTTGCAGGCTTAGAACGTTTAGTCAATTATCTCGAAAATTTAACGTTCACAGAATCTGATATTGCATATCTCCGAGAAGTTGAAGAATATCCAGAAGATTTCTTGACGTATTTAGCAAATTTTGAATTTAAATGTACTGTACGCTCTGCTTTAGAAGGGGATTTGGTTTTTAATAACGAACCGTTAATTCAAATTGAAGGTCCTTTGGCACAATGTCAATTGGTAGAAACTGCCTTGCTAAATATGGTGAATTTTCAAACATTAATTGCGACAAAAGCGGCTCGAATTAAATCCGTGATTGGCGATGATCCTTTATTGGAATTTGGAACACGCCGAGCACAAGAATTAGATGCTGCCATTTGGGGCACAAGAGCCGCCTATATTGGTGGGGCGGACGCGACAAGTAATGTTCGTGCTGGTAAAATTTTTGGTATTCCGGTTAGTGGGACTCACGCCCATTCATTGGTTCAGTCGTATGGAAATGATTATGAAGCATTCATGGCGTATGCCAAAACACATCGGGATTGTGTTTTCCTTGTTGATACGTATGATACTTTGAAAGCGGGAGTGCCAAGCGCAATTCGAGTAGCTCGAGAAATGGGGGATAAAATTAATTTCCTAGGTGTGCGGATTGATAGTGGCGATATGGCTTATATTTCTAAACGAGTTCGTGAACAACTGGACGAAGCTGGCTTTACTGAAGCAAAAATTTATGCATCGAACGATTTAGATGAAAATACGATTTTGAATCTAAAAATGCAAAAATCAAAAATTGATGTATGGGGCGTAGGTACCAAGCTGATTACCGCCTATGATCAACCGGCTTTAGGAGCGGTGTTTAAATTAGTTTCAATTGAAGGTGAAGATGGTCAAATGAAAGATACCATTAAACTATCTAGCAATGCTGAAAAAGTGACAACACCAGGGAAAAAACAAGTCTGGCGCATTACACGTAAATCTGATAAAAAGTCAGAAGGGGACTATGTGACACTTTGGAACGAAGATCCTCGCCAAGAAGAAGAAATTTATATGTTCCATCCCGTTCATACCTTTATTAATAAGTATGTCCGTGATTTTGAAGCACGGCCAGTACTCCAAGATATTTTCGTTGAAGGAAAACGTGTGTACGAATTACCAACTTTAGATGAAATTAAACAATATGCAAAAGAAAATTTAGATTCACTTTGGGAAGAATACAAGCGGGACTTGAATCCGCAAAAATATCCAGTGGACCTTTCAACAGATTGTTGGAACCACAAAATGAATTTATTGGAAAAAGTGCGTAAAGACGTTAAACATTTAACGGAAACGGTGAATAAGGAGGCCTAGAAATGACAACACTTCAAGAAAAAATCATTCAAGAGTTAGGTGTTTTACCGACAATTGATCCAAAAGAAGAAGTTCGTAAAAGTATTGATTTTCTGAAAGCTTATTTAACTAAACATCCTTTTTTAAAAACCTTTGTCTTGGGAATTAGTGGCGGACAAGATTCAACATTAGCTGGTCGCTTAGCACAATTAGCGATGACTGAAATGCGCGAAGAAACAGGAGATATGTCGTATCAATTTATTGCGATTCGCCTTCCCTACGGTGAGCAAGCAGATGAAGCTGATGCACAAGCCGCGCTAGCCTTTATCCAGCCAGATGTTTCTTTACGAGTGGATATTAAACCAGCAGTGGATGCAATGGTTGGTTCGCTAGAAAACGCTGGCGTTCAAATTAGCGATTTTAATAAAGGGAACATGAAAGCACGTCAACGTATGATTACACAATATGCAGTAGCTGGCGAAAATGCTGGCGCAGTAATTGGCACAGACCACGCAGCCGAAAATGTGACAGCTTTCTTCACCAAATATGGCGATGGCGGAGCGGATATTTTACCGTTATTTCGTTTAAATAAGCGCCAAGGAAAAGCTTTGCTGAAAGAACTTGGGGCACCAGAAGCCTTGTATTTAAAAATACCAACAGCTGATCTAGAAGATGACAAACCGTTAGTTGCAGATGAAGTTGCCTTAGGTGTCACGTATGATGCCATTGATGATTATTTGGAAGGCAAAAAAGTCTCGGAAACAGATCAACAAACAATTGAAAACTGGTATAAAAAAGGACAACACAAACGGCATTTACCCATTACAATTTTTGATGATTTTTGGAAATAAACACACAGACCATCGGCGAATGAACGATGGTCTGTGTTTTTTTTACATAACTACTTTTCAGAAAGTAAACGTTGCTACAGCAACTATCCTATGATAATGAAAGTCGTTTTCATTTAGGCGTTTTCACTTTCTTTTTCAAAACAGAAAAGGTACGCTCAATAATGTAAAGTGAATGATGGGAGAGAAAAAGAGATGAAGCATGTAACAAAATTGGGGATTACAATTATAACAGGAGTTTTGGCATTATTATTTGAATTTATTTTACATCAGCCGAATTGGGCGTATGGCATTATTTTAATAACAGGTTCTGTAATGGCGTTAATGATGTTCTGGGAAATGATTCAAACCTTACGTGAAGGAAAATATGGTGTCGATATTTTAGCGATTACCGCTATCGTTGCAACCTTAGCTGTGGGAGAATACTGGGCCAGTTTGATGATTTTAATTATGTTGACTGGTGGTGATTCATTAGAAGACTATGCCGCTGGAAAAGCTAACCAAGAGCTGAAGTCATTATTGGATAACTCGCCACAAAAAGCTCATCGCTTGAATGGCGAAAATTTAGAAGATGTTTCTGTTGAGGAAATCAATGTTGGCGATGAATTAGTAGTAAAACCAGGGGAACTAGTTCCAGTTGATGGCTTGGTAAAAACCGGGACATCAACAGTCGATGAATCTTCATTAACAGGAGAATCAAAACCAATTGAAAAAAATCCTGGGGATGAATTAATGTCGGGTTCCGTGAATGGTGATGGCTCTTTGAAAATGGTTGCTGAAAAAACTGTAGCAGACAGTCAATATCAAACAATTGTGAACTTAGTGAAAGAATCTGCGGCACGTCCAGCTCATTTTGTACGTTTAGCAGACCGCTATGCGGTACCTTTTACACTAGTTGCCTACCTAATTGCAGGTGTTGCTTGGTTTGTTTCGAAAAGTCCGACACGCTTTGCGGAAGTCTTAGTGGTTGCTTCGCCGTGTCCTTTAATTCTATCTGCCCCAATTGCTTTAGTGGCAGGGATGGGTCGTTCAAGTCGTCATGGGGTCGTTATTAAATCGGGAACGATGGTCGAAAAATTAGCTTCTGCAAAAACGATTGCGTTTGATAAAACAGGCACGATTACGCAAGGACAACTTTCTGTTGATCAAGTCCAACCAATCAATGCTGAAATAACTGCTGCTGAATTAGTGGGATTGGCAGCAAGCGTGGAACAAGAATCAAGTCATATTTTAGCTAGATCAATTGTTGCTTATGCCAGAAAGCAAGATGTCCCATTAAAAAATATTACAGATCTAGCGGAAGTTTCTGGTGCTGGCGTGAAGGCATTTGTGGATGGTGCTGAGATACGGGTAGGTAAAAAGAATTTTGTGACACAAGAGTCTCAAGCAACTGAAAAAATTGATAAAACGACTATTCATATTTCACGTAATGGCACATATTTAGGCCGAATTACTTTTACAGACACAGTACGACCAGAAGCAAAAGAGACTATGGAAAAATTACACCAATTACATCTTCAACGAATTTTAATGCTGACGGGGGATCAAGAATCCGTCGCAGAAACGATTGCTGCAGAAGTAGGAATTACCGAAGTACATGGGGAATGTTTACCACAAGATAAGTTAACTATTCTAAAAGAATTGCCCAAAGAAAACCATCCAGTCATCATGGTAGGGGATGGTGTAAATGATGCACCTTCGCTTGCTGCTGCAGACGTAGGTATTGCTATGGGCGCTCATGGAGCTACTGCGGCTAGTGAAACTGCTGACGTTGTTATTTTAAAAGATGACTTAAGTAAAGTCAGCCAAGCGGTCGAAATTGCCCAAGATACCATGAAAATTGCCAAACAATCTGTATTAATCGGAATTTTTATCTGCGTTTTACTAATGCTAATTGCTAGTACCGGGATCATTCCGGCGCTAATCGGGGCTATGCTACAAGAAGTTGTGGACACTGTGTCAATCTTATCTGCTTTGCGTGCTCGTCGAATTGGCAAGTAAGGTAGAACAATTAATTGCCTGAATGTCCAGCTTAGTGGTAAAATAAAGGTACGTTTTTAATATTAATAAGTTACAGGGGAGAGATTGTGCAATGAAAGGAAACCAAATAGATGGGCAACCAGTCACGGAAGAACAACTATTAAAAGAAGGCTACCGTAAATATACTGGGGAAGGAATTGATATCTTTTATAATAAAGATATTTGTGAACATATTGGTAATTGTGTTCGTGGAAATCCAGAAGTCTTTGAAGTTGGTCGGAAACCATGGATTATTCCAGATAACGGAAGTGTTGAAAATGACATGATTGTAGTTGATTCATGTCCAAGTGGTGCTCTAAAATATATTCGGAAAGCAGGGAACGAATATGCAAATTAAAGAAGAAAACAATCGTTTTGCTCTATATAACGATGAAAACCAAGAAATTGGTGAAATGACTTGGTCAGATGCTGGCGAAAGCATGATGATTATTGATCATACGTTTGTTGATCCAACTTATCGTGGACAAAAATTAGCTGAAAAACTTGTTTTAGCAGGTGTTGAAAAAGCGAGAAAAGAGCATAAAAAAATTATTCCGCTATGTCCATTTGCCAAAAAAGAATTTGATACTAAACCTGAATACGGAGACGTATTGAGAAAATAAAGAAGAAACTAGCAACAGCCGCAAGTAGAAATCTGATTCCTACTTGCGGCTGTTGTTATTAGAGACAAATAAGGAAAGACATTAAATTTCACTGGTGTTTACAGATAAAATATGCTACATTAAAATAGATGAATTTCGCATATTTGTATAAAAAGGAGAATTAACGCATGTATAATCTAATCTTAACGTTGGTCATCATCTTATCTGTTTTAATCGTCATTACTGTTATGATGCAACCAAGCAAACAAAACAGTGCAGCAAGTGCCTTCACTGGCGGTGCAGATAAATTATTTGGGAAGCAAAAAGCGCGCGGTTTTGAAGCTGTTATGCAACGCTCAACAGCAGTTCTTGGCGCAATTTGGATGATTTTATTATTTGTTTTGGCGTTCTTATCTTCAAAATAAGTACGTAATCTTTTAAAATGACAAGTTTAGAACAGAGAGATGAGTGCGGACACTTATTTTTCTGTTCTTTTTCTTTCTGAAAAAGTCTTTGAAACTTATCATTTCGGAAGGTTTTCTTTTGAGAATATGATAGAATGAAGCTGAGGTGAGCGAAGTGGCAAAAAAAATCAATTTACCGAAGCCGTTATTTTCAGAAAAAGGAAAACGGGCGGTCCTTTTATTACACGCTTATTCTGGCAGCAGTAATGATGTACGGATGTTAAGCAGACGTTTAGAAAAAGAAAATTATACTGTCTATTCGCCTAATTTTTCAGGACATGGCACGCTAGTTCCTGAAGATATTTTAGATCAAACAACGGAACAATGGTGGCAAGATACACAAGAAGCAGTCGCTTTTTTGAGAGAAAGAGGCTACCAAGAAATTGCCATTTTTGGTTTATCAATGGGCGGGATTTTCAGTATGCATGCATTAACGGAACAATTAACAGGATTAATTGGTGGTGGATTTTTCTGTTCACCGATCTACCCTGTCGCAAATAAAGTCCCAGAAAATTTTGTATTATACGCAGAAAACGTGATGAAAATCGCAGAAGTTCCTGCAGAGGAACAACAAAGCCGGTTGCAATCGATTGAGCAACGAGTCAAACAACAATTAGGAGCGATTGAAACGATTGCTAGTCAGACGGCTGACAAACTAAACAAAATCCACGCACCTCTTTTCTTAGCGCAAGCTGGCAAAGATGAAATGATTGAGCCAATGGGCGTCTATCAAACGGCCCAAGCGCTAACACAAGCACGTGTGACCTTACAATGGTACCCAAACAGCGGACATGTCATTACGGTGAGTGGAGAACACAAACAATTAGAGCAAGATGTGGTGCAATTTTTAGCAACACTACCTTGGAATGAGGAGAAATAATGACAAAACAAACAATTAAAGAGCAAATTTTACATTTTATGGAAAGCCAAAAAAAGAAAAGCTTTTCAATGGAAGAAATTGCACAAGGCTTGAATTTAGAAAAAAGTTCAGATTTTAAAATTTTAGTGCAAACCATTGCACAAATGGAACGAGAAAAGTCAGTTAGTTTCAACAAAAAAGGCAAAGTCCTGTTACCAATGAAAGATTTATTAATAGAAGGAACGTTTCGTGCAAATGAACGAGGCTTTGGTTTCGTGACCATCGATCCTGAAGAACCAGATGTTTACATTCCTAAAGAGGCAACGAACTTTGCAATGGATGGAGATACGGTTTTAATCGACGTGATCCAACATGCGGATCCTTTTTCAGATCGCGGCGCAGAAGGTAAAGTCAAAGAAATTAAAGAGCGAGCAGTGAGCCAAGTTGTCGGAGAATTTGTGGCATATAGTGAAGAAGAAATGGCAGAAATGGGACTGTATGGCTACATGATTCCCAAAGATAAGAAATTGAATCAGTATACTGTATCAATTGCACCTGAAGGGATTAAGCCAGTAGATGGTAGCATTGTCATTGCTGAAATTACCTATTATCCAGATCAAGAATATCCAACGAGTATGGAAGGACTAGTCAAACAAGTGATTGGTCATAAAAATGATCCAGGAATGGATATTTTATCAATCGTGGTGGCTCATGGAATTCCCACAGCATTTCCTGATGAAGTTTTGGCTGAAGCGGACCAAGTACCAGAAACTATTGCAGAAAGCGATTTAGTCGGTCGTCGGGATTTACGTGATCAGTTGATTGTGACGATTGATGGAGAAGATGCGAAAGATTTAGATGATGCAGTAACGGTACAAAAGTTAGCAAATGGCAATTTCTTTTTAGGGGTGCATATTGCAGATGTTTCTTATTATGTAACTGAAGGAAGCCAATTGGATATGGAAGCGTATGAACGTGGTACAAGTGTCTATTTGACAGACCGAGTTGTGCCAATGATTCCGCAGCGATTATCAAATGGAATTTGTTCGCTAAACCCACATGTTCCACGTTTAACCATGAGTTGTGAGATGGAAATTACACCAGAAGGAGAAGTTATTTCGCATGAAATTTTCCAAAGTGTAATCCAAACAACGGAACGAATGACCTATACAGCGGTCAATGAAATTTTAGAAGAGCAAAAACCTGAAACGTTAGAACGCTACAAAGAACTAGTTCCCATGTTTAAAGAGATGGGTGAGCTGCACCATATATTAGAAGAGATGCGTATGCGCCGTGGTGCGATTTCTTTTGAAGATCGTGAAGCCAAAGTCCTAGTTGATGAAAATGGTCATCCCCAAGATATTCTTTTACGCACGCGTGGCGTGGGTGAACGATTAATTGAATCCTTTATGTTGGCAGC
>k87-1202680_pt1 | contig 11101 bp, 9 predicted proteins | sample MGYA00084031_6733416 | MGnify analysis MGYA00084031
ACAATTGACTCACTCGTTGGGGGTGCGTTAAAGCAAACCCCAACGCCAACCTGCCACCCATGGAGTAACCTAAAATAGTCACTTGCGGCCATTGATATTTATCTAAAATCATAGTTAGATCTTTTACCTGTTCAGACATTGTAAACCGCTGGCAATCGTCTATGGTAGGTGCTTGATTACCAAAGCCTAACAAATTCAGTGCCAACACTTCACCAGGCAGTTGCGTGATAATATCATCAAAATCATGCCATGAGCCCATGAAGCCATGGAGCAGTAACCAGCGTTTTGGCACATTACTATTTTTTTGGTAGTGGATTTGATATGGATAGTGACGTATTATCTGAATTTTATTCATGTTGGTTTAATTCCAATAACTCACGATGGTTGGCAACATTTTCTTGACGATCAAAGTTAATTTCTATTAATCTAGGGCCATGTACTTGATGAGAGAGGCATTCCCCCAACGCTGCTGCCCCTTTCAACTGTACGTAAGGCATGTCATATAAATAAGCAACTTTAGACATATCAAGATCTAAAGGTGTCCCAAACATGTCTTCAAAGTACTCATCAGCCTGAGATTGCGGTAAAAAAGAAAAAATTGAACCACCATTATTGTTAATCACAATAATATCAATATTCAATTGATACTTTTTCGCCATCATTAAGCCATTCATATCATGAAACAACGTTAAATCACCGGTCAACAAAATACTACGTTGTGAGCTCACTGTGCTCATGCCTAATGCGGTTGAAACTACCCCATCAATACCATTAACACCACGATTAGCATAAATTTTTTGTGTTGTTCTTCCGGAAAATACATCATCCATATCACGAATAGCCATACTATTTGCTACGAATACTGCTGTATTTTCAGGCAATATGCGATTGAGCATACACGAAACACTTGCTTCACCCACAGCGTGACGTGGTATATCATTGAGCTGCTGCCATCGCTGATAAAATGTCATATCGTTAGTCAATGCCAACTGGGTTAAAAATGCTGTTGGCGTCATTTGAAAAGCGCGCGTCACGTGCCTTGAATGATCATTACCAGCATGCCCATCAACATGCCAAACAGGTATATTTTCTCGTTGTAACCATTGCAAGACGCGAGCTGAAACTGGCGTCCCACCAAAACGAATGACTAAATCAGGGCGATACTCATCTGTTAAATAGTGTGCTTTAATCAATGAATCAACGCCGAAAATTGTATCTGTTGTTCTTGCTCGGCTTAAAATATCTGCGATAACCGGTACCTGATGATCACGTGAAAACTGTAGTAATTCATCTTTATAATCGGCCGCCTCATTGGGTCCTGCAAGAATGACAACATGTGTTTGTTTAATAACTATTGGTAATATATGAATGTGAGTTTTTTCAAATGTCAATGGCGTAATTGACACATCATGACTATCATGTAATTTAGGCATTAGCGGTTTGCGCAAAGGTAAATTAATTTGTAGTGGTTGTCCCGTATCCATTGCCGAATGCACAAGCTTTTGCGTCATGTAATCAATATATGCAGTATTATCTTCATGCTCATCTTGCAAGGTAAAAGAAACAAAATAAGGCGTTAATTCACCAAACAGGCGATGTTGAGGCAACGTCTGTGGCGCCCCATTATCTTGTAACTCAGCTGGTCTATCAGTAGAAAGTACGATTAATGGTATATGTGAGACCTTGGCTTCGGCCACGGCAGGCATATATTCTGTAATGGCTGTCCCTGAAGTACCCAAAACTACTACTGGCTCTTGTCTGGTTTTGGCAATACCCAAAGCAAAAAAGCCAGCTGAGCGTTCATCGACATCAATATACACCACAATTTCTGAATTTTGACGTTCATATTCAGCTAACATGAGCGCAATTGGTGTGGTTCTTGAGCCCGGTGACACAACAAAATGTTTAACCCCACTTGCATATAAAGCATATAGTAAATGTTTTGTATTTATCGTTAATGTATCATTCACCATGATTATAATCCTTTAGTAATTGTTGCATAGGCTCAAATTTTAAACCTGTTTCTTCGTATTCCTCTTCTGCAATTGAATCAGCTACTATGCCAGCACCTGCAAATAACGTTGCTATTCTGGTTGTCTGGTTGATTAGCATCGACCGAATGCCAACAGCAAATTCTCCATCACCACTGCCAGTATAATAACCAATTGGTGACGCAAATAGACCACGAGGCTGTTTCTCGTGTGCGTTAATATAAGCCAACGCCAGTGCTTTTGGCACGCCCCCGAGTGCGGGTGTGGGATGCAATGCTGTCATGATATCAGTGATGCCATATTGCGCTAACTTGCCATTAATGGGTGTGTATAAATGTTGCACCTGTTTATTTTTTAGCAGAATAGGTGTTTCCGGAACATCTAAACATGTTGTCATCGTTTGAAGTTTTTGTTTAAGTTCATGAACAACATAGGTATGTTCTTGTCTGTTTTTAACACTACTTAACAATGATTCACCAAGTAACTGATCTTCAGATGGTGTTAGGCCACGATTAATTGTGCCAGCTAAGGCAGCAGTTTCTAAATATCCTGACGATACCTTAACCAATCTTTCTGGTGTGGCAGACACAAATAATTCGTTCTGATTCTTCAAGACAACATGATATGTATTTTGCTGCACAGACAATGCCATAATAAGATTAGCAGCATATAGCGGTCTACTTAATTGATTTTGCCGTTGTCGACCAAAAACGACTTTTTTTACTTCTTCATCGCTATTTAAATCAGTAATTAGCATTTGAGTGCGTGTCGGCCAATCTTCTTCATCCTTTGTATTAAGTATGCTAACCTGCTGTTTGAGAAGCTGTTTTGTCTTGATTAGCCAGCTGTCAAAATCATTTATGGTCTCAGAATGAAAAGTGAGACTTGACTCCGTCAATTCAACGTATATGGTTGGTAAAAACCAAAAGCCATTCATCAAAACTGAGTCTTTAAAATAAGTTTGGTTAAACTGTTGTCCACCAAATATAATTTCTCCATTAATATTGTTAAAATCGTTAGAGATTTTTTCTGCCCCATAAGCAAATAACTTTTTGTCTTGATTAGGTGTTTCAAAATAAGCACTAATAGCATAAGTATCAAGCATAACTAACAACGAATGCTCATCATTAGACTTTAATGGCCGTGTAAAAGTATACTGCATGTTGAATCTACCTACCTCATCATATTAAAAAGCAACAGGCAATCGTACCCGTCGCTTTTTTAATTTTATCATTTTAAATTAATTTGCGGCAGTCGCTTGAAAATAGGCATCAATATTAAGGCAACAATTAACCCCATAACTGCTTGCGCGACATTTCCAATAATCGAAGCAACTCCGGCAGTCCAGTTATATAGTAACGTGCCTGCTAACATATAACCAATCACCATAATATTTGAACCAACAACTAGTCCAACAACTTGACTTAACAGTTGTTTTTGGAAACCAAAATAACCAACAACTAAACCTTCAAGTCCATGAATGATTAGAGAAAAAAACATCCACTGTGGGTAACCAGCAAACAAATCAAGTAACAGGCCACTTAAACCACCAACAATCATACCACTTTTAGCCCCGCCTAACATAGCCGCAACAAAAATACCTGCTTCGACTAAGTTGACAAAACCATTCGTTGCTGGCACTGGAATTTTAACCACATAAGAAAGTGCCACATTAAAAGCAATAATCACAGCTATAATTGCTAACCACCTAGTTTGATGTTTTTGTTCCATCACATAGACCTCCGTGCGCCTTGCCAAACATTACCAAAATCAAATTGATCATTCAACTTAACACCATGTTTAATACCCTGCCAAACAAAATCTTTTGCGTCTGATAACGCCAGATTAACAGTCACATTATTTTGACTCAGATTGGCAGCCAAACTTGCTGATAAGCTACATCCAGCACCACTATGATAAGGCTGGCTTCTTACTATCTTGTCTTGTTTAAATAGACTAAACTGGTGTCCATCATAAAGAACATCTACGGCCTGATTTCCTAAAATTTGACTGCCACCTTTAATAACAACATATGTTGGCCCTAGCTGAAATATTTCTTTCGCAGCATTTCTCATGTCATTCACATCACTGATATCATGACCAGACAATATTTCAGCCTCCTTGAGATTAGGTGTCAATATCGTCGCAAATGGTAATATTTTTTCTGTGAGCACTTTGGCTAAAAAATGCGTGTCAACTATCTGTGTTTCTTTAAAGGCCATCACTGGATCAACAATAATTGGTATATTTTTAATGTGCTGAAGATGTTCAGCAACAATCTCAATACTGGCTACAGTAGGCAAAAAGCCAATCTTAATAGCTCGAATATCGTCTAAAGCCAAAACAGAATTAAGTTGTTCAGCAATAATATGCGGTGCTATTGGAAAAACCTGAAAGTCTTTAGTCGTCACGGTAACAATGGCAGTTGTTACTGCTAAACCAAAATAACCATACTCTGAAAATGTTGCTAAATCAGCTTGAATCCCGCCACCACTCAGTGAATCGGAGCCAGCAATTGTTAAAATTTTATCTGGCATATCAATATATTCCTTGTTCTTTATTTAGCAGATGCCACAAAGCTAATATTATGTCCGTCATCATGAACACTTGTTACAATAGCATCTTGGCCGCCCGAAGTAATCGACCATGAGTAGTAACGGCCATGGGCTTTAGCCCAATTAATGGCTTCAGAAATTGATTTACCTTTTAATTGTGCTGATTCCTTAATACTGTCATCTTGCTTATCTTGACGACTTGAAGCATTTTGGTGACTTGAACTACTTGCCGATGACTCCGACCGGCTAGACGATGCTGGCTGACTACTTTCTGCTGATTGGCCATTCTGGCTACTGCCTGAATCAATCGTCTCATCAATGGTCTTACTCTGGACCGATTTTTGAGCAATTGGTGCAGTCGTTTTGGGAGAAGAAGCATAACCAACAATAATGAAAACAACTAAACTTATAATAAGTAACGCCGCAACACCTATAAAAGTATTGCGAACGCGATGACGCTTTTGACGGAATTTTGGGCGATGATAATTATTATCTGTCATAAATACACCTCTCAGTTTCTACTATTATACCAAATAACAACTTAATACTGCCAATAGTTTTTATGATAAGATTAAGGTAATGCTTTCTAGGAGAATTACTGCGTATGAAGAACACAAACTTAGCACGTATCGCAATAAAAGATATACTCATGATTGCCATTGGTACGGGCTTCTACGGTTGGGCGCTGATCAACATTAATATCCCTAACCGTCTTGCAGAAGGCGGTATTTCTGGTATTACTTTGATTTTACGTGCCTTATTTCAATGGAATCCTGCTTATACCAATTTGATTTTAAATATCCCACTGCTTATATTAGGGTATCGGGTATTAGGTCGTCGCTCACTGATTTATACAATTTGGGGAATTTCATCGTTATCCATATGGCTTTATGTTTGGCAAATGATACCCATGCCGCCAGCGCTTCATCAAGATATGCTAATCGCCGGTCTGTTAGCTGGTTTAATTGCCGGTATTGGCTTAGGTATAGTCTTTCGTTTCGGTGGCACGTCCGGTGGTACGGACGTCGTTGCGCGTATCATGGAGCAAAAATTCGGTATCCAAATTGGACGTACAATGTTTGCTTTAGATGCGGTTGTGTTGTTACTATCATTAGTTTACATTGATATTGTGCATATGATGTACACCCTAATTGCTTCGTTTGTTTTCGCACAAGTTGTTGGTTTAACACAACAAGGCGCCTATGCTGCAAGGTCATTTATGATTTTTACTGATTATCCCGAAGAAATTTCACATGCCATCATGGATGAACTTGAGCGCGGCACGAGTTTACTAAAATCCGAAGGTGGATACTCTCATCGCGAACAACGCGTTGTATACGCAGTTGTCGACCCGTCTGAAGTTAATACAGTGCAACATATTATTGAAGAAATTGATCCTAAAGCTTTTGTGTCCATTTTTGCTACACAGGAACAGTTGGGCGAAGGCTTTTCTTACTTACGTCCAAAGAAAAAATTTATACTATTTTAACGTCCAAAAAAGCAGGTCTGCCAGATTAAATGTAGCCCTGCTTTTTATAATTGTTTTTGCATATGTGTATAAGCATGTGCACCTATTCTTAAACGACCAACTGCTTTAAATCCTGAACGTTCATACAATTTTTGTGCCCTAGGATTACTGTCATCAACATTCAAGCCAATCAGTTGATGGCCTTTCTGTTGCGCATGATTACTGGCTGCGGCAATTAACGCTTTACCAATACCCTGGCCTCGCGCATATGATGCAACAACGATAGAATCGATATACCATTCATTCTCAAAAACTTCAGAGTCACTAAACAGCCAACGATGATAGCTATACTTGTCAGCCAAAACGTTTTGAACTGCCTCATCTAAAATAGGCTCATCGGTGTCGGGATAACCAAATAAGACGCCTAACAGCAAGCCCTCATTATCCTTGGCAACTATGGCGCGACTATAATGATAACGGCTTTTATCAGATTGCCTAACGGCAATTTGCCAAGCATTTTGAACCTCAGTAACCGTTAGTTCATCGTAAACTGCTAGTTCCATATCATTAAAAATGACCTGTTCCAGATCTAAAATAGCCTGTTGATTTTCTTCTGAAGCATAGGTTATTATCATACTTTCTCCTCTGGGGCGATCATTGTCAACCCAATACGTTGCCTTTTTTGATCAACTTCAACAACCCAAACGTTAACAATATCTCCAACTGAAACAATCTCAGACGGGTGCTTAACGCGGCGTTTAACTAGCCGAGATATATGGACTAAGCCATCATGCTTCACTCCCAAATCAACGAAGGCACCAAAATCAACAACGTTACGAACTGTGCCTTGTAATTTCATGCCTGGTTGCAAATCTTCAATATGCAATACATCAGATTTTAATAAAGCGCCCACCATTTCTGAACGCCCATCACGGCCCGGCTTTTTTAGGCTGCCAACAATATCATGTAGTGTTTCTATACCGATACCTAGTTGATTTGCTGTCATTTGATTGTCATAGCGCGTCAAACGTTCATTTGCAGGGGCCGTCGCTAATTGTTGTGCTGTAATATCTGCGAGGTCTAATAATTTTTTAGCAGCAGCATAACTTTCTGGGTGGATATCTGTATTATCTAAAATATTTTTACCATCTAAAATACGTAAAAAGCCAGCGGCTTGTTCATAAGCTTTAGGTCCAAGTCGAGGTACCTTTTTCAAATCAATACGTGATGTGAACACGCCATTATTATCACGATAGTCTACAATATTTTGTGCTAAGGTTGTATTAAGACCAGCAATATGTGTTAATAATGGTACGCTAGCCGTATTTAAATTGACACCAACTTGATTGACCGCTTTCTCAACAACTTGGCCTACTTGCTCATCAAGCATTTTAGTATTCAAATCGTGTTGATACTGTCCAACACCAACTGACTTTGGATCAATTTTAATCAATTCAGCCAAAGGGTCTTGTATACGCCGACCAATCGATATAGCCGATCGTTCTTCAACATGAAGCTGTGGGAATTCTGAGCGTGCTTCTTCAGAAGCAGAATAAACAGAAGCCCCAGCTTCATTGACAATACTGTATTGCACGCCACTTGGTAAGTTATTAGCCACAAATTCCTGCGACTCTCGAGAAGCTGTGCCATTGCCAATTGCAACTAATGCCACATCAAACTCGTGTATCAAACTTTGAAAACGCTTGGCTGCTTCTTGTCGCTGCTTTTCACTAGCTGGCTTATGTGGATAAATAACTTCTTTTTTTAAAAAACGGCCATTTGCATCAATAATTGCTAATTTGGAACCAGTCCTAAATCCGGGATCAAATCCCATAACAATTTTATTTTTCAGTGGTGCTTGCATCAGTAAATGATATAAGTTGTCCCCAAAAACCTTAATTGCTTGTCCTTGAGCCAACACTGTTAACTCTTGACGTAATTCACGCGCAACTGCCGGTTGGATAAAACGTTTGTAAGCATCGTCAATTGCTGAAAGTAATACTTGATACCCTTCACCACTGTCGCCTTGCCCGTTGCGCTCCTTAATTTGTATAAAGTGACGCATACGCTCTTCAGAAAAATCAATTTTTACACTCAAGACACCGTCTTTTTCACCGCGGTTCACAGCTAAAATACGAAAAGTATTCGTTTGGAGTGATTTTAATGATTCACTATAATCATAGTACTGCGCATAAACACCTTGTGCATCTTTCTCTTCACCGTCACGTTTAACTGTAACAGTTAAAAAACCATCACGCTGCATACGCTCACGCAACCACTGACGATAGATGGCTTTTTCACCAATTTGCTCGGCTATTATTTCATGTAAGCCAGCCAAGACAGCAGCAGCATCAGCCAACGCGTCATTAATATATGCTTCTGTTGGTATTTCTTCAGATAAATGTGTCAGGACAAAATCAGCTAGTGGCTGTAACCCATTTTCTCTGGCAATCATGGCTTTTGTACGCTTTTTTTGTTTATATGGTAAATATAAGTCTTCAACATCTTGCAGGGTTGCTGCTGTGATAATAGCCGCTTGTAAGGTTGCTGTCAATTTTTGTTGTGTGGCAATGGCTTTCAACACTGTCTTCTTGCGATCAGTTAGATCCTTTATATGGCGTGCTGTGACTTGAACGTCATGAATTTGGACTTCATCAAGGCCACCCGTCATTTCTTTGCGATATCGTGAAATGAATGGTACTGTTGCACCATCACGTAACAATTCTAGCGTCGCAGTTGTTTGCTTAACACCTATTGTCAAGTGCTTGGCTACCTGCTTAGCTAAATCGGTATCAGTTATATCATAATTTATTAAATCGGTTACGCTAATCATTATTTATTTTTCTTTCTAGAAGTAATTAATTAATTGTCATTCAGCTTTTATCGTACGAATAAGTCCATTATAACTTATTTTCATATTAGGCTTCAAATGTCTAATTTAAAAGACGTATCGCTAAAGTCAACACGTCTTCTTAAATATTATTTTTTATTTTTTAAATCTATTTCTTGTGCATTACGTAATCGATTAATATGGACAATCAAAAAAGTGAGTTCTTCTTTTGTCATTTTCTTATCGTAAACTGTTGTTAGATAATCTTTTATTGTAAAAGCAACTTCCGTTGCCTTTGGATAAGCAGTGGCCACAGTTTCAAATAGTTTACTGTTATCATCAATGAGCATCTTATCGGCAAAAAAACGTTCCGCAAAGAATTTTAAATGTGTAATAAAGCGTTGATAATGAACACTTTCAATATCAATATTTTGCCCCATACTATGTCTTAAAATAGTTGTCATACTTGAAATTAAATTGGCGTAATTCAAACCATCTTTTTTAATACCCTCTGCTGTTTGCGCATTGATAAGGTGAAAAGCAATATTAGCAGCTTCTTCTTCTGGTAAGACAATGTTCATTTGTTGTTCTATAACTTGTAAAGCAAAAAGACCTAAATCAAATTCTTCAGGGTAATAGTTTTTCATTTCCCAAAATGCACGGTTGGTAATATTTATGCCCGTCATTGCTCTTTCAATCGCAAAATTAAGATGATCACTTAGCATGATGTATAGCATTGGGTTAAGCTTAGTATTGAGCCGTTTTTCTGCCTCAGATACAATACGCCGGGTCGCATCTAAAATTGTAATTGGAATTGCTTCTAAGAGCTGAACATACTCTTTTATTTCCGTATTGTTTAACGGCATAAATGTTTGGTTGACAATAGATTCGTCCACTTTGTCCCCATTTTTTTTACCGTACCCGATGCCTTTTCCAAATAGAATAAACTCTTGTTGCTGGTTATCTACAGCAATAACCGCATTGGCATTTAATGATTTTTTTACCAGCATCAGCTTAACCCCTAATCTAGGTCCGCACCGTTTGATGCAATAACCTTTTTATACCAATAAAATGACGCCTTTTTTGAACGCTTGCGCGTACCCTTACCATAATCATCTTGATCAATATATATGAAACCATACCGTTTCGACATTTGAGACGTGGAAACACTGATACTATCAATTGGCGCCCAACTCGTGAAACCAAACAAATCCACTCCTTGAGATACGGCACGCGACATCGCTGCAATATGTGCTTTTAAATAGTTAATGCGATAATCATCATTAATTGTGCCATCGACATTAGTTTTATCAGTTGCGCCCATGCCATTTTCAACCACAATCAATGGTACACGGTATCGATCGTAAAGTTCTAATAGTGAAATTTCTAAGCCAACTGGGTCTATCTGCCACCCCCATTCAGTTGAAGCTAAGTAAGGATTTTTGACGCTCATAATCGTGTTACCAGCTGCTTTTTCCTTTGTTGGGTCGGCAGATTCGGTTCTTGACATATAATAGCTGAAAGCAAGATAATCTGCTGTCCCTTTTTTTAAAACGGCATCATCATCTTTGCCCTTTTTAATTTCAATCCCTTTATTTTTTAAGTAACGTTCATACAGTGGTGGGTAGGTGCCAAATACTTGAACATCTGCTGGCGCATAATTGTCTAGGTTACGCTGTAAAGCAAGTAGGACATCATCTGGATTAGCTGTGTTTGGATAGGTCGTTAATTTTGTCAACATCGAGCCCATCCGACTACTTGGACTCATTTGGTGCAATAATGTTGTAGCTTTAGCTGCCGCCACATATTGATGATGTAACGACTGATAGACAGCTGATTCTAAATTATCATCAGGTATTTGATCCGGTATTAATCCCGCGGTGATAAATGGATGCCTACCGACACTATCAATTTCATTAAAGGTCAACCAATATTTAACGTACTCGCCAAAAGATTCAAAAGCTGCTTGCGCATATGTCACAAAGAAATCAATCAACCGACGATCTAACCAACCGTGATATTTTTTACTTAAATATAATGGCATTTCATAATGTGATAAAGTCACAATAGGTTCGATATGATGCTTTTTTAATGCCTTAAACACTGATTGATAATAAGCCACACCTTGAGGATTAGGCTCAATTTCTTCGCCTGTTGGAAATAAACGTGTCCAAGCGATGGAAATACGTAACGTTTTAAATCCCATCTCAGCAAATAGCGCGATATCATCCTCATAATGATGGTAAAAATCTATTCC
>k87-346425_pt1 | contig 11100 bp, 7 predicted proteins | sample MGYA00084031_6733416 | MGnify analysis MGYA00084031
AAAGGAAAGGACATGCACTCAAAAAAGCTGACGAGGCTATTTTGCGAAATCTTGCCATGGGAGAAAAAAGGGTGTTGACTTTTCGGACGATGGAAAAATATGATAAGGGTGAGATTTCAAATATGAACAATTAATCATATGTTGGGGTGTTGGAGATGTCCAGAAAACCTGGTTGTTGTGAGCCCCTGGTCCAGTCAGAGACGCTTGTCAAGGCAGTCTCACACGGAAGTGAAGCCGCTCCAGGCTCACAGTCTGCCTCATGCTGCAGTTCACATAGTCATTCGCACAGTCATCACGATGGGCATCATCATCATATGCACGATGGGGAAAAAGGTCCGGATGCCGCGGTAGCATCGGCCGATATCCAGGGGGACGGGCAGCGAACTGTCTTTCGCATCAGCGGCATGGATTGCGCAGACTGTGCCCGCGGCCTGGAAAAAAAGGTAGGGGCGCTCGCGTCTGTCTCTCAAGTGGTGGTCAACTTCGGCGCTGCCAAAATGACTGTGCTGCACGAAGAGAACGCTGAGGAGGCGATTGTTCGGACAGTCAAACAGGCCGGTTATGACGCGGTACTGGAGAAGGACAAGAAGCAGCTGGAAAACAAGAGCTTCTGGCAGCAAAACAAGAAGGCGTGGTCGACGCTGATCTCCGGTTCCATTTTTCTCGTGGCGTGGACGCTTGATCTATGGGCCGGGATTCCGGAGACCGTCATCACCTTGCTGTATGCGGCAACGATTGTCATCGGCGGCTTTCGCATTGCCAAGAGCGGGATATACGGCTTGAAGTCCAGGACGCTTGGCATCGATTTTTTGATGACGATTGCCGTTCTCGGCGCTGCGGCTATTGGTGAATGGGCAGAGGGGGCGGCTGTTGTCTTCCTGTTTTCACTTGGGGAGACACTGGAGGCGTATACGATGGATCGGACGCGTCAGTCTCTCCGCAGCCTGATGAAGCTGGCGCCGGAGGAAGCGGCCGTCATAAGGGAGGGGCGGGAAGTAAGACTTCCTGTCGAGTCGATCCATGTAGGGGAGATCGTCCTCGTCAGGCCCGGCGAGAAGATCGCGATGGACGGTACGGTCATCGAGGGTGTTTCCACGGTCAATCAGGCCCCGATCACAGGAGAATCCGTGCCGGTCGAAAAGAACGCAGGTGACGACGTCTTTGCGGGCACGATCAACGAGCAGGGCGCGCTGAAGATCAAGGTAACAAGGCGATTTGAGGAGAATACCTTGTCCAAAATCGTCCATCTGGTGGAAGAAGCGCAGGCGCAAAAAGCTCCATCGCAGCGGTTTGTGGATGTGTTTTCCCAGTATTATACGCCGGCAGTGATCGTGGTCGCCGCTTTGATCGCCGTCGTTCCCCCTTTGTTTCTGCAGGAGCCGTTTGAGCTCTGGTTTTACCGGGCACTGATGATGCTGGTAGTGGCTTGCCCGTGTGCGCTCGTCATTTCCACGCCTGTTTCCATCGTGTCTGCGATTGGCAACGCAGCCAAACACGGCATTTTGATCAAAGGCGGGGTCCATCTCGAACGGCTGGGCGCGATCAGCACCATCGCATTTGATAAAACGGGAACACTCACAGTTGGGAGGCCAGAAGTGACAACCGTCATCCCGCTGGAAGGAAGAGATGAGGCTGAGGTAATGGCCATCGCTGCTTCTCTGGAAGCGATGTCCGAACATCCTTTGGCAGCTGCGATCCTGCGGCGGGCACAGCAAATCGGAGTGAGGCCCATGCCGATCAACGGTTTTACATCAGTGACGGGGCGCGGTGTGCAAGCGACTGTGGACGGCAACGACTACTATCTGGGCAACCCACGCTGGTTCCAAAATGAGCTTCATTTTGCGCTCGACTCTGTACAGTCGAGAATCGAGGCGCTGCAGCAAAAAGGTCAGACACTGATGCTGCTTGGTTGCGGACAGCAAGTCATCGCCCTGATCGGATTGGCTGACCAGGTGCGGGAGGAGAGCGCTTCGGTCGTCGCCAAACTCCGGCAGCTGGGCATAAAACAGGTAGCGATGCTGACCGGGGACAACAGAGGAACGGCCCATGCCGTAGCGGAGCGGTTGGGGCTGACCGCGTACAAGGCAGAACTGCTCCCGGCCGACAAGCTTTCTGCGATTCAAGCGTGGCAGTCCACCTCGAAGGGCGTAGCCATGGTGGGGGATGGAGTCAATGATGCTCCGGCTCTGGCTGCGGCAACAGTGGGGATCGCGATGGGCGGAGCCGGCTCGGATACGGCGATGGAAACCGCCGATATTACACTGATGGCTGATGACTTGTCCAAGCTGCCATACGCGATTGGCCTCAGCAGGCGGACGCTTCGCATCATCAAGCAGAATATCGCATTTTCTCTGCTCGTCAAAGTTGTCTTTCTGCTGATGATTCTGTTTGGCTACTCGACGCTCTGGATGGCTGTGCTCGCCGACACGGGAAGCTCGCTGATCGTGATTGCCAACGGCATGAGACTCCTGCGCTCAAAGGATGGAGGATAAGACCGCGCCGCTTGCTGGAAAAACGCCTCGTATGCAGCGAGGTCGTCTTGCCGGGCATTTGGCCCATCCGCATACGATAAAAGACAGCAGCCGAAAGCAATAGCAAAAACAAAAGCCACCTTCCTGAAATACAGGGGTGGCTTTTGCCGCTTCAAAGGAATGGCTTATACACCTGCCAAGCGATCGCAAAATGCTTTTGCGTAAGCCGGCAAATCGGGCGGACGTCTGCTGGAAACAAGATGTCCGTCGACCACGACTGGTTCATCCAGCCAAATCGCGCCAGCGTTTTCCATATCGTCGCGAATGCCTGGCGTCGAGGTAACCCTGCGGCCATCCAGGATTTTTGCGGAGATCAAAACCCATCCTGCGTGGCAGATCTGTCCGATCGGCTTTTCCCGTTCGTTCATGCGGCGTACAAAAGCGAGCACTTCCGGATAGCGCCTCAGCTTGTCGGGCGCCCAGCCGCCAGGTACCAGCAGACCGTCGTATTCGTCGATGTTGATGTCAGCAAAAGCAAAATCCGCTTTTGCAGGCACGCCGTATTTGCCCGTATAGCTTTTGCCGCTGACGGGACCTGCCAGATGAACGACTGCTCCTTCCTCCTGCACTCTGTAAATCGGGTACCACAACTCCAAGTCCTCAAATTCTTCATCAACCAGGCATAAAACCTTTTTACCTGCAAGCCGCATCGAAAATACCTCCCCCAAGCGATGTTTCTGTATGCCATTATACATGAATCAAAATCAACTTGCGCTGTTCTTTGCAGGCTTCCCTTGCTCAGCAGGAAAAAAGGGGGAGGTCATTCCCCCTTCTGACCGGTGCTTCCATTTTTCCACGGCGGATCGCCATATTGGTGAAGCTTTTGAGAAGCCTTGTAGAACAGCCACGGGATCAAGATGGACAAAACCGCCCCGAAAAATGTCAAATAAGGCGGCAGAGTACCGAATATCTTTCTGAGCATAAACCGATCCTCCTAACGGATTTCCGTCCTGTTCACCGACCCTCCATTGCGGATGTAGACAACGGCCTTCACTTCAATCTCGCTGGAGGCAAACAGATTTCGGCCGTGGTCCCAGTCCTCTTTGAGTTGCTTCCACAGATCAGGATGGGTTTGTTTTACATATGTGCCCAGTTCCAACACGTCGGTTTTCATTTTCTTCTGCACTTTGCGGATGGCATCATGTGAAAGCCTTTCAATCTCTGCCGCGATTGTCTTTTGAAGGTTATCCATGATGCGACTCTCCATAAAGTCCAAGCGCTCGAAGGACTCGGCGATTACGCCCTCGCATTCGATGAAAAACTGAAAACGCATGCGTTTTTTATCCCGGACGTCGGCCTTGATCGTTCTTTTCGTTCCCTGAATATTGAAGATCACGAGATTGTCTTTCACTTTGGTTTTCAGCAGCCCTCCCTGGACGTTTCCCAAGAGAAAGTTCAATCCTTCCGTCTCCTCCTCTCCGAGAAAGCCGATCATCTTGTTTCCCTGGCCTTGAAATACGGCAGCGCCTGCTACTTTCACTTCATTGTTGGCGGCGACAATACGCGGGAGGACAAAGCTGAACTCGTTGATCATATCTTCATGTACTTCCCCCAAGCGAACCTCGGGGATCATGCGTGCTGTGCGGTCTGTATTTTCCGCAACAGAGTTGATGTAGAGGGAAGGGAGCTTTTCCGTTTTCGGTTTTACCTCCAGGACAGGCTTGGCCTTCCCTTTGGAGATCATGACCTTGCTGGTCCTCCTCAAATCAGGATCGCGCAAGAAGTAATCGAGAACATCGGCAAACGTATTGGGCGATTTCGCCACTTCCTCGGAGACGATGACAACCTTTAAATGTTGATAAAACGGTGAACGGCTTGTCCGGACAGCCAGCTCACGCGAGATTTCGAACAGAGAATCTCCCTCAGACGTCAGGTTCTGGAACGGGTCGCCCGTGCTGCTCTGGCTGCCGCCTCCTCCTTGCGAGTTTGAGACAAGTCCTCCCGGAACGACGAATTGATGCGTAACGAGATACCGCCGTTTCCCTTTCGGTTTGTCCGGAGCCTCCTTTTCTGCCTGTCTTTCCATCTCTTTGGAGGACGGCAAATCAATTCCAACGCCGACTACAAAGCCGCGTTCCTCGATTTGTACCTGGTCCCAGCAGCCGGAGAGGAGGGAGACGGATAATACCGCCACTAAAAGGCGAGCCGAGCTTTTACTCATCTCCCCGCACCCCCCTCCATTTGGCGATCAGCAAGAGAAGAATCGGGACCAGGTAAGTGATGAATATTCCAAAATAGACGAGCTGGTCCCCCAGCGAGAAAAACTGAACCAGATTTTGCGGCCAAAGCGAAATCATGTAGACCAGAGGGGAGATGATCAAAAGCCAGGTGAACTTTCTGACGTTCGGGAAAATCGATCCCAGGTTGAAAATCGCCAGATCGAAAAAGACCGTGCAGGAATTGAAAATCGTCATGATCCAGATGGTGAAAAAGAGCGACTCCACACGTTCGATAAACCCTCCGGGCACTTCGACGTCTTTGGCCAGTTCAATCGTCGGGTAGGTCAAGTTTTTCACCACCTCAGCGGAGAATACGCCGATGACAAAAATGTAGATCGTCAGGTACAGGAAAATAGGGATCAACAGTCCTTTCACGACGGCCTTGGGAGCGTCCTCGGCCCGGGTCATCAGCAGCGTATAAAAAAGGACGACCTCGTAGCCGGAAAACGACAGATTGACTTCTTTTGAGCCTTGCAAAAGGGCACCTAATCCGGTAGTGAACAGCGGTCTGACGTTATCCAGCTCGAGCATTTGGATCGAATAGAGCTGCACAACGGCACTGATCAGCAGCACAATCGGAAAAAACAGCATGTTCAGCCGCAGCAGGGCGATCCGTGTGCCAGCCACAGCATATTGAACGATCAGCAAGAAAGCGAGCGTAATCACTTCAACAGGAGTAGTCGTAAACAAATACTGCTTGGCGATATTGCCGAGAGCCCTGGCTTCAAAAGAAACAAACAGCAGGAAGTAGATGCCGACAAGAAAAGTAATGACCTGTGCGACGGGCCGGCTTACGATCAGGGACGCATATTCAAAAAAAGAGTTTGCGGGAAAGCGACTGGCCAATTTGCCCAGCAGCCAGCCGATCACCGAAGCCACCAGACCGGAGATGAGGATCGAGATCCATCCGTCGATCGAACCCGTCTTGGCAGCCAGAGTCCGGGGGAAAGTGAGAATGCCCACCCCGATGACGACATTGGCGACAATAAACACCATCTCTTTTTGTCCAATCTTCTGATCCGCGTAGGGTAAGGTGTTCATTGCGATCTCCCTGCTTTCATGCGGGTTTTGTCTTTCGTTTGCAGCATGTCCGGCCGTTTTTTGAAGAACGTGATAGGAGCGCGCAGGATGTAATCTTTCCAGTCGGAAACAAGCTGCGGAGCAAGTGGTGCCAGGTAGGGCACACCAATGCTGGTCAGATTGGTGAGATGGATGACGATGAGGATAAAAGCCAGAACCACGCCGTAGAGGCCAAACATGGCAGCGGCAAGCATGGCGCCAAAACGGATCATCCGAAAAGCGATGGCCAGATTATAGGAAGGAATGGCGAAGGAAGCGATCGCAGTAATCGCCACGACAATGACCATGACAGGGCTGACGATCCCGGCGGAAACGGCTGCCTCGCCGATGACAAGCCCGCCGACGATGCCTACCGTTTGTCCGATCGGCTTTGGCAGACGCAAGCCCGCCTCCTGCAGCAGCTCCATGGTGGTTACCATGATCAGGGATTCGACGGCAGCCGGAAACGGAACGCCGTCCCGGGTGGCGGCGATGGAAAAGGCGAGATCCGAGGGAATCAGTCCCGGATGAAAGGTGACCAGCGCGATATAGAGGGCTGGAGAAAAGACGGCCAGATAAGAGGCCAGGTACCGAAGCACCCGCGCAAGCGAGCCTACCATCCACCGTTCGTAAAAATCCTCGGGAGAATGAAGCATGATGCCCAGTGTAACCGGAGCCAAAAGCACCATGGGGGTACCGTCCAGGATGATGGCAACACGCCCCTGAAACAGGGCCGATGCGACTTTATCCGGACGCTCCGTGTTTTGTACTTGCGGAAACGGCGACAAGAAATTATCCTCGATCCATTGCTCGATATAACCTGACTCCTCCACCTGATCGATGTCAATGGTGGAGATGCGCCGTTTGATTTCGTTTACGATATTCGGATGTGCGATGTCTTCGATGTATGCGACGATCAGGTCTGTTTTGCTCCGCCTTCCGACAGTAGTGGCGTCAAAACGAAGCTTGGGATCCCGCACACGGCGGCGGATGCGGACTGTATTGTCCCGGATGTTCTCGTTGAAGCCGTCTCGAGGTCCGCGTACGAGACCTTCCGAAACAGGTTCTTCGATGCCACGCGTCTCCCAGCCCCTGCTGTCAATCAAAATGGTTGTATGGGAACCGTCCACGAAAAAGGCGGTATCTCCCACCAGCATGGCGTCCAGGACTTCCTCCATGGTGGTTCCGGTTTTCACCTCAATAATGGACAGCACTTCATTGAGCATAAAAGCCATGATATCTTCGTCGGGTGCCGGGATAGCTTTGCCGGCGGGAGACATCAGCAGCTGTATATGTTTTACTACCTTGTCGTGAACGAGCTCGCTGTCTACCAGTCCATCGATGCAGGCTACAGCGCAAGCCCGTCCGCTATTGTCGATCAGAAATGGACGGATGATCAGGTCTTGCGGGTTCCCCAGGCGCTGTTTGATGATATCGAGATTTTCCTGCAAGCTTTCGGAAAGCGGAGTTTTATTGGAAGCCTGTTGATCAGAATGGCTGCTTTGCTGTTTCCGGCAAGATGCTATTGCTTCGTTTTTCCATTTTTCCCATACTCTGCGAAACAATCGGATTCGCCCCCCTCCCTTACAGGAAAAATGTGAAAGTTCTTATTGGGATTTTTTCCAATCTGCAGGAAAGTATGCGGGGCTGTCCTGAAGACAGATGCGTTTTCCTCTGTTCTCAAACAGTTCCAATGGAAACTTTCGCGCAAAAGAATTGATCAACCGGGGGAGGTATGATACATTCGGCATGGTAGAGTAGGAGAATGGAGAGGATGGTACAGGTGCAAAGTCACGTCATGGAGCGGGCAGCGGATTTCGCCCAGCTTGCTGATCGACTGGAACGGATGGCGTCGTCTATTGAAGAGACAAAGGACGATGCGACACCGGGGAAGCTGCTTCAGCTCGCGGAGAAAACACGCGGAGCGGAGTTGAATATCGCATTTTGCGGCCACTTTTCGGCCGGTAAGTCTACAATGATCAATACACTGTTGGGAGCCAGTCTCTTGCCTTCCAACCCGATTCCGACCAGTGCCAATGTTGTCAAAATCCGCGGCGGCGAAAAGGCGGCGCGTGTATACACGCATAATAACGGCGTGCTGACCTTTGACCCTGACACCGAAATGGAAAAACTCAAGCAATTTGCCGTCGACGGCGATACGGTTGAGTGGGTGGAGGTCTCCTATCCGGGGACTATGCTCAATGAGAAGGCCAGCTTGCTTGATACGCCCGGAATCGACTCTACGGACGCGGCTCACAAAATAGCGACAGAGTCGGCTTTGCACTTGGCGGATGTCGTCATTTACATGATGGATTACAACCACGTGCAGGCGGAAGAGAACTTCAATTTTACCAAAACGTTGAAAGACCGCGGAAAGCCAGTTTATCTTGTTATAAATATGATTGACAAGCATATCGATTTTGAACTCGATTTTGACAGCTACAAGGAGAGCGTGGAAGAGGCTTTCGCCACGTGGAATATTGAACCGGACGGGATCTTTTACACGTCGCTGGCGGAGCCTGATCACGAGGAAAACCAGTACGAAGCATTCCGGGCGTTGCTGGAGCAGCTGATCGCGGACCGCGAAAAGCTGGTCAGCAAAACGGTGGCGGACGCTGCCGAGCATTTGATCGAGGAACACGTTCAAGTGCTGCGCAGACAGAACGCTGCCGAGCGCCAGGAGTTGGAAAACAGGCTGGATGAGCTGCAGCTGCCCGCTTTGGACAGCCGGGATGCCGGTCGGGTAAAGAACGCCTTGCAAACAGCCGAGGAAGCAGCAAGCGAACTGGCGAGCCGGGTGGACAAGGCGCGCAAACAGATGGAAAAAGAGCTGGCGGCGCTGCTGGACAATGCCCGCCTCACCTATTACAGCACGAACGAGGCAGCGGAACAGTATTTGGAAAGCCGCAAGCCGGGCTTCAAGATGGGGTTGTTCTTTTCCGGGAAAAAGACAGAGGAAGAGCGGGCGAGAAGATTGGACGTACTGCTTGCAGACCTCCGCGAAAAGGTAGCGGCCAATCTCGATTTTCACTTCAAGGAGCTGCTCAGCAAATTTCCGGAGCAATTCGATCTGCGTGACGAGGCTTATCATGCCGCAGTCTACGCCACGACGATCGAGGTAACAGCCGAATTTCTCGCCTCCCACGTAAAGGATGGGGCGAGTACCCGCGAGTATGTCATGAATTACTGTTCGGACATTTCGAACGGTATCAAGACAGAATACCGCCGTGCCGGATTGGGCTTGATCGACCAGGTAGCAGCGCTCATCAGGAAGCAGACCGAACAGGAAAGCATGGCGCTGCAAAAGCAGCTCGCGGTGCTTCGTGAGCTGATGCAGATCCACGCCCGCCTGGGGCAGCTTGCTGCGATGGAGCAGGCTGCACGGCAACGATTGCAAGCGATTTTGCGTGAAGGAGCGTAACTTTCAATCATGAACCAGCTAAAAGACAAACTGATCGCTGCGGCACAACGTCTGCAGCAGGCAAGCAGGGAGATTCAGTCAATACCGGGGATGCAGGCGCAAGCCGAGACCATGCTGGAGCGAGCCGAGCGCTTGCAGGCCAATCGTTTTACCGTCGCCCTGTTCGGAGCATTCAGCGCAGGGAAATCGTCGTTTGCCAACGCCTTGATGGGAGAGCTGGTCCTGCCGGTTTCGCCGAATCCGACGACGGCGGCGATCAATAAAATCATGCCGCCGACAGAAACGCATCCGCACGGCACGGTTCGCGTCGTGCTGAAAAGCCGGGAAGCCGTAGAGCAGGACGTCATTCGCTCGCTTGCGATTTTTGGCCTGGCTGCCTCCGATCTGGAGGAAGCGTTGGCAGAGCTGAACAAAATCGATGTTTCCAGCATCCCGCCGACGGCCAAGCCGCATTACACGTTCTTGAAAGCGGTCACCAAGGGCCTCGGCGTGATGTCCGCTCACCTGGGCGGCGAGCTGCTCGTCGACATGAAAGCCTTCAAAGGGTTTGTGGCAAAAGAAGAAAAGGCTTGCTTTGCCGAATATATTGAACTGTTTTATTCTTGTCCGCTCACCGATCAAGGGATCGTGCTGGTGGATACGCCGGGGGCCGATTCGATCAACGCCCGCCATACCGGTGTCGCCTTTGAATATATGAAAAATGCCGACGCGGTTCTGTTCGTTACGTATTACAACCACGCCTTCTCGCAGGCGGACCGCGAATTCCTGCTCCAGATGGGGCGTGTCAAGGACACATTTGACATGGATAAGATGTTCTTTCTCGTCAATGCCGCCGATCTCGCGGCTTCCGAGGAAGAGCTTGCCGGGGTTGTTGCCCATGTGGAGAAAAACCTGTTGAGCTGCGGCATTCGCCATCCGCGCATTTATCCGGTTTCCAGCCAGACGGCCTTGCTGGCCCGTATGCACGAAGCCGGGAAGCTCGCAGGCTCTGCGGAAAAGGTCTACCGTCAGCGCACAGGCACGCCGGAGGAGGAGCCGCTCGCTCCTGCAGAGGAAGCCCTTCGCCTGTCGGGCATGGCCGTGTTTGAACAGGATTTTCTTCGCTTTACGCTGGAAGAGCTGACGCAAATCGCTGTCAATGCAGCGATGGGCGAAATACGCCGGGCACACACCACCCTCGAAGAATTCATCCGCATGGCAGAGGCTGATGAATCGGAGCGCGACGCCAGAAGGCAGGCAGCCACGAAGGCTCGCGAAGCGGCCCTGGCTGCTGTGGAAGGCCTGTCGATTGCCTCGGCGGAACGCGATTTGCTGAAAGAGCGTGAAGAGCTGGTGTACTATGTAAAGCAGCGCCTGTTTTTCCGCTTTAATGAACTGTTTAATACCGCCTTTAACCCGGCCGTACTGAAAGAGGACGGCCGCAATATGAAGCAGGCGCTCCAAGGCTGCCTGGGCGATCTGCTCCGGTCGATCAGCTACGATCTGGCTCAGGAGCTGAGAGCGACGACCTTGCGTCTGGAGAAGTTTCTGGGCAAGCAGGGAGCGGCTCTCGTGCAGCAGTGGCAGCGGGACGTTCAGCAGTACGCATCCGGCTTGACGCTGGCGCCTTATCAGCCGCGAAAGGTGGAAACCTTGTCGTTTGCCGATGAGCTTCCGGTCTCTCTGGCAAGCCTCCAGCCATCCTTGTCGCTGTTCCGCAGCGCGAAAGACTTTTTTGAACAGGATGGCAAGGCCAAGCTGCGCGAGGATTTGGAAAAACGCCTGCAGGAACCGGTATCTGCCTACCTGAATACAGGAAGCGCCCAAGTAGGCGAGCAATTCGCGTCGCTCTTGACGCAAATGGTGGCCGAAGAACGAAGCCGCGTGGCCG
>k87-745044_pt1 | contig 11100 bp, 10 predicted proteins | sample MGYA00084031_6733416 | MGnify analysis MGYA00084031
ATGTGCCGCACCCGCCCTGCGGCGGCCAGCTGTCCCAAAGGCTCGACGAGTTCCGGACTGATGACGTCGACGACGGCGGCGCCGCCGGCGAGGAGCCCTTCCACCTTCTCCAAAGCGATCCGGCCGCCCCCCACGACGACACACCGCCGGCGCTCGAGTCCCACCAAAAAGATTGGGTATGTGGTCATGGGGCCGGTCCATCCCGTCCGCCGGGCGTACGAGTGCGCGTCCGATGCGGCGTCAGGGGCGGCGCTCATCACAAGGACACCTCCACACTGCGTACGTCCACGCCCGCCTCCGTCAGCGAGGTGACCACCTTCGCCTCCGGCGTCTCGACCGTCAGGGTGTACATCCCGGGGCCGCGGGCAGAGAGCGTCAGCTTGCGAATCTCCTGCCCTTCCAAAGCTTTGAACATCTCGTTGACCGCGTCGAACTGCGCCGCGAGCGCCTTGCCCTGCGGCGTCTTCTGGTAAAGGGACGTGGCGTCCATCTCGGCGTGGGCGCCGTGCAGCGAGCGGATGCGCCCGCTGCCCAGGCCGATCCGCAGCATGCTGCCGAGCGCCTCCACCAGGTCGGGGGGCACCTGCCCGGCCTGCGCCTCCCGGCTGAGGCGCTCGTACGCCGCGCGCGCCGCCGGGTTCTGCAGCTGCGCGGCGAAACGGGCCGCCTCTTCCATCACCAGTTCGCGCTGGCCTTCCGTGAGGGTAATCGCCGTGCTCATGCGTCCTTCATCTCCGCTCGCTCGCCCAAGATCGCTTCCACTTCGTGTTCGAAGCCGCCCGTCTCAATCGGGCAGTGAATGCCGCACTCCTTCGGCGCGCCGGTCTCCCACCACCAGCGGCCGGCGCGCGCATCCTCTCCCGGGGCGACGGGCCGGGTGCAGGGAGCGCAGCCGATGCTGGTGTAGCCTTGATCATACAAGGCGTGGTAAGGCACCTTGTTCTCCCGGATGTACTCCCACACCGCCTCCTCGCTCCAGTCGGCAAGAGGGCTGATCTTGACCAGCCCGCCGTGGTCGTGGTCGATGTCGATCTTGCGGATGTTGCCCCGGGTCGCCCACTGCCCGCGCCGCAGCCCCGTGGCCCAGGCGTCCAAATCGGCCAGCACGTTGGTGAGGGGGACCACCTTGCGGATGTGGCAGCAAAGAAGCCGCAGGTCGACCTCTTTGTAAAAGAGATTGATCCCGTGGCGGTGCACCATCTTGGCAACCAAGGCGGGGTCGGGCATCACCACCTCGACGCGGATGCCGTACTCGTCCCGCACCCGGTCGATCAGGTCGTACGTCTCTTGGGGGAGCCGGCCCGTGTCGACGGTGATCACCCGCACCTGATCGTTAATCCGCCACGCCATGTCGATCAGGACGACGGCTTCCGCCTGAAAGCTGGAGATCAGCGCGAAGCGCTCCGCTCCGAAGCGCTCAAAGGCCCACTCCAAGATGTCCTCCGGCTCTTTGTCTTCGAAGTAAACCGAAAGCTCCCCGGCCTCGTAGTCGTCCATGAGCGGCTCCCGAGCGCGTCCGCTTGCCAAGGGACTTGCCATCAGCCGGCACTCCTTTCCGTTCGTTCTGTCGCTGCCCCGCTTGCGGCGCCTTCCATGATCGCAATCAGCTCGTCATCCTCCCGGGCGGCGCAAAAGGCCTGGAGGCTCTCGCCTTCCCGGCGGTTTTTCAGGTACGCGTCGACGAGCCGCTCGACGTACAGGTCGAGGTCGTCCGTCGACACCCGCCGCAGGACCGGCCTGCCGATGGCCGCATTTTGGCCCACTCCGCCCCGCAGGAAGATGTCGTAGGCCTGAATCTTGCCGTCCTCGCCCCGCTTCGTCGTCCCCTGAAAGCCGATGTCGCCGATGAAGTGCTGGCCGCATGCGTGAGGGCAGCCGTCCAGGTGCAGCCGCAGATCGGCGACGGCCTGGCCGAAGCGGCGCTCCAGGTGCTGGACCAGCTGGACAAGGCGCGGTTTGGTGTCGCCCACCGCAAAGTTGCAGTAGGGATTGCCCGTGCAGCCGATGCTGTGGCCCCGGATGGGATTGACGTCGAGCGAGAAGCCGAGCGCCTCCATCCGGCGGATCACCGCGTCCACCCGGCCGGTGGCGATTCCGGTGAGGATGAAGTTCTGCTCCCGCGTGATCCGAAAGTCGTGAGCGTACTCGGCGACCACCTCCGCGACCGCGCACATCGCCTCCCCCGACATCAGCCCGGGGAAGACCGGGAAGCCGATGTAGTGCAGCCCCTCTTGCTTTTGCGGGTGCACCCCCATGTGGTCGGTCCGGCCAATGGGAACAGGGACCTCCCGCAGCGGCGTCAAGGAGCGGCCCAGGTGCTCCTCCAGGCGCCGGCGGACGCCGTCGGGCCCGTAGTCGTCCACCATGAACTTGAAGCGGGCTTTCCCGCGGGCGCGCCGGTAGTTGAGGTCGCCGCTCCAGATGTCGAGGAGGCCCTGCAGCACCTCGCGCACCTCCCCCAGGTGCACAAAGACCCCTAAAGGCCGGGCGATGCGCGGCGCGGTCGACAGCCCGCCGCCCACCATGATGGCGAAGCCTTCCTGGCCGTCTTGGATCGTGCCGACCAATCCGACGTCGTGAATCTCGGGCACGTTGCAGTGGTACGGGCACGCGCTGATCGTCCATTTGTGCTTGCGGGGCAGGTCGCTGTAAGCCCGGTTGTCGTAGAAGAAATCAGCCAGCTCCTGCACGACGGGCCGGACGTCGAACAGCTCCTCCCGGCTCACTCCGGCGACGGGACAGCTGGTGATGTTGCGCAGGATGTCGCCGCACGCCCCCGCCGTCGTCAGCCCCGCCTCCTTGAGGGTCCGGAAGATCTCCGGCAGGCTGGGCAGTTCGATCCAGTGCAGCTGAACGCACTGGCGTGTGGTCAGTTCCCCGCGGTTTTGCCCGAACTGTTGGGAGAGCCGCCCGATGGTTGCCAGCTGCTGCGCCGTCAGAATCCCGCCGGGAATCTTGATTCGCATCATGAAGTGACCGGTTTTGGGCTTGTCGTGGTAGAGCCCCCACCACTGCAGGCGCAGGATGTCGTCCTCGTCGATCTCCTCGTAGGGGGTCTCGGCCAGGCGGGGAATTTCGTGGATCAGATCATAGGGCAGCTTCTCGTGTTTGATCCGCTCGACGGGGTTGCGCTCGCGGACCTCTTCCCAGGTGAGCGGCCTTTCCCTGCGGACCGCCCGGGTACGCTCTCGTTCGGTCATGCTTTGCGACCTCCTATCGATTCGCTTCCTGCTCCCAGCGCTCCATCGCCGCGTCCTGCAGCCGCTGCACCAGCGAGACGACGGCGTCGACGCACTCGGCTACGGACTGCCGGGCGGTGTCGAGGACCAAGTCCGCGTCCGCCGGCTCCTCGTAGGGCGACGAGATCCCGGTGAAATCGGGAATCGCGCCCTCCAGCGCCTTGCGGTAAAGTCCCTTGGGGTCCCGCTTCATGCACGTGGCCACATCCGCCTTGACGTAGACCAAGGCGAAGCGGTCCGCGCCGGTCCGCTCCCGGGCAAACTCCCGCATCCTGGCAAAGGGCGAGATGCAGGAGACCAGGGTGATGAGGCCCGCGTCTTTGAAGAGGGCCGCGACTTCGGCCACCCGGCGGATGTTCTCGTCGCGCTCTTGAGGGGTAAAGCCCAGGTCCCGGCACAGGCCGCGGCGCACGCTGTCGCCGTCCAGCCAGTAGACGGCTTTGCCGGCCTCATTCAGCCGCCGCTCCACCGCCGCGGCGATCGTCGACTTGCCCGCGCCGGAAAGGCCGGTGAACCAGACGACGAGGCCCGCTTGGCCGAGGACCCGGCACCGGTCCAGATAGGTCACCTTGCCGTCATGGGGAATTACATGGACCCTTGGGAAGGTCCGGCCGTCGGCGTACCGCTGCGCCGGTTCCGCCGGCAACGCCTGAATGATGCCGCCTCCCGAGATCTCGTAATCGTCCACGATAACGAAACGAGAGGTGGCGGCGATCTCGTCGGCGAGATCGAAAGCGATCGGAGCGGCAAGGCGCAACGTGACCTCGGCCACGTCGTGCCGGTCGATCCGCTCCTTTCCGGTCGTCCGGGTGAGGGTGGCCGCGTCAAGGACGGCGTGGACCTCCTCCAGCCTCGCTTCGACCTTGGCGGTGCCCAGCTTGAGGAGGTAGGCCTTCCCCTTCACCATCGGCGCTTTCCCGAGCCAAAACAGGTTAGCCCGCAGCACGCTCGCCGTCCGGGGCGCCGGCTCGCCCACCCGGGTGACGATCTCGCCCCGGCGGACGTAGATCTGCTCCTCCAGGGTGAACCCCACCGCGTACCCCGAGCCCACTTCGGTGGGCAGCTGGGCCGCGTTGAACGCCTCGATGCTCTTGACCCGGCTCTCCTTCCCCGACGGGTAGAAGCGGATGCGGTCCCCCACCCGCAGCCGGCCGGTCTCCACCGTCCCTGCGACGATGCGGCGCCGGTCGCCCCGCGCGCTGAAGCGGTACACCGCCTGCACAGGCAGGCGCAAGGGTTTGTCGTCGGGAGGCGGCTGGCTTTGGAAGCCGTCGAGGACTTCCAGGACCGTCGGTCCCCGGTGCCACGGCATGGCGTCCGAGGAGCGGCTGATGTTGTCGCCGTGCATGCCGCTGACCGGCACGAAATGGGAAGCGTGCAGGCCAATGCTCTCGAGAAACGCGCGGTACTCGGCGGCAAGTTCGGCGAAGCGGCGCTCGTCGTAATCGACGAGGTCCATTTTGTTGATCAAGACGGCGATCTGGCGGATGCCCAGCATCGACAGCATGGTGCCGTGGCGCTTGGTGTTCTCTTGCACGCCTTCGGTCGCATCGATCACCAACAGCGCGGCTTCGGCCCGGGAGGCGCCGGTCACCATGTTTTTCAGAAACTCCAGGTGCCCCGGAGCGTCGATGATGATGTAACGGCGCCGTTCAGTGTGGAAGAAGCAGCGGGCCGAGTCGATGGTGATTCCCTGGGCCTGCTCGTCCTTGAGCGCATCCAGCAAAAACGCGTACTCAAAAGGCCGGCTGTGGCGGCGGCAAAACTCCCGCACCTGCTCGAGCTTCCCTTTGGGAAGAGAGCCGGTGTCGGCCAGGAGGCGGCCGATGATCGTGCTCTTGCCGTGATCGACGTGGCCGACGATCACGATGTTCATATCCTCGCGCCCACGGCGAGGATCCGCCAAGGCGCGGCCGGGCGGCTGGTCACATATACCCTTCTCGTCGAAGCGCCTCAAGTCCACCGCCATCTTCTTTATCCTGCTCCCTTCCGGAACGCTCGGCAATGTTGGCGAACTTCCCTGTCGAAAGCTCCTCGATGATCTCGCGCACGCTCCTTGCCGTCGACTCCACCGGCTTGGTGCACGGCGCGCACCCCAGCGAGCGGTAGCGGGTGCCGCTGCCCTGGTCGAAGTAGAGGGAGACGACGGGGATCCCTTCCCGCTCGATGTACTCCCAGATGTTCAGCTCCGTCCAGTCGAGCAAGGGGTGGATGCGCACGTGGGTGCCGGGGGCGAAGTCGGTCTTGTACTGGTTCCAAAACTCCGGGGGCTGATCGGCAATGTCCCATTCGCTGTTCACGCCGCGCGCCGAGAAGACGCGCTCTTTCGAGCGGGTTCCTTCCTCGTCCGCCCGGACGCCTACGATGACCCCGGTGAAGGCTTCGGGATTCCGCTCCTGTTCGTACGCCCCGGTCTCGTGGTTCAGCCGGTAGCGAGGCCACGTTCCGTTCAGGGTGTTGATCAGCGCCTCCGTCTTGAGCGCCTTGCAGCACTGAAGGCGGGTGGCGCCGCCCTGGGGGAAGGTGCGGCCGCTGGCCAAAGCCTCCCGGTTTTGGCCGACGATCATGTCCAGATGCCACTCCCGGGCGAGCCGGTCGCGGTACTCGATCATCTCCGGAATCTTGTAGCCGGTGTCGATGTGTACAAGGGGAATTGGGACGTGTCCGAAGAAGGCCTTGCGCGCCAGCCACAGCAGGACGGTGCTGTCCTTGCCGATCGACCACAACATGCAAAGCTGCTTAAACTCGCTGTACGCTTCTCTTAGAATGTGGATGCTGCGGTTCTCCAGCTTGTCGAGGTAGTCCATGCGCCGCTCCCTGGTCGCTGACCGCGCCACAATCCATACTATATCGCGCGGATTACTTGTATTTGGTGTGGGTAAGGGTACCGCGGCGCAGGGCACTTTGTCAAGTCCTTTAAGCCGTCCTACGCGGGGGAAACGCCAAATTTTCTAGGTGAAGATTTCTGTTGAAGATCGCTGAACCCATGGCGGCGGCGAGTTCACTGAGGCGGGCCCTGCGGTGAACCACGTGGTGATCGAGGCGCCGGCTCCCGAAAGCCCAGCGCCTCGATCACGGAGTGGACTCACCGGCCGGATTCGAAGGCGCCTGCTTCGGCCTCACCGCCGGCGAGGCGCTCAAGGCGCTTGGCCAAAAGCGGAAGGGCGATGAGTTGGAACGCGATGCCCGGCCAGCCCGCGGTCACCGCGCTTTTGAGGTACGCTTCGGGCGACATGGGCAGGCCCAGTCGCGCTCCCCAAAGGAGCGCCGCCAAGTACAAAGCGGCCCGGCCTGCAACCAAGGCGAAAGCGAGCGACTGCAGCCGCCCCCACCGCCAATGCCGGCGCGCCCACCCGGCCGCGATCCCGTACACGGCCAGCTCGAAGGTCATCAGCTGCATGATGGGCGGCGCAAGAGGCGGCATGCCGGTGAGCGCCGTGTTCAGTCCCGGAGCCAAAAGCCCGACGGCGCCTCCCCAAGCCGGCCCAAAGAGCAATCCCATGAGGAGGACGGGCAGGTGCATCGGCAGCGCGACGGTCCCGGGCACGCCCACGCTGTGAAAGGCGTAGGGGAGGGCCACCGCCAGCGCGATCATCGTCGCTCCCACCAAAGGCCTGACCTGGACGAGGCGCTTCGCCAGAGTCTGGGTTTGCACGAGATGTTGCCCCCCTTTCCTCCCCCCCAATTCCCCTCGGCGAGCGCTACTTCCTCTCGTCCGGCACGTATCGAGCCAGCGGCTCCTTCCCGCTCAGCACGCTGTGCAGCCGCTGAAGCGCGGTCTTCGTATCGGGAGAAGCCATCACGAGCCGCTCCATGGGACACAGCCACGCCGGCGGCCGCGCTGTGTCAGCGGGTTCTTCCGCAGGCGGCTCCGCATACCCTTGAGCCAAAATGTGCTCCACCCGGCGGTCCCACTCAACGTCAACGCCCTGCTCTTTGAGGGCGCGCGCAGCCCGATCGCTCACCACGAGGCCGTAGGCGGCCCGCGCCCCTGCCTCGCCGATGAGGAGCGCCGCCGCATGCCCGATCACGCGGTCGGCGATGTAGGCGCCTTGAGCCCGTTCGCCCACTGCAGTGAGGAGCTGGTACAAAGGGCGCAGTCCCCGCCCCGTCGCGCGGCCGAGGACCGCGCCGTCCCGCACCGCCACCGAGGTCGCGCCGGCGGCCAGCTCGCGAAGCGCCCGCTGCTTATCGCGATGCCAAGTCGACATGTCAACGCTCCCTATGCAGATTTCGTCTCAATTCTACACGAACGGCGCCGTGCATACATTTGACTTCAAAACGAGGACAAGGAGGTCTTAAGAGAATGAGCTGGCACTGCCCAAGGGCCCGCCGCGTTGGACTGGCCGCCGCGCTCATTTTAAGCGCGCTTTTGCCTGCCCTGTCAACCAAGGCCGCGACGCAAATCACCTACCTGGGCCGGGGAGACGAGTTCGAACGCGAAGTGTACGAACGGATCATCCACGAGTTTACGGCGGCCAATCCCGGCATCGAAGTGCGCCTCGATTGGATTGCGGGCAGCGCGCCGGAGATCTTCGAGCGGGTGCTCATCTTGACCGCGGCGGGAACGCCTCCCGATGCCTACTGGATTCACAGTTACAGCATGGGCGATCTGGTCGCCCTCGACCTCCTGTACCCGCTCGACGCCTTGGTTTCAAAAGACTCGGATCTTGATCTTGAAGATTACTACCCCGCGACGCTGGAAGAGTTCACTCACAACGGCCGGATTTACGGGCTGCCGCGCGAATCGTCGACCACCGTTCTCACCTATAACGTCGACTCCTTTAACGAAGCGGGCATCGCCACGCCCGGCGCGGATTGGACGTGGGAGACGCTCCTCGACGCTGCGCGCAAGCTCACCCATCCTTCCGATTCTAACCCGAAGTACGGCATCGTCGCGCCCACCGCCCATGCCAACCACCTCAGCATCCTGTGGCAAAACGGGGGCCGCTTCTTGAACGACAGCCGCACCGAGAGCGTGCTCAGCAGCCCCGCAAGCGTCGAAGCGGCGGAATGGATCTACCGCCTGATGTACGAGCACCAGGTGGCCGCCGCTCCCCACCTGCCCCAGCCGAGCTTGGCCCGGGGAAATGTCGCCATGGCGTTCAACATTCGCGCCGCGGTGGTCGCCCTCAACGACTCCGGGATCAACTGGGACGCGGCCCTCCTTCCCGCGGGCAAGCACCGTTCGACGCGCATCGCTTCGGCGGGTCACGGCGTCCACGCCAAAACCGGCCATGAAGAGGCGGCGTACCGGCTCGTCAAGTTCTTGTCGGGGCCGGTAGGCGTCGGCGCTTTGGCCGCGCGCGGCATTATCGTGCCGCCGCTGCGCTCCGTCGCCGTTGAGATCTTCACCGAGCCGCGCGATCAGGTCTTTTACCAGTCCATGGATTTTGCCCGGCCCGAGCCGGTCACGCCCGACTACCTCAACGTGATCGCCGAGAAGGATCGCGCCTTCGCACGCATCTGGCGAAGCGAAGCGCCCATCGAATCGACGCTCGTCGAACTCGACCGCATCATCACGGCGCGGCTGCGGGCCGCTTACAACGGCGAGTAAACGAAGAGGAGTGGATCCCGATCCGATGGCCCGACGTCACGTCATCTGTCACGTCAGCGAACTGCCTCCGGGAACGCGCAAGATCGTCCACGTGGGACACCGGTCGATCGGCATCTTCAACCTCGACGGCGAGTACTACGCCCTGAGAAGCCAGTGCCCTCATCAACGGGCTCCCCTTTGCGAAGGAGCCGTCGTCTCCCGGGCGCTGCCTTCCCCTCCGGGAACGTACCGGTACAGCGCCAAGAAGGAGATCATCCGCTGCCCCTGGCACGGGTGGGAGTTCGACATCCGGACCGGTCAATCGGTCTTCAACCCTCACCGGGTGCGCGTCAAAGCGTACGACGTGAAAGTGGAACCTGCCGAGGAAGTCCAACCCGATCCTTCCGTCGAGACCTTCCCCGTAAAGGTCGAGGCGGAGTATGTCGTCCTCTACGCGTAAGGAGGAGAGCCGGATGGAAGAGACGCTCACGCAAAACGCTGACGCCCAACGCGCCCGCCGCAGCGTTCCGATCATCGACTGCGACGTGCACCAAGCCGTCCCGCTTGCTGAGATTCAAAAGTACATGGAGCCCGGCTGGGAGCGGGTGAGGCTTCCCAGCGGCATCAGCTGGCCCAGCGTCGAAGGGCACACCGGGATGCGCCGGGACGCCGTTCCGCCCGAAGGGGGCACCCCGGGCAGCAGCCCCGCCTTCATGATTGAGCACCTGGTCGAGCCGTACAACATCGAGTGCGCGATCCTCACCGGCGGGCCCAACATGTTCGCCAACCTTCACCCCAACGCCGCGTTTGCGGTGGCGTACATGCGGGGATACAACGACTGGCTGCGGGAGAAGTGGCTCTCCTACGACCCCCGCTTTAAGGGGTCCATGATCGTGGCCCCCCAGGACATCGCCGCCTCGGTGAAAGAGATCGAGCGGGTGGGCAGCGATCCCCGGATCGTCCAAATTCTGATGCCCAGCGCCTCGCCGCTGCTATACGGCAAGCCGTACTTTTGGCCGCTCTACGAGGCGGCCGCCGCCTATGGGCTTCCCGTCGCCATCCATCCCGGCGCCGAGGGGGCGGGCACCAGCGTCACCACCGCCGCGGGACACCCTTCGTACTACATTGAGTGGCACACCATGCTGTGCACCAGTTACATCAACCACCTGGTGAGCCTTGTCTGTGAAGGCGTCTTCGAACGATTTCCCGACCTGCGTTACGTTCTCATCGAAGGGGGCGTCAGCTGGGCCGCCCCCGTCCTGTGGCGGCTGGACAAGAACTGGAAAGCGTTGCGAGCCGAAGTCCCGTGGCTCAAGATGCTGCCCAGCGAGTACGTGCGCCGGTCGGTCCGCTTCACGACGCAGCCCATCGAAGAGCCCGACAGGCTGGAAAGGCTCTTGATGCTCTACGATGAGCTCGACGCGTGGAACACCCTCATGTTCGCCTCCGACTACCCGCACTGGGACTTCGACGACCCCGATGTCGTCTTGCGGGGATTTCCCAAGGAGCTGCAAGAGCGGATCTACTACACGAACGCCCGCGAGCTCTACTTCAAGGGCCGCTCACCCGCCGGCCCTTGAAGGAGGGCGCCCTTGGTCCTCGCGAAGGCACTCCCGCGCGATCTTTCTTTCGCTGACGCGATGAGAAAGGAGAGCCGGCCGGGAATACGGAACATTCCTTTCATTCTTACATCTTCAGGGAGGTTGAGTGCATGACGTACGTCGACAAGAAGGTGTATCCCTGTCCCGGGCTCTTTACCCGCCTCACGGCGATCGCCGCGATCTTCCTCCTCGCGGTCTGTCTCTCGCCCGCCCGCGCCGCCGAGCCGCTCGAGTTTGAGACGGAGGGGGGGACGCTCGCGGTTTACCCTGTGGGACACGGCTCCCTCTACTTCGTCTACAACGGCAGGACGATTCACGTCGACCCCTACTCGGCCGTCGCCGATTACAGCACCCTGCCCAAGGCCGACCAAATTTGGATCACGCACGAACACCCGGACCATCTCGACCACCAGGCCATCGCCGCGATCCGCACCGAGGAGACGGTGATCGTCGCCGACCGGGCTTCCGCGGCCCGCATCTCCGAGTGGAATCCGATCGCCCTCGCGAACGGCGAGACCTTCGACGCCGGTGACGGCATCCTCCTCGAGGCGGTCCCCGCCTACAATCTCGTCCGCGAGCGGGCCCCGGGTCAGAAGTACCATCCGAAGGGGATGTACAACGGGTACATCGCTAACTTCAGCGACTTCCGGGTCTACATCGCCGGCGACACCGAGTGCTTCCCCGAAATGCGCGAGCTGGGACCGATCGACCTCGCCTTTATCCC
>k87-2185627_pt1 | contig 11099 bp, 10 predicted proteins | sample MGYA00084031_6733416 | MGnify analysis MGYA00084031
CCGGGCAATGTCGGGGAAAGGTGCCGGTGGGGGGGCGCGGGCGGCGCCGGGACGCGGGCTACGCCCCCAGGGAGGCGAGGTAGCCGCGGGTTCTTCGGGCAATGGGCAGCGGTCGCTCCGGAGGACAGGGGTACATGTCCTGCTCGACGATGGCAAAGAGTTCGGTGTCCAGCCGGCGCGCCGCGTCCAGGACGGGCGGCAGGCCAGGCAGGCCGTGCGGCGGTTCGCACATCACGCCGCGCCGCACGGCCGGGCCGAACGGCAGCCCCGCGGCGGTGACCTCGGCGAGCACGGCGGGATCGACCTGCTTGAGGTGGAGGTAGCCGAGGCGCTCGCCGTAGGTCTCGATGAGACGGACGCTGTCGCCTCCGCAGTAGGCGAAGTGCCCGGTGTCCAGGCACAGGCCCACCGCGGAGGCGTCCGTGGCGTCGAGGAAGCGGGTGGTGTTCTCCTCGGTGTCGATGTGGGTGTCGGCGTGCGGGTGGATCTCGGCGCGCAGGCCGAACTCCTCGCGCACCTGGCGGCCGAGCCGTTCCATGCCGCGCGCCAGGTCGGTGAACTCCCGCGCGGTCAGCCGCGGCTCGTCGGTCCGCACGCCGGTGACCGGGTCCCGCCAGAACTCGGGGATGACGACCAGGTGCGAGGCGCCGACGTCGCGGGCGAGGGCGGCGACGCGGCTGACGTGGCGCCAGGTCTCCTCCCACACGGCGGGCCCCCGGTGCAGGGCGGTGAAGACGGTGCCGGCCGAGACCCGCAGGTCGCGGGCGGCCAGCTCGTCGGCGAGGCGGGCCGGGTCGGTCGGCAGATAGCCGTAGGGGCCCAGCTCGATCCACGCGTACCCGGCCTCGGCGACCTCGTCGAGGAACTGCCGCCAGTGCGCCTGGCCGGGGTCGTCAGGAAACCACACGCCCCAGGAGTCGGGGGCCGAGCCGATGCGGAGGGTCCCGGTCATGTCGCTCTCCTCTACGGTCCGCCGTCACCGCCGCTGCCGCTGTTCTTGCCGCTCTCCTTGCCGCCGTCCTTGCCGTTGGCTGTGCCGCCGTTCCCGTTGCCGGGCAGACGCGCGACGTCGACGCCGCTGACCTCGGCCAGCTCGTGGCGGAGCGCGGCCAGTTCGGCGCCGCCGGCCATGTGGTGGGTCAGCTCCTCCAGGCTGGTCTCGTCGCGCGCGGCGCTCAGTTCGACCGAGCCGAGCCGCAGCACGGTGAAGTGGTCGCCCACCATGGCGGCGTGGTGGGGGTTGTGCGTGATGAATACCACGCTGAGCCCGCGCTCCCGCGCCGCCGCGATGTACTTCAGGACGACGCCCGACTGCTTCACGCCCAGCGCGGCCGTCGGCTCGTCAAGGATCAGCACGCGGGCGCCGAAGTAGACGGCGCGCGCGATGGCCACGGACTGCCGCTGCCCGCCGGAGAGCGAGCCGATGGGCTGGTCGAGGTCGTTGAGCTCGATGCCCATGCTGCGCAGCTCCTCGTCGGCGAGGCGCTTCATGCGCGGGATGTCCAGGCGCTGGAACGGCCAGCGGCCCCGGGTGAGTTCGGCACCGAGGAAGAAGTTCCGCCAGACCGGCATCAGCGTGACGGTGGCCAGGTCCTGGTAGACGGTGGCGATGCCGCGCGCGAGGGCGTCGCGCGGGCCCGACAGGCGCACCGGGCGCCCGTCGACGAGGATCTCGCCCTCGCTGGGCTGGTGCAGCCCTGAAATGATCTTGATGAGCGTGGACTTGCCCGCTCCGTTGTCGCCCAGGACGCAGCTGACGCGCCCGGGGTACAGGGACAGGCTGACGCCGGACAGGGCGCGGATGGTGCCGTAGGTCTTGCCCACGTCGCGCAGTTCGACCAGCGGGGTGTCCGGGGCCGCGGGCGCCGTGGTGTCCGTGCCGGTGGTCATCGTGCCTCCCTCGGTGCGGTCGCGCGCCGCCGCACCGGTGTGCCCAGGGCGGCGCGCCTGCGGACCAGCAGGTTGAGCAGGGTGGCGAGCAGCAGCATGGCGCCGAGGAAGAAGAGGAACCAGTCGGGGTCCCAGTTGGCGTAGACGATGCCCTGCGAGACCATGCCGAACAGGTAGGCGCCGATGACGGTTCCGCCGATGGAGCCGTAGCCGCCGGTCAGCAGGCAGCCGCCGAGGACGGCGGCGGCGATGTACAGCAGCTCGTTGCCGACGCCCGCGTTGGACTGCACGGTGTCGAAGGCGAACAGCTGGTGCATGCCGGTGAACCAGGCGGCGAAGCCGACGGTCATGAACAGGCTGATCTTGACGAACGTGACGGGCACGCCCATGGCCCGCGCGCTGTCCTGGCCGCCGCCGACGGCGAAGACCCAGTTGCCGTAGCGGGTGCGCAGCAGCACCCAGCTGGCCAGGCAGGCGAAGCCCAGCCACCACAGCACGGTGACGCGCACGCTGGTCCCGGCGATGTCGATGCGGGAGGCGAACACGGCGCGGGCCTGGTCGAAGCCCTCCATGTCGCCGATGGCGTCGGTGGTGACGTTGCCGGTGATGGCCTTGGTGAGGGCGAGGTTGAGGCCCTGGAGCATCAGGAACGTGCCGAGCGTGATGAGGAAGCTCGGCAGCCGCGTCTTCACCAGCATCGCGCCGTTGAACGCGCCGATGGCCAGGGAGAGCACGAGCGCGGCCAGCACCCCGGACCACACGTTCAGCGTGAACTGGAACGCGGTCATGCTGGCGGTGAGCGCCGAGGCGGTCACGGCGACACCGGAGGACAGGTCGAACTCGCCGCCGATCATCAGCAGGGCCACGGCCAGCGCCATGATGCCCAGCGTCGACGACTGGTACAGCACGGTGGCCTGCGAGTCGAGCTGGCGGAACGGCGGCGCGACGGCGTAGAACAGCGCGAAGACGGCGGCCGCGCCCAGCAGCGCGCCGGCCTCCGGGCGGGCAAGCAGCCGCAGCGGCAGGGAACGCCGCTCCACGGTGGCGGTAGCGGTCTGGCTCACAGGCGTCACCGGGTCCCGTTCTCGGCGTACTCGGCGATCTCCTCGATGTTCTCCTGGTCGACGAACGCCGGTCCCGTCAGCACCGGTTCGGTGCCGCCGCCGCTGGTGTTGCCGTTGTTCACGTACAGCCACAGCGCGTCCACCGCCAGGTACCCCTGGAGATAGGGCTGCTGGTCGACGGCGAAGGTCACGTCGCCGCGCTCGATGGCGCGGGTCAGCTCCGCGTCGAGGTCGAACGTGGCGACCTGGGCGTCGCTGCCCGCGTCCTCGACCGATGTCACGGCGGTCAGCGCGAACGGCGCGCCCAGCGTGACGACGTAGTCGATCGAGGAGTCCTCGCGCAGCCTGGCTTCGATAGTGGAGCGGACCGAGGGCCGGTCGGCGCCGTCCACGTACAGGTTCTCTATCTCGCCCTCGAAGGTGTCGGCGACGCCCGCGCAGCGTTCCTCGAGGCCGATGTTGCCCTGTTCGTGGATGACGCAGACGGCGTTCTCGGCGCCCTCCTCGTTGAGCCGCTCGCCGAACGCCTCGCCCGCGATGCGCTCGTCCTGCCCGAAGAACGACAGCAGGCCGAGGTCCTCCCAGGCGGTCATGCCGGAGTTGAGGCCGACGACGGGGATGCCCGCGGCCTCGGCGTCGGCCAGCGCGCCGGCGAGCCCTTCCGGGTTGGCGAGGGTCACCGCGATGCCGTCGACGTCCTGGTCGATGGCGTTCTGGATCAGGTTGGCCTGCTCGCTGGTCTCCGGGTCGCTGGAGTAGATCAGGTTGACGTTGTCCTTGGACGCGGCCATCTCGGCGCCCTTGCGGACGATGTCCCAGAAGGTGTCACCGGGCGCGGAGTGGGTGATCAGCGCGACGGTCATGCGGGGGGTGTCGGCCTGACCGGCCGCTATCTCGTCTGCCCGTTCCCTGGCCGCGCGGCCGCCGGTGGCACTGGAGCAGCCGGCGAGCAGCAGCACCGCGCAGGCCGCCGCGATGACGGCACGGGTGGGGGTGCGGTTCATGGTTCCGGTTACCTCGACTTCTCTGAGCCTGCCCGGAGCAAACTCCGGACAGCGCAGTGATGTCAATAGGTTGTCATGACATGCCTAGGTTACGACGGGCCGGACGTCCTTATGTCCGGACATAGCATTGACAGGCGGGACGGACGGCACGACTCTGGACGGACAGCCGGGCAACGGAGCCGCGAGCAAGGGGCGTCGGCATGGCCGTGGAGCAACGGGCGCGCGAGGACGGCGCCTTTGACGTGGTCACGATGGGACGCATCGGCGTGGACCTGTACCCGCTCCAGACCGGAGTGGGGCTGGCCGACGTGCAGACATTCGGCAAGTTCCTCGGCGGCTCGGCGGCGAACGTGGCGGTGGCCGCCGCGCGCCTGGGCCGCTCCGCCGCCGTCATCACCCGCACCGGCGAGGACCCCTTCGGCGCGTACTGCCGCCGCGAGCTGCGCGGTTACGGCGTGGACGACCGGTGGGCGGGGCCGGTCGCGGGACCGCCCACGCCCGTGACGTTCTGCGAGCTGTTCCCGCCCGACCGGTTCCCGCTGTACTTCTACCGGCGGCCGACCGCCCCCGATCTCCTCATCCGGCCCGGGGATCTGGACCTGGCGGCGGTCCGCGCGGCCCGCGTGTTCTGGATGACGGGCACCGGGCTGTGCCAGCAGCCCAGCCGGGCGGCGACGCTCGCCGCGCTGGCGGCGCGGTCGGCGGACGGCGGCGCGCCGGGCCAGGTCGCCACGGTCTTCGACCTGGACTGGCGGCCGGGGTTCTGGCCCGGCGGCGCGGCCGAGGCGCGCAGCCCGTACCGCGAGGCGCTGGCGCACGCCACGGTCGCGGTGGGGAACGTGGCGGAGTGCGAGGTCGCCACGGGCGCGCGCGGGGCGCACGCCTGCGCCCAGGCGCTGCTGGCGGCGGGCGTGACGCTCGCCGTGGTCAAGCGCGGCCCGGACGGGGTACTGGCCGCGCACCGCGACGGGCGCACGGCCGAGGTGGCGCCGCACCGGGTGCGGGTGGTCAACGGCCTCGGCGCGGGCGACGCGTTCGGCGGCGCGCTCTGCCACGGGCTGCTGGCGGGCTGGGACCCGTACCGGACGGCGCGGTACGCCAACGCGGCGGGCGCGCTGGTCGCCTCCCGGCTGGCGTGCTCCCCCGCCATGCCGTTCCCGCACGAGGTGGAGGCGCTGCTGCGCGGCGAACGGGCCGGCCCGGGCGGGCCGGGCGAGCGGGTCCCGCACGCGGCGGGGCGGAGGGAGGACGGCCCGTGAGTGTCGACGTGTCCGCCCTGGCGTCGGTGCGCGCCCGGCGGCCCGAGGCCGTCGCGGCGGCCGCGGCCCGGCGCGCGCGCCGCCCGCTGCTGGGCGAGCGCGGCCGGCTGCTGATCATCGCCGCCGACCACCCGGCGCGCGGCGCGCTCGCGGCGGGCGGCCGGGAGCTGGCGATGGCCGACCGCCGCGACCTGCTGGAGCGGCTGCTGCTGGCGCTGTCGCGGCCCGGCGTGGACGGCGTGCTCGGCACGGCGGACGTGCTGGAGGACCTGCTGCTGCTCGGCGCGCTGGAGAACCGCGTGGCTCTGGGCTCGATGAACCGCGGCGGCCTGGCGGGCTCCGTGTTCGAGCTGGACGACCGGTTCACGGGCCACCGCCCGGAGGACATCGAGCGGCTGCGGTTCGACGGCGGCAAGCTGATGCTCCGCATGGACCTGTCGGACCCCGGCTCGCTGTCGACGCTGACGGGCACCGCCCGCGTGATCGACGAGATGGCGCGGCGCCGCCTGCCGGTGTTCGTCGAGCCGTTCCTGGCGCGCCGCGAGGGCGGCCGGGTCGTCAGCGACCTGTCCCCGGCGGGCGTGGCCAGGGCGGTGGCGGTGGCGTCGGGCCTGGGCGGCACGTCGGCGTACACGTGGCTGAAGGTGCCGGTGCCGCGCGACCCGCGGCGGATCGAGGACGGGCTGGCGGCGTCGACGCTGCCGGCGGTGCTGCTCGGCGGGGACGCGCGCGGCGACAAGCGGGACCAGGAGGCGGTCTACGAGCGCTGGCGGGCGGCCCTGCGGCTGCCCACGGTGCAGGGGCTGGTGGCGGGCCGGGCGCTGCTGTACCCGGCGGACGACGACGTGGCGGCGGCCGTCGACACGGCGGCGGCGCTCGTCGCGGGGTGAGCGGGGTGCGCAGGAGCCACAGGAGACGACAGGCGAGGAGGCGGCGTTGGCGGCTGGAGGCAGGACACCAGGAGAGCGCCGCCACATTCCGGCCGGCGGCGGGGCGGCGGGACCGTACGCGCTGGACCTGTCGCCGGGTGCGGCGGGGCTGCGGCACTGCTCGCTGCGGGTGCTGCCGCTGGCCGCAGGCGGGCGGCACCGCTTCTCCGCCGGGGACAGCGAGTGGATCGTGCTGCCGCTGTCCGGCGGCTGCCAGGTGACGGCTAACGGGCGGGAGTTCACGCTGCACGGGCGGCCGGACGTCTTCACCGCCGTCAGCGACTTCGCGTACGTGCCGCGGGGCGCCAGCGTCACGGTGTCCTCCCGCGGCGGCGGGCTGTTCGCGCTGGCGGGGGCGCGCTGCGAGCGGCGGCTGCCGGCCCGGTACGGCCCGGCGTGGGGCGTGCCGGTGGAGCTGCGCGGCGCGGGCACGTGTGCGCGGCAGGTCAACAACGTCGCCGCCGCGGACGTCTTCGAGGCCGACCGGCTCATCGCCGTCGAGGTCCTCACGCCCGGCGGCAACTGGTCGTCGTACCCGCCGCACAAGCACGACCGGCACGTGCCCGGCGAGGAGTCCGAGCTGGAGGAGATCTACTACTTCTCGCTCGCCCGCGCCGCCGCCGGCGCGGAGGGCGTGGCCTACCAGCGGGTGGCGGCCTCGCGGCCCGGCGGCACGGACCTGCTCGCCGAGGTCCGCAGCGGCGACGCCGTGGTCATCCCCGACGGCTGGCACGGCCCGTCGATCGCGGCGCCCGGCCACGACATGTACTACCTGAACGTGATGGCCGGCCCGCACCCCGAGCGCCGCTGGCTGATCCGCGACCACCCGGACTTCGCCTGGCTGAGGGACACCTGGCACACCCAGGCCACCGACCCGCGGCTGCCGCTGTACGAGGCGCCCCGGGCACCCGGTGGCCCGACGGAGAGGGAGGCGCACCCGTGACGGCGGCGACGCGGCTGACCACCGCCCAGGCGTTAGTGCGGTTCCTGGCGCGGCAGTACACGGAACGGGACGGGCGGCGGCAGCGGCTGATCGACTCCTGCTGGGGCGTCTTCGGCCACGGCAACGTGGCCGGGCTGGGCCAGGCGCTCGTCGAGAGCGGCCAGGGCCCCGGCGCGCCGCTGCCGTTCCGGCAGGGGCGCAACGAGCAGGCCATGGTGCACGCGGCCGTCGGGTTCGCCCGGCACCGCGACCGGCTGTCGGCGCAGGCCGTCACCACCTCGATCGGCCCGGGCGCCACGAATCTGGTGACGGGCGCGGCGCTGGCGACGGTCAACCGCCTGCCGGTGCTGCTGCTGCCGGGCGACACGTTCGCGACGCGGCCCGCCGACCCGGTGCTGCAGCAGCTGGAGCACCCGGGCGCCGGGGACGTGTCGGTCAACGACACGCTGCGGCCCGTCAGCCGCTACTTCGACCGCGTCCACCGGCCCGAGGCGCTGGTGCCGGCCGCACTCCAGGCGATGCGGGTGCTGGCCGACCCGGTCGAGACGGGCGCGGTGACGCTGGCGCTGCCGCAGGACGTGCAGGCGGAAGCAGCCGACTGGCCCGGGGAGTTCTTCGCCGAACGCGTGTGGCACGTGCCGCGTCCCGCGCCGGAGGCCGCCGCGCTGGCGCGGGCGGTCGCCGCGGTGCGGGCCGCGCGCCGGCCGCTGCTGATCGCCGGGGGCGGGGTGCACCACAGCCGCGCGGAGGACGCGCTGCGGGCGCTGGCCGACGCCACCGGCATCCCGGTGGCCTGCACGCAGGCGGGCAAGGGCGCGCTACGCCACGGCCACCCGTGCGATGTGGGGGCGGTCGGCCACACGGGCACGGCGGTCGCTGACGGCCTGGCGCGCCGGGCCGACCTGGTCATCGGCGTCGGCACCCGGTACACGGACTTCACGACGGCCTCGGGGACGCTGTTCGCCGCGCCGGGGGTCCGGTTCGTCAACCTGACGGTCTCGCCGTTCGACGCGCACAAGATGGGCGGGCTGCCGCTGGTGGCGGACGCCCGGGCCGGTCTGGAGGCGCTGGCCGGGGCGCTGGCGGGCACGGGGTACCGGGTCGCGTCCGGCTACGAGACGGAGTACCGCGAGGCCGCGGCGCGCTGGGAACGGGCGGTGGCGGCAGCGCTGGCGCCGGCGCGGGGCAGCGCCCGGCCGACGCAGACGCAGGTGCTGGGCGCGCTGGACGCGGTCGCCGGCGACGAGGACGTCGTCATCAACGCCGCCGGATCGATGCCCGGGGACCTGCACAAGCTGTGGCGGGCGCGGTCACGGCGGCAGTACCACGTGGAGTACGGCTACTCCTGCATGGGTTACGAGATCCCGGCGGCGATCGGCGTGCTGCTGGCGGACCCCGGGCGGCCGGTGTGGGCGCTGGTGGGCGACGGCACGTACCTGATGGGGCCGACGGAGATCGTCACCGCCGTGCAGGAGCGCGTGCCGCTGCGGCTGGTGCTGGTGGACAACCACGGCTACGCCTCCATCGGCGGCCTGTCGGAGCTGACCGGCGCGGAACGGTTCGGCACGGACTTCCGGTTCCGGGCGGCGGACGGCTCGTTCACGGGCGCGCCGCTGCCCGTGGACCTGGCCGCGAACGCCGCCTCGCTCGGCATGGAGGTGCTGCGGGCCGCGACCTGGGACGGGCTGCGCGAGGCGCTGGCGGCGGCGCGGGCGGCGACGGGCCCGGTGTGCGTGTACGTGGCGACCGATCCGGCGCCGGCCGCGCCGCCGGCGCAGGCGTGGTGGGACGTGCCGGTGGCGGAGGTCTCGGGCCGCCCGGCGGCGCGGGCGGCGCGCGAGGCGTACGAGCGCGGCCGTGCCGGGCGGCGGCGCCATCTGTGAGGCGGGGCGCGAGGACGCGAGGACGCAACAGGCGTGACGGCAGCCGGGCACGGCTGGGGAAGGCAGGGGGCGGATGAGGGAGATCCCGCACCGCATCGGAGGCGAGCCGGTGGCGGGCCAGTCCGGGCGCTACGGGCCGGTGTTCGATCCGGCGACCGGCCAGCGGACGGGGCGGGTGGCGCTGGCGTCGGTGGCGGAGACGGACCGGGCGGTGGCGGCGGCGCGGCGGGCGTTCGCCGTGTGGGGCGCGAGTTCGCTGGCGCGGCGCACGGCCGCGCTGTTCCGCTTCCGCGAACTGCTGCACGCGCACCGCGAGGAGCTGGCGGACCTGGTCACCGCCGAGCACGGGAAGGTGCGCGCGGACGCGCTGGGCGAGCTGGACCGGGGCCTGGAGGTCGTCGAACTGGCCTGCGGCGTCCCGTCGTTGCTCAAGGGCGAGGTGTCGGTGGAGGCGGCCACCGGGGTGGACGTGGTGTCGCTGCGGCAGCCGCTGGGCGTGGTCGCGTGCGTCACGCCGTTCAACTTCCCGGCCATGGTGCCGCTGTGGACGGTGCCGGTGGCCCTGGCGTGCGGGAACACGGTGGTGCTCAAGCCGAGCGAGAAGGTGCCCTCGGCGGCGCTGCGGCTGGCGGAGCTGGCGGAGGCGGCCGGGTTCCCGCCCGGCGCGCTGAACGTGCTGAACGGCGACCGGCCCGCTGTGGAACGGCTGGTGGCGCATCCGGAGGTGGCGGCGGTCAGCTTCGTCGGCTCCACGCCGGTGGCGCGGGCGGTGCGGCGGGAGGCGGTGGCGCGCGGCAAGCGGGTGCAGGCGCTGGGCGGGGCGAAGAACCACATGGTGGTGCTGCCCGACGCCGACCTGGAGCTGGCGGCGGACGCGGCGGTCGGGGCGGCCTACGGCTCGGCCGGCGAGCGGTGCATGGCGGTGTCGGTCGTGGTGGCCGTGGGCGAGGCGGCGGGGGACGCGCTGGTGGAGCGGATCGCGCGCCGGGCGGCGGCGGTGCGGGTCGGTCCGGGCACCGATCCGCGGTCCCGGATGGGGCCGTTGATCTCGGCGGAGCACCGGGAGCGGGTCGCCGGGTACGTGCGGGGGGCACGCGCGCAGGGCGCCCGGGTGGTGCTGGACGGCACCGGGCTGCGCGTGCCGGGGCACGAGGGCGGCTTCTTCCTGGGGGTGTCGCTGCTGGACCGGGTGCGGCCGGGCATGGACGCCTACCGGGACGAGATCTTCGGACCGGTGCTGTGCGTGGTGCGGGCGGCGGACTACGCAGAGGCGCTGGCGCTGGTCAACGCCTCGCCGTGGGGCAACGGCAGCGCGGTGTTCACACGGGACGGCGGCGCGGCCCGCCGCTTCCAGCTGGAGGTGGAGGCGGGCATGGTGGGGGTGAACGTGCCGGTCCCGGTGCCGGTCGGGTACCACTCCTTCGGCGGCTGGAAGGACTCGCTCTTCGGCGAGCACCGCATCTACGGCCCCGACGGGGTGCGGTTCTTCACGCGCGGCAAGGTGGTGACGAGCCGCTGGCCCGGCCCGGGGCCCGGCCGCGGCTAGCGCGCCCGCGCCGGGCGTCGCGCAGCACCTCACGCGTCGTTACGTCGCCGCTTCGCAACGGTCGTCACCGTTACGCGCCCCTCCCGTCACAGGTGTTCAACGGACGCGGTCCTCGCTCCCGCGCCCTCGTTTGGCCGGACACATGGCTGATCGCACGTCGGTCGCCGTCCGTTGAGGAGGTGCGAGAGATGGCGGACCGCGGACTGTGGTCCTACAAGGAGATCGCCGCATACATCCGGGTGCAGCCGGACACCGTGCGCTCCTACCGCAAGCACGGGCTGCTGCCGTCGCCGGACGTGGTGGAGAAGGGGCGGCCGTTCTGGCGCCCGGAGACGGTGAAGGAGTGGGTGCGCCGCCGGCCCGGCTACCGGGGGCGGCCCGGCGAGTGACCTGGCGTGTGACTGGCGCGTGACTGGCCCGTGAGGGGTCACCGCGACGGAGTGCAGCCGGCGAGCGCGAGGCACCGCGCTGGCTCGGGGTCGGCGCCGCTCTCGGGCTGCTCGGGCCGCGGCGGTGTGACCGGGCCGCCCGCCCGGCGCCGGGCGGGCGGCCCGGTCACACCGCCGCGGCCCGAGCAGCCC
>k87-1095783_pt1 | contig 11094 bp, 7 predicted proteins | sample MGYA00084031_6733416 | MGnify analysis MGYA00084031
CCCGTGTGCCGCGAGTCGCGAGGATCAACGGGGTGCCGGCGTTGGTCGAACCCAGGTTGCCGGACACGTCCGTGGAGGGGGGCGCGCCTCTCGGAGCGAGTCTGCGATCGGGCGATCGCGGCAAGCGCCCGAAGGGACGTCGTATGCATGCAGGTCGTGGCGACGAGCCAAAGTCGATCAGCGACGGTGCCGGGGATCCGATGACCCGACGGCATGGGCGGAATCGTGCCGACGACGTGTCGGCTCCTGCGCATTGCCTCGGTGGGGCGAGCGTGGGTTGGTGGCCGCACCGCTGAGGTCCAGAAGGGCCTGGATGGCTCGCGCCATCGTCGGCCAGGCTCGCGACGTCGGATCGACGACGTCGAAGTGGTCCATGCGCGGCAGGGGTGGCATGGCCGATATCGCTCCCATTGCCTGCAGCGCGGTGTGGTACCGCTCGCTCAGCTCGATGGGCACATCGTCGTCCCAGTCGCCGTGGATCACGAGCGCCGGTACCGGCGGGGGCGTCAGCGCCATGGGTGAGCCGGCCGCGTAGCGCTCGGGGACTTCAGCCGCTGTGCCGCCGAGGAGCTCGACCACCGCGTCGTCGCTGAGGTGCAGCTCCCACGCTCGGTGCAGGTCGAGGACGCCGGCGATCGGCACTGCCGCCAGCAGTGGCAGGGACCCGGCCGCGATCTCGCTCCCGGGCGGCACGTTGACGAGACTGGCCAGCCAGCTCGCGAGGTGCCCGCCGGCCGAGTGACCCAACACCACCACGCGGGAACGGTCGACCCCCAGCTCGTCGGCGTGATCGAGGAGGTATCGGGAGCCGTTGACGACGTCGTGGAAGGTTCCCGGCCAGCCACCGCCGGGATCGCCGACGCGACGGTACTCGAGATTCCACGTCACGAGCCCCAGTCCGGTCAGTGCCGCACAGAGATGCCCGAGGTAGTCCAGCGAGTAACGGTTTCGCCAGTACCCGCCATGGATCGTGATCGCTGCTGGGTGCGGACCGTCACCCGGGGGACGGCGCAGGTCGGCAACGTGCTGCGGGGCATCGCCGTACGCGATCCGGGCGTCTGCGGGTGGGGCGGGTCGCGTCAGTATCGATTCCGACATCGTGCCTCCATGCCTCCCGCTTGGATCAGGCCCATCCCTGACAACCCGGTCTGGAAGATGAAGCGTGACGCTTATGGTGCGCTTATGCAACTGCGCAATGATCGATCCAGACGGCCGGGTCCGTCCCACCGGTCTCTCGCGGACCGACGAACCGAGAAAGGCGTGATGCCGCGTTGAGACTCGGTTGAGGAAATCCCGCCGGTCTGGAGAGGTCCGACCCCTACGATCGCATCGTGGGTGGTGATGCAACGACCTCCCTGGGACCCGGCCGACAGGGCTCGACGGACGCGCCCTGAACCTGACCAACCAGTGGATCGCACAGGAGAGTCTGGACGATGCAGCAGGCACTACCACGGTTCCAACCGATCAACCGAATCGACGCGAAGGTTACCCAATGGCTGACGCGCCACAGCGTCTCCATGGTGCGGATCAGCCTGGGGCTGGTGTTCCTTCTCTTCGGGGTCCTGAAGTTCATGCCGGATGTCAGCCCGGCGGAGGAGATCGCCGTGCGGACGACGGACGCGCTCACGCTCGGCATCATCGAGGGCGACCTGGCGCGCATCTTCGTCGCAGCGATGGAAACCGCGATCGGGCTGTCGCTGCTGACCGGTCGCTACCTTCGGGTCGGCATGGCACTGCTCGGGATCGCGATGGTCGGGGTGCTCTCGCCCCTCGCGCTCTTTCCCGCGGATCTGTTTGCCGGCAACTACAACGCGCCAACGCTGGCGGGCCAGTACGTCATCAAGGACATCGTGCTGCTGACGGCGGCACTGGTGGTTGTGCTCAGGCAGCGTGGCGCGGAGCTGGTGATCGTGCCGGAAGATGGTGCGGAACCGGGCGAGCGCGGACGGTAGCGGACCATCGGAACACGCGAAGGCGCCGAGGGCATCATGCCCTCGGCGCCTTCGCGTATGGGGAATGGGCTCACCGCTGGGTCGAGCCGAGCGCGATCTCCGAGCGGTAGGTTTCCAGCAGGTCGACGAGCTCCCCCGGACGGCTCAGCGCGATGCAGTGGCCGCTGTCGAGCTGGTCGGGGGTGATGCCCAGTCGTTCCTCTGCCACTGCTTGCAGCCACGTCGCCGGGAAGACCCGATCGTTGCGGCCCAGCACGAACCGCACCGGAACGTCGGGCCATGCCGGCAGCGGCCAGGGCTCATTCCACGTCGTTCCAGACTGGTCCCTCCCCCGGGACAGGGCTTCGTTGGCAAGTCCGGGCGGCACGTCGTGATAGAAAACCGCCAGATCACTGGCGTCCTGCTGTTCCGGCTGTGTGTATCCGGTGTTCGTGAACATCTCGCTGGCGGGCTCGCCCGGGGCGGGGACCATGCCCGCCACCAGCACCAGCAGATCCGCCTTCAGCCTGTCGCACACGATCGGTGCGGTGTATCCGCCGAACGAGTGGGCAACCACGATGAGGTCGGTTCGGTCGCCGACGGCGTCCACCACGGTGCTGGCGTAGTCGGTCAAGCCGGCGGCATCGTCGTCGACCGGCAGGTCGGGCGCCACGACGTCGTGACCGCGCTCGCGCAGCTCCGCCTCCAGCAGGTGCCAGTACCAGCCGACGTCGCCGGCACCGTGGATCAGGACGTAGGTGGTCATCGTGTGCTCCTCACTCGTGTCGGTCACGCAGCCTACGCTCTCGAGACCCGATAACGGATGTGGGTGACCTTCGGGGACGCGACGACGCGATCTGGCTCGAGCCGAATGGCGGACGCGTCGAGGCCATCGAGCAGCCGGATGCCGTCACCGAGCAACAGTGGCGCGATGTGGAGCTGGAGCTGGTCGACCAGGCCCGCGTTCAGGAACTGCTGGACGACGGTCGCTCCACCGGAGATGCGCACGTCCTGCTCGCCAGCAGCTTCCCGAGCCCGTGTCAGGGCGCCGCCGATGCCGTCGGTGACGAAATGAAAGGTCGTGCCGCCCTCCATGGGCAGGGACTCGCGAGGGTGGTGTGTCAGCACGAACACCGGGGCGTGGAAGGGTGGGGTGTCGCCCCAGTGGCCGCGGAACGGGTCGTCACCCCACGGCCCCTCCCCGTTGTCGAACATCCGACGGCCGAGGATATAGGCACCGACGTTGCGGTCGTGCTCCTCCGCGATCTCCGTGTCCTGGTTGTGCTCTCCCCCCTCGAGGCCGTGCGATTTGCGCCAGGTCTCCAGCGATGTCATCCACTCGTGCAGGTGTTCGGTGCCGTCCCCGAGCGGGTTGTCGATGCTGTCGTTCGGACCCGCGATGAAGCCATCGAGTGAAACCGTCATGTCGGCGATGACCTTGCCCATTGCGTCCTCCTGTTCTGGTGGTGCAGATCGGTTTCCTGGTCATGTGTCGTTCAGTACGCGGAAGCGCGTGGTGATCCGTTGCCCGACCCTGTCCACCGCGATCGTCTCGATCCCGATGCCTTCCAGGACGGGATCGTCGAAGAGCCGGAGTCCCTCTCCGAGGAACACCGGCATGACATCGATGCTCAGCACATCGACCAGCCCCGCCTGAAGCAGCTGCAGGATCACATCGGCGCCGCCAACCACCGTCACATCCCTGTCGGCGGCGGCCGCCTTCGCCTGCGCCACGGCGCTTGCGACGTCCCCGGTCACGAAGGTGAACGTGAGCCGGTCGTTCTGTTTCGGCATCGCTTCCGGCGGCCGGTGGGTGAGCACGAAGATCGGCACCTGAAGCTCGTAGGTGTCGGCGTAGGAGTCGGTATCACCCGCCATCTCGAACGTCCTGCGGCCCATCAGGACCGCTCCGGTCTCGTCGATGGTGGAGCGCATGACATCGCTGTCGGCCAGCTCGTCGAAGTCCGGATAGAGGCGACCCGCGCTTCCGTCGCGATCCGCGACGAATCCGTCGAGCGACATGGTCATGCCCGCGATTACCTCTGCCATCGAATGCTCCTTGCCTGCTGGCGGCTACATCGCTGTTCGGCTATCGGGTCCCTGCGTTCGATCGGGCAACCGCTTGCATTTCGACACCGGTTGCATGGTAGCACCACTGATGCGACAATGCAAGCAGTCGAATCGAGGGGGCCTGCTCGCATGAAGGAACGCTATCGGTCGCGCTGCCCGATCAACATGTCCGTCGAGGTCTTCGGCGATCGCTGGACGCTGCTGATCATTCGGGACATGATGTTCGGCGGGAAGCGGCACTTTCGGGAGCTGCAGCGATCCGAGGAGCACATCTCATCGAACATCCTCGCCGATCGCCTTGCCCGTCTCGTCGAGGCCGGCATCATCACGAAGCGCGACGACCCGAGTCACAAACAGAAGGCGATCTACAGCCTGACCGAACGGGGTATCGAGCTCCTGCCGGTGCTGGCCCAGATCGGGGCCTGGGGCGTGAAACACCTGCCGGTGAGCGAGGAGCTGGGGATCCGCGCGCAGGTCCTTGCCGAGGGCGGCCCGGAGATGTGGGAGCGGTTCATGGAGGAGCTGCGCGAGGTGCATCTGGGGATCCCGGCGCCGCCGCGGGACGGCCCCTCCGTGACGCAGCAGCTGCGCGAGGCATACGAGGCGAAGGTCGCCCGGCGAGGCGGGTGACGACCCTCGTCGTGTGCCCTGACTCGACGGACGCGACGCCGTCCGGGCGTCGTCATGCATGCCCCCTATGGTGCCTTTCCGCCAGGCGCAGGCGAATCATCTCCCAGGCTCGCCAGAGTGCTCCGTCGCCGGGCACGATCTCGTCCGGCTGGACCCCGACCCCCTCCCAGTTGGTGCCGGTCAGGCGACCGACGGGCCGGCGGTTGGGGATGCCGATCCGAAACCCCGCCGGGAGTGGAAGGGCGTCGTCCGTCATGTTCGCCCCGCCGGCGCTGCGACTCCCGACGACGACCGCGCGCCGCTCCTGCTGCAGCGCGTAGGCGACGGCTTCGGGAGCCGAGAAGGTCCGGCGGTCGATCAGGATCGCCAGAGGGCGCCCGGTTCCGTAGTGCGGCCACGCCAGGTCGGTCGGTGGTCTCGGTGGCTCTCGCCCTTCGCGCGACTCGAGGAGCAGGGGACGCGGTGTGTCGAGGTCGAGGAACGTGTCCATCACCGCGTTGGCCGTTTCGTCGTCACCGCCGCCGTTGTCGGTGAGGTCCAGCACGAGACCGGCCGAGTGGCGCACGAGCTCCATGGCCGCGCGGAGGGTGTCGACTGCCAGCGCATAGGTGTAGAACGAGGTGAGCTTCAGGTACCCGATGTTGCCGGGCAGCAGGCGCACCGCGCTGATGCCCCAGTTTCGGGACGGCCCCTCCTGGCGCCACCGCTCGATCCAGTCGTCCGCTGGGGTGCCCTCGTCTCCCAGATGCTCGACGAACAGGTGATTGTCCCCTGATGCCAGGCGCAGGTCCGAGGTCAGCGCGTCCGCGAGCGCGACGGGCGCCTCGGCGTGATCGCGGTAGCGCTGCTGGGCCACGGCCGTCCTGAGCATCCCGGCGCCCCTCCGCCCGGTCTCCGCCACCACGTGGCGCTCCTCGAGGAGCGCCACGTGGTGGCGGAGACCGGGCGGAGGGGCGCCGGGATGCTCAGGACGGCCGTGGCCCAGCAGCGCTACCGCGATCACGCCGAGGCGCCCGTCGCGCTCGCGGACGCGCTGACCTCGGACCTGCGCCTGGCATCAGGGGACAATCACCTGTTCGTCGAGCATCTGGGAGACGAGGGCACCCCAGCGGACGACTGGATCGAGCGGTGGCGCCAGGAGGGGCCGTCCCGAAACTGGGGCATCAGCGCGGTGCGCCTGCTGCCCGGCAACATCGGGTACCTGAAGCTCACCTCGTTCTACACCTATGCGCTGGCAGTCGACACCCTCCGCGCGGCCATGGAGCTCGTGCGCCACTCGGCCGGTCTCGTGCTGGACCTCACCGACAACGGCGGCGGTGACGACGAAACGGCCAACGCGGTGATGGACACGTTCCTCGACCTCGACACACCGCGTCCCCTGCTCCTCGAGTCGCGCGAAGGGCGAGAGCCACCGAGACCACCGACCGACCTGGCGTGGCCGCACTACGGAACCGGGCGCCCTCTGGCGATCCTGATCGACCGCCGGACCTTCTCGGCTCCCGAAGCCGTCGCCTACGCGCTGCAGCAGGAGCGGCGCGCGGTCGTCGTCGGGAGTCGCAGCGCCGGCGGGGCGAACATGACGGACGACGCCCTTCCACTCCCGGCGGGGTTTCGGATCGGCATCCCCAACCGCCGGCCCGTCGGTCGCCTGACCGGCACCAACTGGGAGGGGGTCGGGGTCCAGCCGGACGAGATCGTGCCCGGCGACGGAGCACTCTGGCGAGCCTGGGAGATGATTCGCCTGCGCCTGGCGGAAAGGCACCATAGGGGGCATGCATGACGACGCCCGGACGGCGTCGCGTCCGTCGAGTCAGGGCACACGACGAGGGTCGTCACCCGCCTCGCCGGGCGACCTTCGCCTCGTATGCCTCGCGCAGCTGCTGCGTCACGGAGGGGCCGTCCCGCGGCGGCGCCGGGATCCCCAGATGCACCTCGCGCAGCTCCTCCATGAACCGCTCCCACATCTCCGGGCCGCCCTCGGCAAGGACCTGCGCGCGGATCCCCAGCTCCTCGCTCACCGGCAGGTGTTTCACGCCCCAGGCCCCGATCTGGGCCAGCACCGGCAGGAGCTCGATACCCCGTTCGGTCAGGCTGTAGATCGCCTTCTGTTTGTGACTCGGGTCGTCGCGCTTCGTGATGATGCCGGCCTCGACGAGACGGGCAAGGCGATCGGCGAGGATGTTCGATGAGATGTGCTCCTCGGATCGCTGCAGCTCCCGAAAGTGCCGCTTCCCGCCGAACATCATGTCCCGAATGATCAGCAGCGTCCAGCGATCGCCGAAGACCTCGACGGACATGTTGATCGGGCAGCGCGACCGATAGCGTTCCTTCATGCGAGCAGGCCCCCTCGATTCGACTGCTTGCATTGTCGCATCAGTGGTGCTACCATGCAACCGGTGTCGAAATGCAAGCGGTTGCCCGATCGAACGCAGGGACCCGATAGCCGAACAGCGATGTAGCCGCCAGCAGGCAAGGAGCATTCGATGGCAGAGGTAATCGCGGGCATGACCATGTCGCTCGACGGATTCGTCGCGGATCGCGACGGAAGCGCGGGTCGCCTCTATCCGGACTTCGACGAGCTGGCCGACAGCGATGTCATGCGCTCCACCATCGACGAGACCGGAGCGGTCCTGATGGGCCGCAGGACGTTCGAGATGGCGGGTGATACCGACTCCTACGCCGACACCTACGAGCTTCAGGTGCCGATCTTCGTGCTCACCCACCGGCCGCCGGAAGCGATGCCGAAACAGAACGACCGGCTCACGTTCACCTTCGTGACCGGGGACGTCGCAAGCGCCGTGGCGCAGGCGAAGGCGGCCGCCGCCGACAGGGATGTGACGGTGGTTGGCGGCGCCGATGTGATCCTGCAGCTGCTTCAGGCGGGGCTGGTCGATGTGCTGAGCATCGATGTCATGCCGGTGTTCCTCGGAGAGGGACTCCGGCTCTTCGACGATCCCGTCCTGGAAGGCATCGGGATCGAGACGATCGCGGTGGACAGGGTCGGGCAACGGATCACCACGCGCTTCCGCGTACTGAACGACACATGACCAGGAAACCGATCTGCACCACCAGAACAGGAGGACGCAATGGGCAAGGTCATCGCCGACATGACGGTTTCACTCGATGGCTTCATCGCGGGTCCGAACGACAGCATCGACAACCCGCTCGGGGACGGCACCGAACACCTGCACGAGTGGATGACATCGCTGGAGACCTGGCGCAAATCGCACGGCCTCGAGGGGGGAGAGCACAACCAGGACACGGAGATCGCGGAGGAGCACGACCGCAACGTCGGTGCCTATATCCTCGGCCGTCGGATGTTCGACAACGGGGAGGGGCCGTGGGGTGACGACCCGTTCCGCGGCCACTGGGGCGACACCCCACCCTTCCACGCCCCGGTGTTCGTGCTGACACACCACCCTCGCGAGTCCCTGCCCATGGAGGGCGGCACGACCTTTCATTTCGTCACCGACGGCATCGGCGGCGCCCTGACACGGGCTCGGGAAGCTGCTGGCGAGCAGGACGTGCGCATCTCCGGTGGAGCGACCGTCGTCCAGCAGTTCCTGAACGCGGGCCTGGTCGACCAGCTCCAGCTCCACATCGCGCCACTGTTGCTCGGTGACGGCATCCGGCTGCTCGATGGCCTCGACGCGTCCGCCATTCGGCTCGAGCCAGATCGCGTCGTCGCGTCCCCGAAGGTCACCCACATCCGTTATCGGGTCTCGAGAGCGTAGGCTGCGTGACCGACACGAGTGAGGAGCACACGATGACCACCTACGTCCTGATCCACGGTGCCGGCGACGTCGGCTGGTACTGGCACCTGCTGGAGGCGGAGCTGCGCGAGCGCGGTCACGACGTCGTGGCGCCCGACCTGCCGGTCGACGACGATGCCGCCGGCTTGACCGACTACGCCAGCACCGTGGTGGACGCCGTCGGCGACCGAACCGACCTCATCGTGGTTGCCCACTCGTTCGGCGGATACACCGCACCGATCGTGTGCGACAGGCTGAAGGCGGATCTGCTGGTGCTGGTGGCGGGCATGGTCCCCGCCCCGGGCGAGCCCGCCAGCGAGATGTTCACGAACACCGGATACACACAGCCGGAACAGCAGGACGCCAGTGATCTGGCGGTTTTCTATCACGACGTGCCGCCCGGACTTGCCAACGAAGCCCTGTCCCGGGGGAGGGACCAGTCTGGAACGACGTGGAATGAGCCCTGGCCGCTGCCGGCATGGCCCGACGTTCCGGTGCGGTTCGTGCTGGGCCGCAACGATCGGGTCTTCCCGGCGACGTGGCTGCAAGCAGTGGCAGAGGAACGACTGGGCATCACCCCCGACCAGCTCGACAGCGGCCACTGCATCGCGCTGAGCCGTCCGGGGGAGCTCGTCGACCTGCTGGAAACCTACCGCTCGGAGATCGCGCTCGGCTCGACCCAGCGGTGAGCCCATTCCCCATACGCGAAGGCGCCGAGGGCATGATGCCCTCGGCGCCTTCGCGTGTTCCGATGGTCCGCTACCGTCCGCGCTCGCCCGGTTCCGCACCATCTTCCGGCACGATCACCAGCTCCGCGCCACGCTGCCTGAGCACAACCACCAGTGCCGCCGTCAGCAGCACGATGTCCTTGATGACGTACTGGCCCGCCAGCGTTGGCGCGTTGTAGTTGCCGGCAAACAGATCCGCGGGAAAGAGCGCGAGGGGCGAGAGCACCCCGACCATCGCGATCCCGAGCAGTGCCATGCCGACCCGAAGGTAGCGACCGGTCAGCAGCGACAGCCCGATCGCGGTTTCCATCGCTGCGACGAAGATGCGCGCCAGGTCGCCCTCGATGATGCCGAGCGTGAGCGCGTCCGTCGTCCGCACGGCGATCTCCTCCGCCGGGCTGACATCCGGCATGAACTTCAGGACCCCGAAGAGAAGGAACACCAGCCCCAGGCTGATCCGCACCATGGAGACGCTGTGGCGCGTCAGCCATTGGGTAACCTTCGCGTCGATTCGGTTGATCGGTTGGAACCGTGGTAGTGCCTGCTGCATCGTCCAGACTCTCCTGTGCGATCCACTGGTTGGTCAGGTTCAGGGCGCGTCCGTCGAGCCCTGTCGGCCGGGTCCCAGGGAGGTCGTTGCATCACCACCCACGATGCGATCGTAGGGGTCGGACCTCTCCAGACCGGCGGGATTTCCTCAACCGAGTCTCAACGCGGCATCACGCCTTTCTCGGTTCGTCGGTCCGCGAGAGACCGGTGGGACGGACCCGGCCGTCTGGATCGATCATTGCGCAGTTGCATAAGCGCACCATAAGCGTCACGCTTCATCTTCCAGACCGGGTTGTCAGGGATGGGCCTGATCCAAGCGGGAGGCATGGAGGCACGATGTCGGAATCGATACTGACGCGACCCGCCCCACCCGCAGACGCCCGGATCGCGTACGGCGATGCCCCGCAGCACGTTGCCGACCTGCGCCGTCCCCCGGGTGACGGTCCGCACCCAGCAGCGATCACGATCCATGGCGGGTACTGGCGAAACCGTTACTCGCTGGACTACCTCGGGCATCTCTGTGCGGCACTGACCGGACTGGGGCTCGTGACGTGGAATCTCGAGTACCGTCGCGTCGGCGATCCCGGCGGTGGCTGGCCGGGAACCTTCCACGACGTCGTCAACGGCTCCCGATACCTCCTCGATCACGCCGACGAGCTGGGGGTCGACCGTTCCCGCGTGGTGGTGTTGGGTCACTCGGCCGGCGGGCACCTCGCGAGCTGGCTGGCCAGTCTCGTCAACGTGCCGCCCGGGAGCGAGATCGCGGCCGGGTCCCTGCCACTGCTGGCGGCAGTGCCGATCGCCGGCGTCCTCGACCTGCACCGAGCGTGGGAGCTGCACCTCAGCGACGACGCGGTGGTCGAGCTCCTCGGCGGCACAGCGGCTGAAGTCCCCGAGCGCTACGCGGCCGGCTCACCCATGGCGCTGACGCCCCCGCCGGTACCGGCGCTCGTGATCCACGGCGACTGGGACGACGATGTGCCCATCGAGCTGAGCGAGCGGTACCACACCGCGCTGCAGGCAATGGGAGCGATATCGGCCATGCCACCCCTGCCGCGCATGGACCACTTCGACGTCGTCGATCCGACGTCGCGAGCCTGGCCGACGATGGCGCGAGCCATCCAGGCCCTTCTGGACCTCAGCGGTGCGGCCACCAACCCACGCTCGCCCCACCGAGGCAATGCGCAGGAGCCGACACGTCGTCGGCACGATTCCGCCCATGCCGTCGGGTCATCGGATCCCCGGCACCGTCGCTGATCGACTTTGGCTCGTCGCCACGACCTGCATGCATACGACGTCCCTTCGGGCGCTTGCCGCGATCGCCCGATCGCAGACTCGCTCCGAGAGGCGCGCCCCCCTCCACGGACGTGTCCGGCAACCTGGGTTCGACCAACGCCGGCACCCCGTTGATCCTCGCGACTCGCGGCACACGGG
>k87-866200_pt1 | contig 11093 bp, 12 predicted proteins | sample MGYA00084031_6733416 | MGnify analysis MGYA00084031
GCTTGCGCTTTGGACAGATTCGCTCGTGCCAGTTCAATCTGTGCGTCCAGCTCCAGGAGTCGGCTCTCTACGTCAGAGGTGTCAATCTTCCCGATAACCTGCCCTTTTTTAACGAGATCGCCTTCTTTGACGGAGAATTCACGCAGCGTCCCGTTCACATTTGCGTACACCCTGTATTTATCCTCCACGACTACACTGCCGGAGGTCAGGATGCGGCTTTCCAGCGCAGATGTGGCTACTGTCCCGATCTGGACAGGCATGCCCATCGCCTGACCGGGACTCAAAAGATTTACGCTAACGGTTCCGATCACCAGTACGGCGGCGACGGACCCGATCATCCACCATCGTTTTTTCATGTCTTCTAATCCCCTTGCCAAATAATGTATACCTTCTTTACGAAACTGTTTTACGGGGGGCAAGTAAAAAAGTAACAAGGTAACCTTTTTGTTCATGGAATGTTCACAATTTCACAAAACCATGGGAGCAGGGAGAAGTGAAGGAAAAATGGGGCGCTGTCTTTGTCGAACCCTTGCCCGGCCGAAGCGATAAGATGTAGGGAGCATAGCAGGATTTCCAAGGGAGGGAGCTATGAACCAGACGCTTCGTTTTGACTACTCCCATGCGTGCAAATTTTTCGAGCAGACAGATTTAGACCAGCTAGCTCCTGAAGTATTGCGCTCGCACATACAGCTCCATCAGGGGACGGGAGCAGGGAGCGAGCTTCGCGGCTGGCTGGACTTGCCGATCAAATGCGAGAAAAGTGAACGGGAACGTATCGTCCAGGCAGCGACGAGAATCCAGGAGAATTCGGATGTGCTCTTGGTCATCGGCATTGGCGGGTCGTATCTTGGAGCCAAGGCAGCGCTGGAGATGCTCGGGCATCACTTCACCAATCTTCTGCCTGCGGGCAAACGACGGGTACCGGAGATTTATTTTGTCGGCAACAACATCAGTCCGGTCTACCTCGCTCATCTTCTGGAGCTGCTGGAGGGAAAAGAAGTCTCTTTGAATGTCATTTCCAAATCGGGAACGACAATGGAACCGGCTATCGCTTTTCGCCTGTTTCGGAGCTGGATGGAGAAAAAGTACGGACGACCAAAAGCCCGCAGCCGGATTTACGCTACGACAGACAGAGCGAAGGGAGCGCTCCGCCAGCTTGCCGAGAGCGAGGGGTATGAGACCTTTGTCATTCCCGAGGATGTGGGCGGACGCTTTTCGATTCTTACTCCCGTCGGTCTTTTGCCGATCGCTGTCGGCGGAATCGATATGGATGAGCTGATGCAAGGAGCGGCAGATGCCAGAGAGCGGTTTTTGTCGCCGGTGCTGGCAGACAATCCTTGCTACCAATATGCCGCTGTCCGCAATATTCTGTATCGAAGGGGCAAGCTGATTGAAGTGCTGGTCGGCTACGAACCCCGGTTCCGTTTTTTCGCGGAATGGTGGAAGCAGCTCTTTGCCGAGTCGGAAGGGAAGGACAACAAGGGGATTTTTCCTGTATCCGCAGAGTATTCAACCGATCTCCACTCCATCGGCCAATATCTGCAAAGCGGAACACGGCACTTGTTTGAAACCGTCTTGACCGTGCATAAATCTGACGTTGACGTCACCATCGGAGACGACCCGGCCAATCTGGACGGCTTGCAGTATCTCTCTGGAAAAGGGATGGATTTCGTCCGCCAAAAGGTGCTGCAGGGAGCGATGCTGGCCCACGTAGATGGGGGTGTTCCGAATCTCGTAGTGGAAATTCCCCGGCTGACAGCGTATCATTTTGGTGAGCTGGTGTATTTTTTTGAAAAAGCCTGTGCGATCAGCGGCTACCTCTTGGGGGTCAATCCGTTTGACCAGCCCGGGGTAGAGGCCTACAAAGCCAACATGTTTGCATTGCTCGGGCGGCCCGGCTTTGAAAAAATGAAAGAAGAATTGGAAGCGAGAATTCGTGGAGACGACTAAAACCTACCTGACTGTAGCCGAAACATCCGAGTATCTGGAATTGCCGGAGACGTTCATTCTGGAAAAAATCCGCGAAGGGCGAATCCGTGCCGTTCACAACGGGGAAGAGTATCTGATCAACAAGGAGCAGTTTCAGCATCATCTGGAACAGATCCGAAAGCTCCGGGAGTTTGAGGATGAACAGAAGCATGAGCCGATCCCGGAGAGCTACGACGTGAAGGACGAAGATTAAGTTCAGCCCTTGTCAGATTTGCGGCCAGAGGACTATACTGAAGAAGACAACTGATAGAATGAAAAGTAACTGGGGGAGTCCATCTTGCTGGGCTGAGAGGACGGAAGCGATGACCGTCGACCCTTTGCACCTGATCCAGATCATGCTGGCGCAGGGAAGTGGTTACAGGCGGATATTTTTTCGCCCGTTGATGCGTTGGATGCGTGTTGTGCCCACCTTTTCCTGCCGGAGAGGGTGGGCTTTTCCATTTGATAAGGAGAGGAAGCAGCATGACCGACTGTTTACTTGTTGGCGGAGGCATCATCGGACTCAGTCTCGCCTATGAATTGTCCTGTAGAGGAATGGCCGTGACTGTAGTGGAGCAAGGAGAATGGGGAGGCCAGGCTTCATCGGCAGCAGCGGGAATGCTGGCGCCGCTGAAGGAATTTTCGCAGCCAGGGCCGATGCTGGAGCTGGGCATGAAGTCGCTGGAGCTCTATCCGAAATGGGCAGAGGAGCTGGAAGCGAGGACAGGCATTGACGTGCAGGCGTGCAAATCCGGACTGCTGACAGTAGCTCTTACCGAGCCGGAGTCGGGCGCGTTGCTGGAAAAATACAAGTGGCAAAAGGCATCGGGCTATGCGGTTGAGTGGATGACAGGGGAAGAGATGCGGAGAGTCGAGCCGCTCTTGACCGAGCAGGCGATCGCGGGGATCTACTCGCCTGAAGAAGGGCACATCAACAACCGCATGCTGCTGAATGCTCTGGTAGCCGCTTGCAAAAAAATGGGAGCGACGCTTCTTTCCGGCTCTGTTGTAACCGGAATGGCAAAAGAAGGGGGCAGGATCGTCGGTGTAGAAACGACCACGGGGCCTCTGCGAGCCGGGCATACCGTGATCGCATCTGGCGCATGGGCCGGGATTATGGCCGAATGGCTCGATTTTGCTGTGCCCGTCAGACCGGTACGCGGGCAGGTGGCATCGGTATCGTCCAGCGGAATCCCTTTGCGTACCGTCATCTTCGGCACATCCGGGTACATCACGCCCAAGCTGGATGGGAAGATCGTCCTTGGAGCGACCGAGGATGAAGCGGGCTTTCAGCGGCATGTCACGCTGAGCGGTCTTGCGAAAGTATTGGACGGTGTGATGCCGTATGTGCCCGCTCTGCATTCAGCAGCCTTCCAGCAGGCGTGGGCAGGCTTGCGTCCCGCTACAGCAGACAGCATGCCGCTGCTTGGACCCGTACCGGGATGGCAGGGCGTTTCCATTGCGGGCGGCCACTTTCGGAACGGCATTTTGCTTTCTCCGGTCACAGCAAAGGTGATGGCGGATTATGTGGAGAGCGGACGCGAAGATGCGCTGCAACCCTTTTTGCCATCCCGGTTCCTCGGGTCGACAACAAACAGATAAGGCTCATGGGTACGGCCTGATCGGAAAATGGGCTGGTCCCCTCTGGAAAATAGACACCTCCCCATAGGCTGGCGTATATGGTAATAAAGAAACACCAGAGGGGAGGAGTCAAATAGATGGAGGAGTCTAAGAAGCAATTGTTTCATGTTGACACTGCCGCTGTCAGCATGATCAAGGATATCCGCCATACGGTCCAAAACGTTTGCCAGGAGCATGCCCGGCAAAAGGTTCGGATCGAAGCGCTGGATGGACAGATATACGAAGGAGAGATCGTAGACTGGGACAACGACCACGTCTATCTGGAAGTCGAAGAAGAGGTGGATGACGACGAGGCGGAGGAAGTAGACTGGGATGGCTATGAGTTGGATGTAGAGCAAGTGTCCTACAGTTCCCCGTACGACCCGGCCGATCCCAATATGCGTCCGCCCTTTACAGCGGTCAGCCCATTTGCGAGCGGAGGGCCGAACGCCCGTCCGTATCCCGGAGTCAGCCCGTATACAGCAGTCAGTCCATATGCAACGGGACCCAATTCCCGACCGCATCCGGGGGTTAGTCCATATACAGCAGTCAGTCCATATGCAACGGGGCCCAACGCCCGACCGTATCCAGGGGTTAGCCCGTATACGGCGGTAAGCCCGTATGAAACAGGGCCCAACAGTCGTCCTTATCCTGGCGTAAGTCCGTATACAGCAGTCAGTCCATTTGCGACGGGACCGAACGCCCGTCCGTATCCCGGAATGATGCCTTATTCTGAGGTCAGCCCCTACACAGCGGTTTCTCCGGAAAGTGTCACAAGACCATTCCCTTTTGTACAGTCCTTTGTACAGTCTTTCATACAGCCGCCTGTACAGCCTTATTGCATACCGTGCGTTCCCTTGGTGGCGCCATTAGAAAGACCGACACGGGTAAGTCCGGCGGAAACGGAAAAACCGAAAGATCAAAGGGTCAGTCCGGCCGAGGATGTCCGCCCGGGTGTCAGTCCTTTCCCGCCATATCCACCGTACCCTCCGTACCCATTTCCTCCGTATCCGCCATTTCCGCCGTACAGACCGATCGCACCAGCTCCGCCGCCACCGCCGCCACCCGTACCATGTCCGCCCGTCGTAAAAACGTTGGAATCATCCTGCGTGGCACCGATTCCACGTCGCCGCTGCCGGAAAAGAGTCATTCCTTTGACGCTGTTCTCTCTGCTGTCCATCGCGCTGATCTAGGCGAGTGTACAGGTGTGGGCATCCAAGTGCAAAAAGCCTCCAGGCAAAGCCGCCTTGAGGCTTTTTTTGGTCCAACTGAGGCTTCGCCATAAAGCCTGGCAAAGCCAGGTTTTCCAAACGTCCTTCAATGACTACTTCTCCCCCATTTGTCACACACTAACGGCAAAATGTCGGAAAGGCAGGGATTGGATGCAAACCATTCAAAGCAGTTTGCCGGGAACGAGAGGGACGTATGGTTTTTTTCGGGAAGCTCTGGAGCCGGACGGCTTTACCTTGGCAAACTGGGATTACAATGCGGGTTATTTGGATAAAAAGCTGGACGAAGCGGGCATGGTCTTTCTGCGGATTCCCGTTCAGGTGCAGGAGGGCGAGCTGGACAGCGAAGACGCCTGGCTGGAGCTCGGAACGCCGTTTGTCCTGAAGCACGTCTACCGAGAGGGGATTGAATCGGACATCGGCTACTACTCTGCCGTTGCGTCTGCGGCCATGAATCAATTTCAGGAGCCGGTAGACAAGGATGCCGCAGTCGATGAGCACTGGATGCGAAAAGCGGAAGCCATGGTAAGGGAATTGGAAAGAAGATTTGCGTGAATCGCAGACATGCGGCGGGCCATCGACACGATTGGCCCGTTTTCTTGTTCGATGTGACGATTTCTCCAAGGGCCCGACGTTTTTTGTTGCTTCTGTCCGCATAGCAGGGAGAAGAAAGGTAATGTAAAATGGTGACAGATGAAAGCAAGTTTTCAAAGACAGGGAGTGTGGAGGACCGTGGCATGGTATCATTCGCTGCTTAGATGGTACTGGCGTCTCAGAAAGCCTCTGACACTGGGAGTGCGCATCATCGTGACAGACAGGGACAAGGGTGTACTGCTGGTTCGCCACACCTATGTCCAGGGATGGTACTTGCCAGGGGGAGGTGTCGAGCGAGGGGAATCATTTGCCGATGCGGCGAGACGCGAGCTGTGGGAAGAGTGCCGCGCAGAAGCAGAGTCGCTGTCGCTATGCCATTTGTATTACAGCGAAAGAGAAGGAAAACGGGATTACATTGCCCTTTTTCATGTCGGGGAATACCGTTTGCACGAACGCGACACGAGTGACCCCGAGGTAGAGGAAATGCGCTTTTTTACGTGGGATGGGCTTCCCGAGGAGCTGACGCCGGCGACAAAACGGCGGCTTCAGGAATTTTGCCGACAGCAATACACGACAGACCGATGGTAAAGCTGGAAAGAACATGCATCCCGGCATCAGCTGTGATATAGTGATAGCGAGCGTAGGCTAGTAACGACAAATCAAGATGAGGATATCCAAAGGGCCTTTTTGAAGAGGCTTTTTGTTCTATGTAAAGCGAGGGTTTGCACCATGAAAATAGCTACCGTACTGCGGAAAGATGATTATACAAGGGAAGTTTGCCGTCAATTGCGGGAAAAATTGCTGCAGCCGGACTGTCCATTTCGTTTCGTCGAAAGTCCCGAAGAAAAACCGGATATGGTGTTGTCCATCGGGGGTGACGGAACGCTTCTGGAGGCCGTCCACCAATACGGCTTTGAACCGGCCTATGTCGGCATTCATACCGGTCATTTGGGCTTTTACGCGGATTGGCACCCCGATGAGCTGGACGAATTCGTACAGGTGCTGACACAGCGTACGGAGCCGGTTATCGTCGAATATCCGACGGTTCAATGCCGGATTCATACCAAACAGGGCATCACCTATGACAAATGGGCGCTGAACGAATTGGTGATCCGCAATGCCTCGCTCTCTACGTTGGTTGCCTGTGTGTACATAAACGGGGATGAGTTTGAGACCTTTCGCGGAGACGGCCTGATCGTCTCGTCTCCGTCAGGCAGTACCGCCTACAACAAAGCAGTCAACGGGGCGCTGGTGCATCCTTCTATCGAGGCTATTCAGTTATCGGAGATTGCTTCTATCAACAATCAGGCTTATCGGACGGTAAACAGCTCGCTCGTCCTGCCCAATCATCACGAAGTAGAATTGATTGTCATGAACCCGGAGATCATGATTGGGCTGGACAGGGAGCAAGGGGTATGGAAAGACGTCCGCTCGATTACTTGTCGGGTAGGGGGAGAGAAAGTGAAGTTTGCCAGGTATAAGAAGCTCACCTTCTGGAGTCGGGTGAGAAAATCGTTTATCACCGGATAAAAAAGAACGCTTGTGGGGAGGAGTATGGGGATGAAGAGAGTCGGGGCAGTAACGAACATTTTCCGTCATCCTGTCAAGGCGATGAAAGGCGAGCAGCTTCAGACCAGCCTGGTGGACAGATTCGGCTTGTACGGTGACAGAGGATATGCTTTTCTGGACGAATCCCGCAACGGAAAATACTTGAGTGCGGATATCATCCCCGGATTGCTCGGGTATTCAGCACGTCTGCTGGGCGAGTCTGGTGAAGAAGCCTATCCCGAGGTGCGGATTCAAACGCCGAATGGGGCGGAGTACGGCTGGGAGGAAGCGCTGTTCGCTGATGTCGCGCGTACTGCCAATCGCCAGATCACGCCGTTGATGAGCACGCCGCAAGAAGGCGGGAAGAACTGGGAAGACCATATCCTGCTGGTGACGGACGCTTCCCTGAGGGAAATCGCCAGACTGATCGGCTGGGAAAGTATCGATCCGAGACGGTTCCGGGCCAATCTGGTAGTCGCATTGGACGAAGACCGTCCGTTTGCCGAGGACGAATGGATCGGCAAGCACTTGCAGATCAACGATGTTGTCCTGCAGGTAAACAAGCACTGTGAGCGCTGCCATTATGTCAACATCGATCCGGATACGCTCCAGATGAATCCGGCTGTATTAAAAACTTGCGTAAAACGGCATGACAATCATTTCGGGGTGTATGCGTCTGTCGTTCGACCGGGGCAAGTGACCGAAGGGGATGTTGTATTTTATGTCTAATCCATTGGAACGCGTGTCCCGTTTTGTAAAACAATATGATCCCGCTATCGAACCTCTGATCTTTCAGGAGAAGCTGAACACAACGGAGGAAGCAGCCCAGGCATTGGGTGTGGAGGCAGGCCAGATTGCCAAATCCATCCTGTTCCGCTGCAGTGACCGCTACGGACTGTTTGTGGCGGCAGGCGACGTGAGAATTCACCCCAAGCGGGTAAAAAAGTGTCTGGAAGGCGGTCAGCCGAAGATGGCTTCGCCTGATGAAGTAGCAGAGATAACCGGTTTTCAGGTGGGGGCGGTCTGCCCGTTTGCATTGCAAACAGAGGTGCCGGTGTTCGTCGACTCCTCTCTGGAGCGGTTTCCGGTCGTCTATACGGCTGCCGGGATTGCGGAATCGCTGCTGCCGGTCTCTTTTCAAGCTCTCGTCGAGATGACGGGAGCCCGGGTCATTGACGCTCAGTCTGCCGAGTAACAAGTGTATGTTCTAAGACGTTGAACAGCAGAGGGACCTTCTCTCGTGTCTGGGTGTGAGACGAGAGCGGTCCCTCTTTTTAGCGCAATGCTTCATAGACCTGCCGCAAATCCGTATATCCGTTATGGCGGGCTAGCGACAAGTAGATTCCCCAGAGCGAGGCTGCAGCGAACGCATCGCAGTAAGCATGATGCCGCCGGGAGATAACAATATTGTGTCTGGCGCATAAAGCGTCCAGCGATCCGTTGCCAATCACCTCGCCCGACAGCCGGATGAGCAGCATCGTGTCCAGCAAGCGATGGGTAAACTTCCGCCTGCTCGTCTTCCAGAGCGCCGCCCGCAAAAAATTGCGTTCGTGGCGAGAGTGATGGGCGACCAGCGGCCGGTCGCCGACGAATTGGAAGAAGCGAGTCAGCACGGTAGCCAAATCGGGTGCCGAACGCACCATCTCCTCGCGAATGCCGGTAAGCGAGGAGACGTGCGGCGGGATAGGACGGCAAGGGTCGATCAGACTGTAAAAAGAATCGCCCAGTACAAGCCGGTCACCTCGCATGGCAACGGCGCCGATAGACAAGATCGCATCACCGCGGTCAGGATCATAGCCGGTCGTCTCCAGATCCACCACAACGACCTCCAGATTGGCAAGCGGCAGATCAATACATTTGCGAGCGTGCTCTTGTTCTCTTTCCAAAAAACGCAGAAAGGCATGTGCCCCCAGATCTCCGCTGTTTTCCCACCAGGAAGCAACTCCCTTTCCCCAGGTTCGGCCGCTCAGGTGCCACAAGCGGCCGAGGCCATTCCATTTTGCCATGCAGGTGCCCCCCTATTGACGATAGACATCGAGCAGATTCTTCGTCTTCCCGTGCAGCTTCAAGGCCAGCTTCATCGCCCGGCGCAGCATCGCCAAAGTGTCCTGGGACAGCTCCCCCAATTTGACATAGCTGTTGCTGCCGTATTGCCCGTCTCTCCAATACAAGGGGGTGATCAGCCGAAGTCCCATCAACAAGCGGAAGTGCTGTTCGATATCCCGGCAAAACGCTTCTGGCCAAATCCTGCGCGTACGCAGCGCAAGCAGTCTTTCCAGCGTTGAGGTGACGTAAATTCCATGGGCGAGGGAGAAATGGCGGACGCAATTGACGAAAGGCAGGTAGACGCCCTCCTTTACATTGACGGCCCCCTGATACCGCCCGCTCTGATCAGGCGCCAGCCGTCCAAGCCAGGTGAGCGGGATGCGATGGTACAGCGTATTGCTCACCAGCCTTTCGATCAGAAGAGGATTGTTGGTAAGCAGGGTCCGGTAATAACCGGCAACGGTGGCGAAGGCGGAAGGCTCCCCCCAAATGACGCGCGCATCGCTGAAAAGAAGGAGATAGCGGGAATGTTCCCAGGTAGGGTGAGAGGCCCAGTGCTCCAGGCGCTCCATCCATTGCTCCGTACTTCCGCGCCAGCGGGCGGAGACACATGTGACATTCCCGTGGCAGGGGGGATAGCCTACCTGCTCCAGCCCCTGTACAATGACGGCTCCCAGAAGATGAAAATAGCCTTCGATATTTTCCCGTTCTTTTGTCGATAAGCCATGCGGCAATTGATAAACGAGTCCATTGTCCTGATCGCTTGCGACTGCCTGTTCACACCGGCCGCCGCTGCCGAATTGCAGATAGGCAAAGGGGACGGGCGGGGTACCTACGCCCATTTTTGCCAGCTGTCGGACGGCGAGGAGAACACCCTGCCGGATCAGACGCTCGTGGATGAGATTGACGAGTACGGCAAACGGAGCCAGCTCGGCAGCTCTCCGGATGCCCTCCAGCCGCGACGTTTCCAGCAGCTCCCCGCACAGGAGGGCAAGCTCGCGAAAAGTAGAGGCTTCGCTGATCCGGTGGACATCATCGGGTGAGAGAATGAGAGCCGTTTCGTTTGAAGGAGGAGATATGTTCTGCGGGAAGCAGCTCGGGATATCCGTATCCCCCGTGTTCGCTAAGGTCAAGACCGATCACCTCTTCTTCCTCGGTTACTCGCAGGCCGATAGTCGCTTTTAAGGCTGCCAGAATGACATACGAAACGATAAAGACGTACAAGAGGGACCCGACCAGACCAAGCGCCTGAACGCCGAGCTGGTGCCAGCCGCCGCCGTAAAACAGGCCGGGAGCGCCTACGCCTGCCTGTTCGACTAATTCGGGAGTGGCAAAGAATCCAGTGGACAATGTCCCCCAGATACCCGCCACGCCATGGACGGAAAAGGCGTAAACCGGATCGTCAATTCCTTTTCTGTCAAACCAGATTGCAGTAAAGTATGTCAGAATACCTGACACAGAACCGATGACTACGGCGGCCCAAGGCTCCACAAATGCGCAGGAAGCAGTAATCGCTACGAGTGCGGCGATGACGCCGTTCAGCATGGTCGGAATATCCGCCTTGCCCGTGACGGACCAGGCGATCGCCATGGCGGCAACAGCCCCGGCGGCAGCCCCGAGATTGGTCGTCAATGCGACATACGCAAAAAAGCCCGAGGTGCTGCCCAGTGTCGAGCCGGCGTTGAATCCAAACCAGCCGATCCAGAGGAGAATCACGCCAAGTACGGTGTACACCTGGTTGTGTCCGGGGATCGGGTTGGAGCTGCCGTCTCGGTTGTATTTGCCGATCCGCGGTTTCAGCAGGATGGTGGCCGCCAGAGCCGCAACGGCACCCTGGAGATGAACAACGGTAGACCCGGCAAAGTCCTGCATGCCGAGTTCTGCCAGCCAGCCGCCGCCCCATACCCAGTGGCCGATGACCGGATAAATGACAATGGTAAACAAAAAACTGAAAATGACGTAAATGGAGAGCTTTGCCCGCTCGGCAAAGCCGCCCCAGGCGATGGCCAGCGACACGGCTGCGAAAGCGAGCTGGAACAGAAAAAAGAGGGAGATGGGAATGTCGGCGGCAAAGGCATTGCTGAAGGA
>k87-915801_pt1 | contig 11079 bp, 7 predicted proteins | sample MGYA00084031_6733416 | MGnify analysis MGYA00084031
GCGCTCTGCAGTTGGAGACATCCCTGCAATGATCGCATCGATTTTGCCGGAGGTTAATGCAGGAACAAGGCCATCCCACTCCGTTTTCACGATGACCAATTTTTTGCCCAGGCCATCCGCAATCTTTTTCGCAATTTCTACATCGTATCCGCCTGCGTACTCCGCATTGCCGTCGATTTTCACAGCACCGTTGGAATCGTCCATTTGGGTCCAGTTGAACGGAGCGTATCCCGCTTCCATCCCTACCTTGAATGTTCCCTCATCGGTTGAGGCAGATTGCGAGCTGCCTCCGCCTGCCCCACATCCTGCGAGCAAAAGTACAGCGGATAGAAACATAGCTATGAATGATGACTGTTTTTTCATGGTTCATTTTCTCCTTTGGCTTCTGGTTTTTTGGCTGAAAAAATGCAAAAAGCGACCTGAGATAGACTCAGGTCGCACTACAAACATAGTTGCCCAAATACCTCTCTTTTCCCAGATGAGATAGCACAACTCAATAAATCGGGTCATTTATTGAGACAGTCCTGCAGCTCTTAACTGCAGACCCAGCAATGCAATACCGAGAAATATTGCAAGCTTCGGCGACATTTCCTTCTCCCTGGCATCAACGCTTTCTCGAACTCCGCCAAGGACTGTTAAATATCGCAACCTCTACCTCACTGTTTTAAGTGAGGTCCATATTCAATTATGTTTTTGAGTTTACAATGTTATGTTAATTCTGTCAACCTGGGTCTTTTCTCCAAATGATGCTGGCAGACTATTTTTTGCGTTCCTGTATGCGCAAAAAGACTTATTCCTCTCATCAATGTATGGGGGCGAGGCTCTCCATGAATGTTTTCCGCTCTTCTTCGTTGCTGTTTGACTGCAGATGATAATAGCGAAGCTCGTTGTATTTCGTCTGACTGTCCAAGTCTTGTTTCGGCAGAAATACTGCTTCCCACACACCTTGTTTGTTTAACGAATTATCCATATCGACCACATAATTGCCGACTATCTCAAACCGATCATCGGATTTCTGACTGTTGCCTTTATTTGCGTACCACTCGATCATCGGATGGTAGTCGTATGTTGATTTCTTCATTTGCAGAAGTTCAATGTACGTATCGCTGTTTACGTACGAGATTAAGAGAGACCCTTCATTTAGATCCAAGAGCGTTTTTTGTTCAGTATAACCATCCGGCAGAGACTCCGGTAAGAATACTTGAAAGCTCAGTTTTTTTATTTTATCAATGCTTACAGTAGAGCTCGCACAAGCAGCCAGCAGGAAACAGACGACGAACGGTACCAATCTCCTTATAAACATAGCATCACCCGTATTTTATCATTTGTTACTTACCATAGCGGGGACTCCCATCCTCTTCCTGTCCCTTGGAAAACAGCCTTGAGCCAATCCACCAGCTGAGGCCGACCAGCAAACGGCTTGATTTGATTGCTTGTTACAAACTTTATGACACGAGTCATAAACATCTCTTTACAGGTGTGAATGTTCCCTCGCTCTTTTCATGGCTACACTAAGACTACATGAAATTCATACGCAAAAGGGTGAGGGATATGGAACAACGCAAAGAAAGAATTCGTCTTCTTGATATTCTGCGAGGCTTTGCAATCCTCGGGACGTTAGGGACAAACATATGGATTTTCGCCCATTTGGGGGATCTTACCTACCTTACGACATATGATTATTCTGGGTGGTGGGCAAAAGACGATCTCATCAGGATGATCGTGTTATTTCTCGTCAACGGGAAGCTGCTGGGATTGTTGACAATCATGTTTGGAGTAGGACTTGAGCTAAAATATCAGCAAGCCATTCGCAAAGGGAACGCTTGGCCTGGAATCTATATTTGGGTATCCTCGCTTTTATTCCTGGAAGGCTTGCTGCATTTTACCCTGGTCATGGAGTATGACATCTTAATGAGCTATGGCATAACTGCAATGATCGTCGCCTACATCGTCAAAGGCGGCGACCGCTTGATATCCATAACGATGAAAGTGCTTGGAAGCCTGCATGCAACTGCCATCCTGGGGATCCTGGTGATTAGTCTGATTGATGCCAATATGACACTGCGCGGTTCTGACGAAGTCATCGCTCTTTATAGAGACGGCTCTTGGCTGCAGCAAGTCCATTATCGCCTGTCTCATTTCGTCCCGCTTAGATTGGAAGCGATCTTCACGATTCCCATGAATGTCTTTTTATTTTTGCTTGGCGTTCGCTTCATGCGTGCGGGGGTCTTTTCTCAAGATGAGAACGGCAAAAAACAGCGCGACAAGCTTTTCAAACTGGGAATGTTTATCGGCTTGCCTTTAAACCTGTTGATTTTTATCCCTGGAGGCGTTTTTGATCTCCCTGTTCGCTATTTATTCGCGCCCCTTCTTTCCGTAGGGTATTTGGCGATTATTGGAAGAATGATACAATATACGAAGTTGAATTGGCTTTGGGGCCTTCTTGAAAATGCCGGAAAAATGTCTTTAAGCTGCTATGTCATGCAAAATATCATTTGTTCCATTCTTTTCTACGGTTGGGGTTTTGCTCTTGGCGGAAAGCTGGATTCCGTGACAATTATCGTAGTTTGGATCGGAATATCCGTATTCCAAATACTGTTTGCAACGGCATGGCTTCAAGGTTTCAGGTTTGGACCTATGGAAACGCTCCGTAGACGTGCAATAGGGATTTTCGATACGAGATAACCGCTCTGGAGGCTATCAATGATAAGGAAGCTCTACCCGAGAGAACAAATCAAAAACTATCTGCTCTTAGATGTCATATCGGTTGTGTTTTTGTTTTATTATGTTCTACGTTCGAATTCAACGCTTGGTCTCTCGGGAAGCTTCATTCTTCTGCTGGCATTCCTCGTTTCATTTTACATGGGGCTTTGGTATCGGAATCTATACCTTTTGGCGGCCGTTCTCACCGGCTTTGTTACGCTTGCTCTGCTCGGTATGTATGTCGGTCCGAATCTCCTGTTTTATGGGTTCATCTTTGCTGATCTTCTGGGAAGATCAAAGTCCAAATGGCATATTGGTGTAGGGATTGCAGCCATCGCCCTCATGTTTATGGCTGTTTTCTGGAAGAGAACGGGCAACCTTCTCGATGAGAATTCGATCCTTCTCCCGTTTATGATTATTCAAATGTTTTTTCCGATTGTGATTTATATCAAAGAAAAAGCGAAGACCCTGCAAGGTGAGTTGGATGCCGCAAATAAACAGCTCGGAAAATTTATCCAACAGGAGGAAAGGCAGCGTATCGCGAGAGATCTGCATGATACACTGGGGCAAACCCTGACCATGATCAAATTGAAAAGCGAGCTGGCTACAAAATGGATAGACAAAGATCCCTCGCAGGCCAAGGAAGAGCTGAAGGATATCCTGGCCACATCGAGAATCGCTTTGAAACAAGTCAGAGAACTGGTCTCTGATATGAAATTCACCTCTCTGGCAAATGAAATAGAGCATTCCCGAGAGCTGCTGCACACAGCGGGTATCGAATTTGAAGTCGTGGAAAAGGGGAAGCCTCCGCTGTTATCCAGTGTGGAGGAGACGATGGTCGCTCTCTCTATCCGCGAAGCCATGACGAATATCGTCAAGCACAGCCGGGCCAAGCGGTGTACGCTACAATTGGAAACCATGGACAATCATTATTGGGTAACGATTACCGATGACGGAGTCGGGCTTGTAAACCAAAAAAGCGGAAATGGAATTCAGTCGATGAACGAGCGGATGCAAGCTCTTCACGGAACCTTCATCGTAACTGATTCGCCTACGGGCGGAACCGTTGTTTCCATGAAGCTTCCGCTCCGTCGGCAAGGAAAGGAGGACCCTGCGCTATGATTCGCGTCGTCATTGCAGAAGATCAACAAATGCTTCGCGGCGCCTTCGCCTCTTTGTTAAAATTTGAAACCGATATTGAGGTGCTGGCAGAAGCTTCGGATGGGAAGCAAGCCTGGGAGGCAATACAAAAGCACCAGCCTGATGTGTGCGTGCTTGACATCGAAATGCCTCTTATCAGCGGTCTTGAGTTGGCCGAGCTGATAAGAAGAGCCAACCTGCCCTGTAAAATCATGATTGTCACGACCTTTGCCCGTCCCGGATATTTAAAGAAAGCGATCGATGCCCAGGTGGATGGCTACTTGCTAAAAGATGAACCGATTGATTTTCTGATTGAATCCATCCGCAAAGTGATGAAGGGAGAACGCGTGGTCAGCACGGATTTGGCGGCAACACTCTTTATGAAAGAGGAAAATCCGTTAAGCGAACGGGAAATCGAAATGCTGCGCCTGACCAAAATAGGAATGACGACAGATGACATCAGCAAGGCCCTGTACTTAACAAAAGGAACCGTGCGAAACTATTTATCTTCCGCGATACAAAAGCTGGAAGCCGAATCGAGACAGCAGGCCGTGCAAATTGCCGATGAGAAAGGGTGGCTTTAAATCCCTATACCGAGAACTTAAGCGCCTTGTTGATCAGAAACAAGTACTCCCGCAGTTCTTTTTCCATGCTGAAATGGGACAAATATCTCTGTAAATGGTTCGCAACGATACCTCAAAATGCTCTGCAAGCTCTTTGCCTGTAACCGTCCCTTTTTTGGAGATGATCAGGACCATGGAAAGTAATCGATCTACCCGCATTGTTATGTATCACGTTGGTTGCCAACGCTTCCTCCCTTGTTTTTGTGCGGCCTGCGCGCTTGTTTGGAAAGCTTTTGAGAATACTTTTTCGCCAAAAGCACCGCTTCTGCCTTCGATTGAGAAAATAAAATCGGGACATCGCTTACCAATGTCCCGATTATCGCGATTATTCTATTTTTGCCCGATACTCTATCAGTTCGTGTGTTCATCATCCGTGTCCGCAGCCAATGGAGCGGCCTTGCCGACGCCAAAAGCGTAATAGCTGATCACGACAATACCCAGGAAAACAATACCCGCAATCAGGGAGACGCGTGTTTCATCGTTAATCCACATGCCGATCAGTACCATGATCAAAAATGCGATCGTCGCGTAGTTTGTCACCGGAGCAAACGGCATTTTGAATGGATGGTTGGCCATTTCCGCTCCTTTTGCTTTTCTGAAACGGATTTGACTGATCAGGATGACAAACCATGGAACCATACCGGGAAGCACGCTTGCGCTGTACACATACACAAACAGATTTTCCGGCGCAATGTAGCTCAGAACAACGCCTACGAACAAGCCGACCAGAACGCCGATCGTTCCGAGCAAAGGCACGCCGTTGCCGGACAGCTTCGTAAATATTTTGGGAGCCTGTCCGTTTACACCGAGCGTATACAGCATGCGTCCCGCACTGTAAATGCCGCTGTTGCAGCCAGACATCGCAGCCGTAATGACGACGAAGTTAATAAGCCCCGCCGCAGCCGTAATCCCCACTTTCGCAAAGGTTGCCACGAACGGACTGCCGATCGCGTCCAATTGATCCCACGGGTAAACGGTTACAATAACAAAGATCGCGCCAATATAGAAGATCAAAATGCGCCAAATGATAGTTTGAATCGCGCTCGTCAACGTTTTGCGCGGGTCCTTGGCTTCCCCTGCTGTAATCCCGATGAGCTCGACACCCTGATAGGCCCCGATCACCAACGAGAGCGCAAAGAAAAAGCCTGTCCAACCGCCAGTAAAGAAGCCACCGTGCTCCCACAGGTTCGATAATCCGATCGCGTCTCCTCCGTTGCCGATACCAAAGAAAATCAAGCCAAACCCGGCAACGATCATCAAGACGATGGTGACGATTTTGATCATCGCAAACCAAAACTCGAATTCGCCAAATGATTTCACCGAGAACAAGTTCGCTGCACCGAGAATCACCATCGCGATCAAACCCGGTATCCAGGCGGGCAAATCCGGGAACCAGTACTTCATATACGTCCCGACCGCGATAATCTCCGACATCCCGACAATGACCCACTGGAACCAGTTGCTCCAAGCCGTCAAATATCCGGCCAAGGGATGGATGTACTTGTGGCCAAAGGTCGCAAACGAACCTGTGCTTGGCTCCAGATACAGCATTTCTCCCATCGCACGCATGATGAAAAAGATGAAAATCCCAACAATTGCATACGCAAGCATAACGGACGGACCAGTCCATTTGATCGTGCTTGCCGACCCCATAAACAAACCGACACCAATTGTCCCGCCCAAAGCGATCATCTGGATGTGACGCGCTTGCAGGCCCCTGTTCAATTCTTTGTTTGCCACTCCGGTTCTCTTCCTTTCTGCTGCCTCTGGCTGAATTCTCGGGAAAGCTCTCGATACCCTGGGTCCGATCCGCAGTGAAGAGGCGGGTATCCGTGTTTGTACATATAGTTTGTACGTAATAGAAAGAAACCGTTCTACTCCATGATTGCGCATTTTTTACTCAGCATTCCCAATAGTAAGAAAACTGGAACATCTATTCCCCTTGGGTTCGTTGCTGAATTACTTTTATTGTAATATGTTTTTTGGGTGAACACAATTATATTCGGTGGAAAAACATTTGGTAAATCAATGTGTCTCGTGTAAATATAAAGTAAAAAATATGTTATTGATCAATCGTTTTTTGATTGAAGCTAACAAAAGTCAGCCTAGTCATACGCTTACGTTTATCCTTTGAGACTGTACAGCCCCATGAAAAAAAGAGCAGTACAATGCTGCTCCTCTCAACCCGAGATAGGCATAAAACTCTCACTCAAACAAGAAACCCAGCCATAATCTGCTCAATATCAAACGGAGTTACTCCGTTTTCCACGGAAAAAATCGAATCTGCCAGCTCCGGAGTATTCACTTGCTCCCCTCTTGCCTGGGCATGGAGCGTAAATAAATCGTACAGGTCTGGCTTCCGCAATGCAGTCATGGCTTTCCCCATCAAGACCATCCCTTTTTGGTTCCCCTCTACGTTGTTGTAGTAGCCGGGATTTCTCGTCAGCGCCAAGTCGGCCCAGATGATTGTGCGTTCCACCAGATCGAAAATGACGGGGATCGCAATCTGCGTATCGGCTGCGACATCGATTTTATTTTCCACCGTCGCTGGCTCGAAGATCTCGCCAGACCCCGGTTTCTTTCTCATCATCCAGCCCACGAAACACTCCGGCAAGTCGCAATAAGGCTGATCGGTAAAAGAATGAAGCGCAGCCACAATATAACGACCGCCATAATCGACAATGGACGGAATATGCAGATCAATGAACTCGCACGCTCCCTGGGGAGCTGCCACGATATCACCGCTGTGCACGGCCCGATACTTGGAGGATCGGAGATTGGTATAGGAAATATGCTCGACATACTCCCAGTTTCGATCATACATGACAGCGGACAAATCAATATCTACACGATCCGTAGGCTTGCCGTCAACCATGCCCTCCTTCCACCAGTTGAAGAAACGAATCGTATCCCCCTCTGGCATCGGCAAACGGCTTCCCCGGACAATCGTACGCAAGGCTTTGCTTGCCGATCTTTGGGAGAACGGGACATGGTACCGCTTCAAGCGTTCATCGATATACGTCTTCCCGAGCGGAGCCAGCGCCGAAAACCGCTGGATGAGCACCTGATCGCACAACTGCACGATGTCTTGGCATACCGCTGCATCTATCTCGGGGAGAGCATTGGGGATCGCAAACGCTTTGGCCACAATTCCTTTTGGGAAAAAGATTCGCAGATCGTGAGGCTCATGGCGATGTGCAAAATGAGACTTCACTTGCAAGAGCACAGGCGTCGATACTTGGCTCGCGACCTCGCCGAATGCCAGCACTACATACTGCGTCTCATCGGTTGATCTTAGCAACTGATCCAATCTTCTTGCAAACTCGCCCGGACGCTGCATCAATAGATCGATCAGTGACCACACATCACGAGATTGGAAGGCCAGTTCAACGCTTGCGTTGAAGGTCGCAAATGACTTGTTATTGCGCAAAATATCGAAGGCTTCCTGACATCGCGGAAACTGATGCTTGTATTCCGATGGATGCAGGATTTCGCCCAATCGAATCCAGCGCTGTTTATATCTCAGCATATCCTCTGTTATCGGGTGGCATTGTTCCAGCAAGCCAAGCAGCAGCCGTCTCTCTGAGCGCTTGAATTTGCGGAAACGCGCAGCCTCGGCGAGACTGACATCGCCTTGTGACCAGGCTACAGCCAGACGAAGGACATCTGTTGCGGTCTTTATGTAACGCCCGATAAGCTTTATATCTGCCTTGTCATGCTTTAATAGGGAACCGACCACGAATCCGACATTCTCCTTGAACGGAATCTCCGAAGGGAGAATCTCATCCAAGTCAGCCGAATCCGCCCACCCGATCGCCGCATCGATGTCTTCTCTGTCTGTCTCGGAGATCGACACCTTGGCTTGAATCAGCCGGCGGATCATGGCATGAAACTCCGCTTTGGTTCCAAGATCGATCACTTTCAGGTTTCCTTTATCCAATAAAGGCTGTCTGTGCACCGTCTCGTACTCAGGCAAATCCAGAGTCAGATAGTGATAGATGGCATTCAGGTAAAGCTCGGCATCGTGATACTCCATCACTTGCATCGGGAAGCCCGGGTACATCGGCTTGTACTCCACGTGAGCGCCAACCAGCAGCTTTAGATCGGCTACCAATTGATGATAGAACGCTTCGAACTGCTCTTTGGACAAGCTACGAACGGTGTACATGAATTGAGGCGAGAACGTAAACCCGAGATGTTCGATATTTTTCATGGCCGTAGCCAAATAAGCTTCCGAAAGTCGGGGAGACCCTTGCACCGCGTTTTCCGTGTTCACAATCAGTTTGTTTGCTCGCCGCAAATAGATGGTATTGATCATCGCAAAGACTCCAGGCAATTTTATATCCGTACTCCGTGTTAGAGAATGAAGGATAAGGTGGATATGAAAGCCCGGATGCCTCCTCTCCTGATGATCCTTCAGGAAAGCTGCGACCCTACTTTTCCAATTTTGTCATAGAAGGAAGGATCGCAATAGCCTGAAGGCCAAAGGCCGAGGTCAAAGCGCGAAGCCCGGTGACATCGAACCCTTGATGGATTCATCATCGCAGACTTCTGGAGGTGCGAACAGGGTGAATGTATTACGACACCTCCATTATCCCAACTACTTGTTATTCATCCTGCTGTGGACACGAAAAGTTACCGTTGCCCCTGTACCTACCGCACTTTTAAACAGAAGCCCCGTCCCGGAGTGACCGTTTTCATCGCCGATCTGTATATATCAATCCAACCCCTGACCTGCCATCTGCTTTTCTGTCCAATATTCGTTGCAAGAAAACGTCGTCCATTCCGACTCCATCGTCTTCAACCGACTGCTGCGTTTCATGGACAGAAATCGGAATCATAATCTTTCTCCCGCGAGCGCGCTTCATAGCCATGCCTCGTAACGGCCAGTTGAAAAGGCCATCCTTGCGGGACGGCCTTTTCATCACGGGATATACATTACCCCTCGTATGCTTGCTCTAATGATCTCATATCGATTTTCGCTTTCGTTTGAAGTAATGCCTTCATCACTCCTTCTGATCTTTCCGGATCGGGGCTGCATATCATTTCGGTTAAATTGCTTAGGACAATTTGCCACGATACTCCGAACTTGTGTTTCAACCACCCGCACACCTGTGCCTTCTCGTCTCCACCCTCGGAGAGCTTGTCCCAGAAGTAATCCAATTCTTCTTGATGATCACAATGGACAATAAAAGATATAGCCTCTGTGAATTTGAATTGCGGACCGCCAAGCAGCGTCAAGAATTTGACTCTCGTGCTTGTTCTTCGTCAAGCTGAAGAAAAGAGTGGGACGTCAGCTTGTTCATGAAATCCCTGATGAACTCCAGTTGTTCCCTTGTATACCCGGCCATAAAGTGGGCCGCAGCGGCCTGGATGCGTTCTTCCAGCCGCTCATGTAGCTTATAGATCGTCTCTCCCTGCGGTGTAAGCGTAAAATACAGTTCCTTTTTATTGCCCGGAATAGTCTCGAACGCGATCAAGCCGAGCACCTTAAGACGTTTCGTTAGTTTAGAAATGGTTCCCTTAGGAATGCCGAATTGGCTAGACAGCGTGCTTCCATTCGTCCGGCCGAGCTTGCCGATTCCATCCAACACATGAAGCATCATAAATGTCATCTCGCTCAATATGGCCTGCACTTGCTCATCCGAGGTTTGCGCCAACATCCAAGCCTTTTCCTCATCGTCCTCTTCCTGTATTTTTTTTGCAAATCGTGTAAATACCTCAAACACTTCCCGGAGCAACCGTTCATCGTGAGGCTGATTCATGTTCCCTTTGTTCCTTTCCTTTTCACCGTAGCATTGTCCTCAGTATAACAAATTAAATCAAGATTCGTAAATAATGTTTCCTGGAAACAATATTGACACCCGAAATCCCTTCTGTTATATTGTTTCCAGGAAACAAAAGTGAATAAGGAGTGCCTTGCCATGAATAAAACCTTTAATGAAGTGCTGGCAGCTATTATGAGTCATCGCTCGATCCGCAAATTCAAAAACGAAAAGCTGACACCATCCCAGATCGAAACTATCGTTCGGGCCGCCCAGATGGCCTCGTCATCCAGATTCATGCAAGCCTACTCGATTATCGGGCTTACCGATCCCGCCCTGAAGCGGGAGTTAAGCGAAATCACAAAGACGCCGTATATTGAGGAGAACGGACACCTGTTCATTTTCTGCGCGGATTTAAAACGACTCACGGTTATGGGTACCGAGCAAGAGAAGCAGGATATGCGAATGATGCTGGAAAGCTCTGTTTTTTATCAAATCGCTGTCACCGACACAGCGCTCGCCGCTCAGAACGCCGTACTGGCTGCAGAATCTTTAGGGCTTGGCGCCGTTATTATAGGATCAGTCTCCAAAGATATTCGGCGGCTTGACCAGATGCTTGCACTGCCGGAATATGTCGTCCCGCTCTTCGGCATCGCTGTCGGCGTACCCGACCAGCAGCCTGAGATTAAGCCCCGCCTTCCGCTAGAAGCCGTTTACTTCGAAAATAGGTACCCATCCGAAAGCGATTTGAAGGAACGAATCGAAGCGTACGATCATGACATGAGACACTACTACCAAACCCGCAGCGAGAATAACCGCGACGCCGGCTGGTCGCGAAGTCACATCGA
>k87-193895_pt1 | contig 11077 bp, 5 predicted proteins | sample MGYA00084031_6733416 | MGnify analysis MGYA00084031
CATCCACACGGTCCAGGTCTTCCTCGAACCGGCTCAACAGCCTGCCGGATTCATCATGCAAAGACCCGACCAGGGAGAGCTCCTCCCAAAAACGTTGTCCATCAGGGGACGTCGGCGGCTCCCCCGGCTCCGTTCCGGGTGAATCTGCGTCCTGCGAAAAGAAATCAGCGTTTATCGGCTCATCCGAAAATCTCCACCCGAAATCGTCCAAGTCCTGCTCCGCCGATTCTGCCGTCATTTCAGAACCTGCTTTTATCTCTGCCATTTCTATCTTCTCGATCTTCTCTATCTTCTCTGCCTTCGCTATCCTCTCTATCTTTCCGCTTCCCGTGTCCTCCTCCTCAAACTCAAAGAACGGCAAGGGTGATAAGCAATCCGCTTTCGTTTCATCCGCTGCATCATCCGTTTTCAAACCGGATTGTCTTCTCGTATCTATTCCCGTGTCTTCGAAGCTGCCAAACTCCGCAAAAGCTGGATCAGCAGCGTGGTAGTACGGGAACGCTTCAGCGGGGCTTTCCTGTTTTTCGGCCCATTCAGATTCATCTGCCGGTTTACGTTCCGGTTCAGGCCACGGTTTAAGCTCTGATTCAGGCTCTAATGCAGTCTCCGATTCGGTCCACCGCCCAGCCTCGACGCCGTCCGCTTCCTGCTCCATGGCAGCCGCAATCTCCTGGAACGCTATGCTCTGTCCCTGCTCATACCAGTAAAGCCGCTCTCCACGCTGATCAGGAGCAGTCAAATCTTTGGAAGCAGCAGCGTTTCCGCCACCAGGCAGCCCCTGCTGAGCAGCAGTATCGGCAAATACTTGAGCAGCGAGAATCCCGGTGTTTTCCGTAAAGTCATTTTTGGCAAAGTCTCTCGCAATGAAATAGGAAAGGAGCAGCGTGATCAGGATGGTTGCAACAGCCGTTTCCAACCTCCCGAAAAGAGACAGGGAAAATGGCAGGAGCGCTCCGAGCAGGAAGGCACCCCCGGAAGCTGTCATCACGGACAGCCGTTTACGAGAAAAGAGGCGGCGACGGAGCAGCAGGTACAACAGAAGGGTTAGAAGCAGGTACACAATGTAATAGCCGCTTAAACCTGATAGAAGCATAGGATCACCTGTTTTATAGCCAAAAGGCGTAGATCATAGTACATTAGTAGTAGATTAGCATAGTTCTTTGGTTGCATCCATTTTTATGCAATAACTTAATTTCGACAGGTTTCATGCATCTCCTCTAAAATTTTGTCGAAAAATATTCTCCCTCCCTCGAAATGTCACCTTTTATCCATATTGGAATACGCTTTCAACCGATTATCATGAAATACGAGAATTAGTAAGAAAGGAGGAATTGCGATCGTGTGGGAACAAAGCAGAAATGAAAACGGGATGACGCTGATCGAAGTGCTCGCTTCCATTGTCATACTCTCCATCGCTTTCCTATTGCTGAGCAATTTTCTCGTGCGCGGTCTGGAGCTTTCCGGAAAAGAGGACAGCAAGCTGGTTGCGATGAATCTGGCAAGGCAGCTGGCAGAAAGCTGGCGATCAGGGAACGGAGACTTGAAGACTGCAGCGCTCCCGGATGATTCCCTCCGAGACTATGCCTCCGACAAGCTTACTTATCCAAAGCTTGCGGCATTAACCGACCACCTGAAAAACAGGGAGATTTCCTTTCCCGATGTGGAGGTAAACGAACGAATCTATCAGCCAAAGCTCTCTCTTTCTTTTCTGGACAAGCACAACGGCGGATACAGGCTTGACGATCAAACGATGATCCTCATCACAGTTCGCGTCACTTCTCCCGAGGGACAGCAGCTTGCCATGCTGCAGACCGCCGTCGCCGATCCCCGGACAGGAGGAACAACGCCATGAAGCTGAGGACTCGAATCTCTCGCCTCCTGCGTGATCAATCGGGGATGACGCTGCTGGAAACGCTCGCCTCCCTGTTCATCTTTCTGATCATCCTGATCCCGTTAACCTCTGTCTACGTCTCAGGCGTCCAGGTCTTCAACCAGACGCGGGAACAGACCGACCTGCGCAATGTCGCTGACTTTGCCATCGGTGAAGTGATGCGGACTGTGCAGGGAGCGACTTATTTTGAACTGGAAAAAGACGGCGGTTCACTCGATTCCGAAAACGAGGAAATGGACACTTTGCGCCAGATCATGCAGAGCAAAAAGGCCGGCGAGCTGCTTTTGGCCGAACAGGGAGGAGCGGGAGCGGGGAGTAACGGAGCAATAGACGCGGAAGAAGGCACCCGAGAAATCGGCGTATCGCCCCAGTTCTCTACTGGCCTTGTCGTTTTCACCAGCTCGACTGTCTATGTCCCTTCCGATCAAGACTCTTCCGATGCCGAGTCCGGCAGCACGCAATCCTTTGTAAAACGAAATGTCTACCGCTTTACTCCCTCTGATCCTTCAGACGGGCTGGTCAAGTCATTTCGCTTTGAACCGGGTTATCTCGTCCGCGGACTCTTTTCGACCTCGGCGGACAACAAGACCTTGTCTCTCTATCTGGTGGTCGCACCGTACGGAGAAAGGGTTGTCGACCGCGACGGGCAGCAGATGAGGTTTCCAAATCTGGAGGAGGTCAGGGCCGAGCTGGAGCGAACAGAAGCATCCGGCAAAGTCAACAGCTACATTCGCCTGGTCAAAACGGAATTCGCCGTCTCCAATCTGCAGAGGAGTGAGTAGATGAACCGCCTCAACAACGAACGCGGAAGCGCGCTCTTGATCGTCCTGTTTATCGTCGTGCTGTTTACGGTGCTCGGGCTGTCCATCCTCAGCTACGTCGCGCAAAGCTCCCGGCAGCACGTATTCTCCGAAGACGAGATTCAAGGGAAAATGCTGGCTGACATGGGCCTGGCCTACTTTCAAAAATACGCCGAGCAAAACCTTTCCTTTGACGATGAGGAACTTGCACAAGCGCTGGAAGATGGGAGCGGCCAGGAAAAAATCAAGAACGTCCTAAGCAATATCGCCGCTGAAATGAACGACACCGACTGGGAGAAGGGCCCTTACAAGCAAACCATGCTCCCTCCCCTGCCGGACGGGACAGCCCAAGGCTTCGCCATCGGTTACCGCATTCTGGACGAAATCCGTTTGCAGAAAGATCCCGGACAGCCATACGTGCTGAAGCTGAAGGTCTCCGTGATCGGCATTCCGGCTCGCGGAAGCGAAGACCTGTCCGTAGTGAAAAGCCGGGTTCGCCTGGATTCTACCGTGTACATAAACACGATCGCCGCACCGTTTCATTATGCAGTCAGCACTCCCGGAGAGCTGCGCCTGTTCGGCGGCTCCAACATCATCGGCAATGTGACGGCTCACCATGTGGTCACTGCGACACACTACCGGTACAGCGAGGAGACCCCCGATGGGCAAGGCGCCGAGTGGACATCAGGCTCTTTTGAAAAGAACCTCCCTTATCTGGAAGGCGTACTGTCGCTTTCACAGAATGCGAATCGTTCCGGCGGACTGGTAAGCGGACTGTATCAGCTTGAAAGACTGGAGGAGGAGGCTCCTTCCGCTGCAACGCTCGCAGACGAAGCCGACCAGGCACTCATCTCTGACCGGCAAAGCCTGGCGTCGCTTTTTTCTCCCAAGACGCTGCCCAAAGACAGCAAAGAGACGCTTCTCTCCGCGCCATCGGACAGGCCGTACGAGCCCGGCTATGAGCCGCCCGTCGTGCAAAATACAATCGATTCGGCCAGGTCTCTGTCCTTCCCTGGAGGAGAGTCGACGAAACAATACATCTCTCAAATGATACGTGAGGGAAAAGCAAGCTCGCACGAAGAAAGAGTAGCAGCAGACGAGTCCGTTCAATTGGAAGAGCACAGCGGGGACTACGCGTATCTGAATGAAGGGTTTCGCCTCATCGACATTCCTACCGGAAGCGAATCCATCGCGATTCTGGCCGAAGACAGCAAGGAAGGCTTGGACGGCTCCTCCGCCGTATCCCTGACCGCCCGCTTGACCGGGGATGAATTGGCCGGGGGATCTGTGCGCAAGCTGTATATCGCACCTGCCTCTTCGGACGAGGATTCTTTGGCTACGGTTGAAATGGGCAGACTGGGCTCCTTCATCCCGGATGCGGACGCCTCCGAGAGAAACAGCGGAGAGCCCTTCACCTTTGAGGGAACGATCTATATCAAAGGAAATCTGGACATCGTCGGTGACATCCGCATCAACGGCACCATTTTTGTCGATGGCGATGTGCTGATCCGGGAGATTACCAACCTGGACGACAAGAATCTGGCGATCGTCGCAACCGGCAAGATCAGCCTGACCTCCCGTTACACCGAGGAGACCGATCATACGAGCAGCGTCGATGCGTGGAAATCGCTTCCGCCCATCTCGGCCTTTCTCTATTCGGAAAAGTCAATGGAAATCTACTCGGTTGCCTCCTTTAACCGCATCCAGGGCGGCATTGCGACTGGCGGCCCGTCCTCCTACATCGAGCTGAACACCAAACGAAACGAGGACGACCGTCTCGCCTCCCGTCTGGCCATTCAGTTCAACCGCAGGATTTTCGAGCAGGAGACCCCCGGCCTGCCTGTTGCCGAGGAGTTCTTCGTCGATCTGTACGATCTTCAGTACAGTCCCCACCCCGACGAGGTGGAGCTCGTTCCGTAAACGTTCAGTGATATCCTGAGCGAGTCCGGGGATGCTCGGCTTTTTCGGCCTTCCCCCTCGTCTCGCCCCTCCCCGTACGGGCCAAAAATAGAAACGACCCTATCAAGCCAAAAAGAACCTGAAGCCTTTCACAGCTCCAGGTTCTTTTTGCTAGTTCAAGTTGTTTTTCGCTTTGACGGTGACCGTTTCGATCTTCTGATACGGCCTGCTCTCCAATAGCTCGCCTGTTAAAGAGTGATAAATATTCACCTTCACAAAGATCGCGATCTGATACGTTTGACTTTGACCGGAGCTTGTCTTCAGGTTTTTGACGATTTTGTTTTGCTTCCCGTTCAGAATACTGGTTCCTTTACCCGCAACGATTTCTCTCAGCAAGTCCGCATCCCCATCGGAATCGCCAATCGCATATCTCGCTGCAGCCAGCTCCAGATCCTTCTCTGCTCGGAACGAATACCCGATCTCCACTTGAACAGCCCTGTTTTCCAAAGCTGCTGTACCGTTGTTCACTCTAACGTAAAGGTTGGGCAAATCATCATAATCCGGGTCACCCCCACCGCCGCCGCTTCCCGGTTTGGGCACTTCTATGATCGCCGTTTTTACGGTGGGAATCCCCAAATGGATGTCGCCATTCAGCGGATTTACCGCCTTTACAGCAACCGGCGTATCCACGTATTTGCCGTTCACTTTTACGTAATCGACCAAAAACTCTCCTCTTGCCTTCCCCTTGTCGTTCTTGTCGAAAGCCACCGGGAAAGACTGCCACTCGCCCGTCCCTACTCTGTAAAACCATTGCGTATGCTCGTCAACGGTATCCATGACAGGGGTGACAATGACTTTTGCGCTGTCCGGCAGCGTCAAGCCCTGGCTCAGTTCAAAATCAGGCGGAACGATAGGTTGTCCCAATGACACCTCGCGAACGACAATTTCATTTTCATCCGGTGTCCCATCCGGTTGGGCATAGTTTCCATCGCGGTTAAAGTCCTGAAACATCCCGACGACAAGCGTGGTCGGACCGGAGGGATTCAAGGGAATGCCGGTCGCCTTGTTGCCCAGATTAAAAGGAACCCACGGGGAGGATGCGCCCACCTCCGAAAGGTCGACACCGGGCATCCAGAAAAACTTCACGTCTTCCATGACCAGCGTTGTCGGCTCTGCCTTCAAGCTGCCCTTTTGATTCAATGGCGAACCCTCTCGCTCCAGTGTCGCTGCAAATGCCGTTACGGGATTCAGCAGCAAGGTATTGCTCACAGGATCGGCCGATTTGCCGCTGGCGTTTTTCGCCTCTGCCTGGACAGGCGTCGGTCCCACTCTCAGCACTTCGCCGATTTCCTCGCCGCTTTTCTTGCGAGCCGCTTCCACTTCAAATGTATAGGTGACCTTTTGTCGCCCATCTCCCAAAGAAGACGGCTTTGCTTCATACAGCGCTGAGGCGGGGAGCTCAGCACCGCCAACCTTGACTGTCAGCTTCATCGGGAACGACTCTGGAAAATCGATGACTTCCGCCGTTACAACCGCTTTTTCCGGATACATCGCATCCCAGCCATTGTTCGCAGCAAGGTCGAGGACTGGCTTGCTCGTTACCGTAATCTCACTTGAGGAGGAGAATTTGCCGTCCGGTGTTCTGGCGGTAATGACCGCACGCCCTGGCTTCACCCCCGTGACGATGCCGTTGGAGGAGACTGTAGCGACCTTGCTGTCAGCAGACGTCCAGATCACGCTTTGATCGGCGTTGTCAGGCGTAATTCTGGCCTTCAAGCCGACCGTCTCCCCTACGAGGATCGAGGCTTTTTCCGGGGTGACCTTCAGTCCTGTCACTGGCGGAATATTCGTATCCACCTGCAGTGTCAAATTGTTGAAGAAACGGCTGTTGACCGCGTTTCCTTCCCGGTACGTCAGCTGCGAGTCGGACAGCAGGTACGTGCCGGTCCTGGTCGGCTTCACGGTTATGCCAAACGAAACGGGCGCAGCCTGATACACATCCCCTTTGCGCTCGTAGGTGATGTCCGGAAGCTTCAGCGTCAGCGTCCCATTGTCGCTTCGCTTGCTCCACGACTTATCGATGCTCTCGATTGGCACCTCCGCAGGGAACGGCTCGGTCAGCGTAACGTCCGTGACGGCGAATGTCTCCGGCAACGGACCATAGCCCGCAAAATTAGCGATTACCCTGTTGTTGACTACAGACAACCCAAAAGTGGCAAAGGCGTTGACCGTGACCGAATCGCGGCCCTTCAGCATATCGGCGAGCTGGCTTTCGTCTACCAGGGGAATGGTGATTTCCTTGACTCCCGAGCGGATCAAATCTTTCAGCGTGTCCAAAATGTCATCCTGCTTTGCGCTCGGTTCCGCAGTGAGCTGTTGGTTGACAGACACTTCGCCGCTATAGCCCGATCTCATCACACTGAGAAAATGGCTTTTTCCTCTTCCACCCAAAGCAAGTCCGCCGTTGTTCGAATTCCCCTTTCCGTTCACCTTCACTTTGTCCAGTTCATAACCGATGTCATAGCCTTTTCCGTAGACAAACGGCTGATTCAGCAAAAAGAACGGACGAATCCCCGTTGCTCTGCCGGCGGGTTTGTCGGCCAATCCTTCAGCCGAAAAGGACTTGGGCGTGACCGTGTAGCGGATTACACTCGTTTCCCCCAGCTTGATCGCCGATTCGGACAGGGAACGGGCGAGGTCCACCGATGTGAGCGGCGTATGGACCGTCACCTCGTATGTGCGTTTCGTCTTTCCGTCCTGCGCCGTGACGACGATCGTGACCTTGGTCGCACCCGGCTTGACCGGGATCACCTTGGGGGTGCCGCTCTGATGACCCTCTCCGTTTACGGTCATGCTCGCCCTGCTGTCTTCGAGCGTGGGGGTGATCGCAACAGTTTGGACATGGCTGTTCAAATGAACGTCATAGCTGCCTTGCGACCTGTCAAAGCCGGGCTCAAGCGGGACCAGTGTCTCCCCTTTTACCGTCAGATTTTGCAGGTAGGCGTTGTCGCTTGGCTGCGGGGCGAGCTGAAAGTCCAGTATAGCGGTGTCTCCTGCCTCAAAGTTTTCAATCAGCTTGAGCTGCGGGATGTACCCGTCCTTGGCCGCTTCCACAGAGACCAGACCTGCGGGGACATCCTGGAGGATGTACTCGCCTTTCGCATTCGTCACTGCCGAAACAATTCCCCCGGCAGATACGACAGCACCCGCGAGCGGCTTGGGAGGCGAGCCCGAATCCGTAACCTTGCCTTTGATCGTACCGGTGTGCTTGTACTCTCCGAGATTGATCAGCAGCTTGACAAAATCGATGGCTGCGCCGTCTCCGTACGGATTTCGCGTCGTCTTGTCATCGAGAAGGATGGTCAGGCTTCCGTCCTTCAAGAGCGGCAGGTATTCATCCGGAATTTGGACGCTGATCAGCTTTCCGATCGGCCCATGCTGGTTGAGCGAGTTGATAACGTTCTCCAGAAACGGCGCCCGGACGCCGTTCAGCTCGGCTGTATATTTGACCCGCCCCGGATACTTCCGCGGCTGATAGTCATTGATGAACATCTGGAGAATGGCCCCTTCGATCGGGGTGTTTTTCGTGTCAAAGGTTACCTTGATGGGAACGACCGGATTGGCTGTCTTGCTGTAATTGTTTCGGGTATAGCCGTCCGCCACATGATCATTGGCATCATTTTTGGGGTTCCGCAAATCCGGATATTGAAAGGAGCTGATCACCATCAGCTGGTCCGTTCCTGCCGGATCGGTCGGCTGGTGAGTTACTTTCGGATATGGGGCCCCTGTGCTTTTTCCCGAAAATGGATCGTAGCCGTTCGGCCAGCCTCCGCCCAGATTGTCGATATCCCCGACCCGGACCATCAGATCGGCCTCTGTCGTATCGTACTTTACGGCATACGGCTTGGACCAATCCCCGTTTAACGGATCGTTCGTGCGATTTACCGCCGACGCAGCCATAGCAGGACTGCTTGTCCATTCCAGCGAAAAACCGGTAAAGCAGATCAGAAATGCGAGGCACATCAAAAACAGTCGATGCAGACTCCGCTTCATGAAAACGGCTCACCTCTTTCCTTTATTTGCGTTCGAGCTATGCAGTGTCTTTGAAGGGAAGACATCTAACATTCCTAATTATGGTACTATTTTACCATGAATAAAGACTCAGATGACTAGATGGTTTTTGTAGCATCTGTTACACATTTTTTTGCAGCCTGCGATCCCATTAGCTGTCATATCCACACCATAATCTTCATACTGTCAGAGCATGGCCCTCTTTTCCTTCGTACCCTTCTCCAGCTTCGATAAACCAAAAATAATAGACCGTCGCGATGTCCCGGACCTCACTGCCACAAAATCACACTTGATTTTAAAGGAAAAACCCATATACTTGAACCATAACATAATCTCATAGCAATTATCCTCATCAGACACGATGAGGATAGAGGTCGCGGCTTTTATATTATTCTGTACGAGATCCAGAGAAGATTGATGACTCCAGAAGAAGGAAAAGCTGCCGAAGTCTGCCGTGTATTCTCTGTACACACAGGCTGGGGCTGTACCCGACAAGGGACAGAACTGTCACGTTTGCCAGCCGAGCAAGCGTGGTGTGCTATCTTCCGTGAAGGCTTGGTGGGGATTGGATCATACCGCCCTTTTGCCGTTTTTGGCTTGTGGTGGTATTTTTATTTCCGGCCTTCCTTCCCGCAAATCAAGAGAAAGGTCGTGTTTTTATTTTATGTCTTCCAATCAATTGCAACGCGGATTGAAAGCCCGTCACTTGACGATGATCGCCATCGGCGGATCGATCGGTACCGGACTTTTCCTGGCGAGCGGCGGCTCCATTCACTCTGCCGGTCCGGGCGGTGCTTTGGTTGCCTATATAGCGATCAGCCTGATGGTCTTTTTCCTGATGACGAGCCTCGGTGAGATGGCGGCGTTCATGCCGGTATCCGGCTCCTTCAGCACTTATGCGTCCAAATTTGTCGATCCGTCCCTCGGCTTCGCGCTCGGATGGAATTACTGGTACAACTGGGCGATCACGATTGCCGTCGAGCTTTCAGCCGGTGCGCTCATCATGAAATACTGGTTCCCGGACACGCCGTCCATTCTCTGGAGCGCGCTTTTCCTCGTCCTTATGTTTGGCTTAAATATGTTATCAGTAAAAGGATACGGCGAATCCGAATATTGGTTTTCCTTGATCAAAGTAAGTACGGTCATCATCTTTATCATCGTCGGCGTATTGATGATTTTTGGCATTATGGGCGGCGAAGCAGTCGGCTTCCACAACTTTACCAAGGGAGATGCGCCGTTCAGCGGCGGCTTTATGGCGATGCTCGGCGTCTTCATGATCGCCGGCTTTTCCTTCCAGGGAACCGAGCTGGTCGGGATTGCCGCAGGCGAGAGCGAGGACCCGGCCCGCAACATTCCGAAAGCCATCAAGCAAATCTTTTGGCGCATCCTGCTGTTCTATATTTTTGCGATCTTCGTCATCGGGATGCTGATCCCGTACGACAATCCGAATCTCATAAACAGCGACATTACGGACATTGCAGTCAGCCCGTTCACGCTGGTGTTTGAAAAAGCGGGGTTTGCCTTTGCCGCTTCTGTCATGAACGCCGTCATTTTGACATCCGTCCTCTCGGCGGGCAACTCCGGGATGTACGCGTCTACGCGGATGCTGTATGTTCTCGCCAAAGAAGGAAGAGCTCCCAAGCTTTTTGCCAAAGTGAACAGCCGCGGCGTGCCGACCAACGCCCTCCTGCTGACAACGCTTATCGGGATGTTTGCCTTTCTGTCCTCGCTGTTCGGGGATGGCACCGTCTACGTCTGGCTCTTGAATGCTTCCGGGATGTCCGGCTTTATCGCCTGGCTCGGGATTGCGGTGAGCCACTACCGCTTCCGCAAGGCGTATCTGGCACAAGGCTACGATCTGAAGCAGCTGCCTTACCGGGCGAAATGGTTCCCGTTTGGACCGATCCTCGCCTTCATCATCTGCCTCATCGTCGTGCTTGGCCAAAACTACACCGCCTTTACCGGCGAGACGATCGACTGGGGCGGCGCACTTGTATCGTACATCGGCCTGCCGCTCTTCATCCTCGTCTGGCTGGGCTACAAATACACGAAAAAAACCAAGGTCGTTCCGCTGCACAAAGTGGATTTGACCAACGAGCAATCATAAGCGGCGGCTCTCCTGCTCTCCTGCAATGATGTGCTCACCATCCAACAGGCAAGGCCGGGATCAGCTCCCGGCCTTTTTCCATGCACGCCAATCTTATTTGGCAGAAACCTTTTGGACAAAACGTCCCATCCGCTCCAGCGCCTTTTGCAGCTGTTCCAGCGAAGTCGCATAGGAGCAGCGAATATGGCCCTTGCCGCAGTCGCCAAACACATCACCCGGCACCACTGCCACCTTTTCCTCCATCAGCAGGCGTTCGGCAAATTCGGCTGCCTCCAGGCCCGTAGAGCGAATGGAAGGAAACGCGTAGAA
>k87-1710596_pt1 | contig 11069 bp, 9 predicted proteins | sample MGYA00084031_6733416 | MGnify analysis MGYA00084031
AACCCGCTTTGATCATGTGGGCGGCGAGGCGGGCACCACCCACCATGAGGTCCTGCTGAGCCTCCGCCTTCATCCGCCGGACCGCCTCAGGATCAAAACTCTGTTCAAGCCGGGTCCTGGCCGTCGACACCGCCTCCAGCGTCGTGGAGTACACGACCTTGTCCGCCGCCTGCCAGATCCTGGCGAAGTCGAGCATGACGGCCGGTTGCTCAGGGAGCGTGTGCCAGGTCTCCCACACCGCCATCACCTCGTACATCCGACGGCCATACAGGTGAGTCCCGAACGGCCGCACTAGATCGTTGATGAAGGCGTGCACCTCCTCGTCTGGTGTGCTCCAGTCGAACGCGCCGTCCTCATCGGCGATGTATCCGTCGAGTGACGTGATCGCAAAGTGGATCAACCTGGCCACGACCGGCTCCTCCCTGCGACATGGACCGGTCCTGGCCCGCCTCTTCTCCCGGTCCCGGTGCGGGATCCCGCGACGCGGGCTCCCGAGGCGGTCCTGATCCGGGCCGGTGGACGCTGACGATGAGAGCTGACGATGAGATAGGTGACGCCACACCGCGCGCCGCACATCAGGCGCGGCAACCGCTGCTGCTCCCTTTCCTCATTCCCCGCTCTCCCCCGTGTACACCGAATTCGGAGGTATCCCACGGGGTGCCTCAGGGCGCGGTCGGGCCCCGACCGGGTCCGCCCTCCGGCCCGCTGCCCGGTCAGTGCGTCTCGGCCACGGTCCGCTGCGGAAAGGGATGACAATCCCAACGGTTACCTACACCATGGGCGGCATGTCGTTTTCCGACGACACGTGGGTACTCGACCGCGTCGACGGCGAGCAGCACACCTTCCTTGCGCACGCACTCTCCCTGGCCGCCCTGCACGGCCCCGGCCCGTGGCCCGGCGGCGGTACTCCGCTTCCGGATGAGTCCTCCAACCAGGAAGGGCCCCGGTTCGCGGCCGGTGCCATGGACGGCATCCAAACCCATCACTTCGGGATCAGTCCGGACCCAGCCGCTGTAACGGCGGTGGCCGACGAGATCACCACGCTGGTGACCGGCGACCCCGACACCGCAGCCGCGGTACGCCTCCACGACCGACTCGCCGAGCTCACGGCGATTGACATCGCCGACGATCTCAGCACTGAGCTGGAGTTCCGTCTTCTCCCCTACCCGCGGGTACGCACGCTGGCGCGGTGGCTGGTCGAGCACGGCACCCGGCGGGAGGCGGTGAAACTGGGTCTGGTCCTGCTCGGCCTCACCGGTGACGAACGCGACCGTGACCTTCTCCTGCTGATGGGCACCCTGGAAGAGTTCACGCTCTTCGCCTTGATTGCCCTCATGCGTACCCAACCTGATCCCCCGGAACGGATCGCCTACCTTCTCGCACGTCGCGTCTCCGGCTGGGGCCGCATCCACGCCGTGGAACGCCTCAGCAACTGCGACGACCCGGAGATCCAGACGTGGCTGCTGCGCGAGGGCTTCCGCAACGAGGTCATGAACGAGTACCTCGCTCATCTCGCCGCCACGACCGGGCACCTGTATGAGGCCCTACTCGCCGACCAGGTCGACGACGCCCTCCTCGACAGCGCCGGGGACATCCTCACGGCGCTCGCTGACGGCGACGGCGGACCCGCGGCCGGGCTGTCCGACTACGACGAGGCGCTGCCGACGCTGCGCCGATACGCGGACCTGGTTCCTGACCGGCCGCCCACGATTCAGCGGCTGCGGACGCTCCTGACGATCAGGAACTACCTCCAGCAGCGTGAGACCTTCCCGGAATCGTGGTCGGCTGAGAAGGCCGCGGCGCTGCGGGACCGGTACGCCGACCTCGTCAGCGATCAACGGTGGCGTTCGTTGGTTACCGAGCATTTGGCCGACCCGTCCCACGCCACCTTTGACGCTGTGCTCTGGGCTGCCCAGGAACTCGGCATACGGCCGTTCCCGCAGGTGCGGGCGCGCATAGAGGCATCGCCCCTGGACCACTACGCGTGGCAATGCGCGTGGGAGCTCGCGGAGCCCAGCGAGGCGACGGCGCTCGCCGACCACGCCCAGCGCGTCATCCTCGCCTTCTCATCCGATCGGGAACCGTCGGATGCTTCACGGTCCGCGCGGGAACAGCACGGTCAGACGGAGCCGCCCAATCCGATGGTCCTGCGGGAGTTGAAGGCCCTCATCCTCAGAGGACTGAAAAGGTTCCCTGGCGTAGGAGTGCCGCTCATTCTGAACGGCCTGGACGACGATCAACCATCGGTCCGCGGGGCCGCGGTCGACGCCGTCATGGCCTGGCCGGTGGAGGCCGTACCGGACGAGGTCATCGACGCGGTCCGGCGCATCCGGAGGCAGGAATCCCGTCCTCAGATCACCGAGGCGATGGACGCCCTGCTGGCCCGCTGCGCCTCCGCCAACTGACCGCTGCCACGCCGTGCTCGTGGCGACAGCGCGGCGGTTCCCGCACTGTCGCGGCTGCCTACGTGCCTACGGCGTACCGCCGCTTCCCCAGCCCGGAACCGGCCCGCCCTTGTCTTTCCTGGGTCGGGACGCCGTGCTGTGCACACGCCCGCAGGCACGCTAGATATCTGGACGGCGTATCCAGGTTCTTACTCGGACGCCTCGTCATCGGGCAGATCGATGACGGTGTTGCTGTCTTGCTCGTAGAGGGCGACGACGCGCGTACCGTCGGGCGAGAGGGAAGGCGACGCGAACCAGCCTTCGGCGATCGCACGCACCTCCCCGTCGCGCAGGTCAACCAGCCACAGGCCTTCCTCACCCTCGTACGAAGCGGCGACCACCGCCTCATCACGGTCGTTAAAGACCGTCATGCCGTTCACGTCTCTGAACCCGCTCGCCACCACCTCGGGCTGGTCAACATCGGGTTCAGCACACCGGCACAGCGCCCACTCGTACACCGGCTGGTTGTGCTCGCCGTACTCCACTGGGATCCCGTCGGTCGCCATCACAACGAGTTCGCCGGTTCTGAGCAGATGTGGCCAGTCCATCGCGCCGACGTCCTGGCACTCGGTTTCGGGATCCGCCAGCAGCGCATCCGGACGCCAGGTGTGGTTCCCGATCGTCACCTCGTGGGGGAACTCCCCGACACCGTGCTCCACAGTGAACGGCGCGATGGCTGTGCAGTGCGCATAGCCACTCCAATCCACCGCAAAGCCACGCGTCATGGTCGAATCTAGGGCCACATCATCTACCCCTTGGATGAGCACGGTCTCCTGATTCCGTGTCAGATCCCAGATGCTGATGCCCAACTGGTTATCAGGGCCGGCGCACCCCCACCTCATGCCCAGCCGACCGTCCGGGTAGCTCCGCAACCACGCGATTCCACCCCCGCAGTCCTCAGGCAATGCCACGCGTTCGGGCTCGTTCTCTCCATCGGGACTCACTCGCCACAGAAAGTCAGGCGCGTCAGAGATCCCGTCGTCTGTCTCGTGCCATGAGAAGTAGACATAGCCGTCCGCGTGCCACACGCCTGCGGACCCGGCTCCGTCCGGGGTTTTTAACTCCTCACCGGGAGGTCCCTATAACACCACTGCCCAGCCGGCCACCTCCATCAGCACAGCCAACACCACCGCCGCCACACCGACAGCACCCCGCTGCCGCACGGGTAACAGTCGTTTCATCTCGACGATTCACTCCACGGCCGGGAACGCGATCTTCAGCTCAAAAGTCTCAGTTGTTTCCATCGCACCGCAGACATCTGGAAAACATATCGATCGCTACGACGGCGGTGGGGTCAACGAGAGGGTCATTCATTCGACAGCACCCGTAGTGCCGGCAGCCTGGTTACGACCTGATCACTCCGAGCGTCGACATGACCTTCTGTGGTTTACGCAGGTCGGCCACCCAGTACCCCTACCACACGACTGAACAGCCTTAAGAAGGCAAGGAGGCTTGCCTCTATCTAAGCTACTTAGCGAGTTGGCTTGAACAGATCGCTCTGTAGCTCAGGAAGAGCTACAACGTGTGCACCCTCATAAGCAGGTAGGGACAGGGATCGATACATTGCTACCCTACCCCCCAAAGGCCCATGCTATAAATATCTCTTCTAAGTCTGGACCGCTATATAAGTTAATCCATTTATCGGATACACCCACAGCGCTGCTTCTCGGGTCGGTCGTGAACACCAACGCGCCATTGTCAAGCAGTGTCGGATCTCGAGCGAGGCCCATACCCGTGCAGTGCGCTCCCTGAGCGGCCTGCAATGGCGCATCAAGCTACCACGAGACGTGATCGATCTCGATCTCTTCAGGAAGCGAACCGATTCCTTCACCTACGCGGAAAGGCGCGATACCGGTACAGTAATCACCACCGTGCGCCACATACCCCGTCGCCATGGCAGAGTCGAGCGTGACATCGGTAGCTCCCTCTACCAAAGGCGTCGCCCTGTCGGTGGCGATTATCCCATAACGCCACCTCTCTACGGCCATCATCACACACCCAACCCGGCGCCAACCGCCCATCAGGCATGCTGCGCAGATTCCGCTCCCGGGCCTCAGGGCAACCCTCCGGCAACGGGACCCACTCCGCTTCTCCCCCTGGACGTACCCGCCATATCTCACTGGGCGCCGTGGTATCGGAATTCTCCACCAATATTCGGTCTACATAGATATACCCATCGGTGTGCCACAGCAGCGAGCGCCACTGCCCATCAGGTAAATCCAGCCGCTCCCCCGGTCCTTCGCACCCCGCCACAAGATAAACAGACACAAATAACACGACAACGGATACTACCGAGGACAGCCTCGTTCTCTTCGCTCTTGTGGTGTGAGCGCTATGAGCGCAGGTCATGAGACGCCACCCCCTCTCCCTTGCGCTCACCTCGATGCCCATCCCCGCTTGTTGCCCTTCTGTCGGCTCAGCGCCTCTTGTTTCTATGAAGCAAGACGCCTCAGAGCTGACCTGTGATTGCGTTGGTTGCCGAAGGAGACGGAGATATTTGGACGGAGATATATCGCCAGAAACGAGGCTACGTTGAGGGCGACAAGCGGCAGCTAACCACCCGTCAACGACGCCCGATATGATCGATATTCGCCGGAATTACCCTCTTTCTCCTTCGCACGTGTCGATCAGGCTGGGATGACACATCCGCCGATCATGCTCAATGTCGCGAGTATGAGCGGGAGGGCGGACCGAAGGAGCACCGCACTCAGCATACAGATGGCTGCTATCGCCACAAGGATTAGCCATAAACGCGCCGTCTTACTGGCCGCTTCTGCCGCCCTGGCCCTCCTTACCGCCCCTGTGCGCGTGCTTCCCTGATGCCATCTCAGTATGGCCTAGAGGATGAAAAGAACAAGATCCAGATAAGACGCGATAAGATGCGGCGACCGCCGGGCGCCTACGCGCCTAAAGCGACGCAGGATCCGCGCCCGACGGTCACGGCTGACGGTGAGGTCGGGTGGTCTTACGCCTCCTCTGGAACGTAGATACGGCTCCCTGAGGCAACGAACTGCTCGGACTTCTCCCGCATCCCGATCTGAATCAGCTCGTCGGGTGTCACTCCTGAGGCTTCAGCCTTCGCCCGCAGATCCTGGGTGATCTTCATGGAGCAGAACTTCGGGCCGCACATCGAGCAGAAATGCGCGGTCTTCGCAGGAGCCGCCGGCAGGGTCTCATCGTGGTACGCCCGCGCGGTGTCCGGATCCAAAGCCAGGTTGAACTGGTCCTCCCACCGGAACTCGAACCGGGCTTTGCTCAGTGCGTCATCCCACTCCTGGGCCTTCGGGTGCCCCTTGGCCAGGTCCGCCGCGTGCGCGGCGATCTTGTACGCGATGACGCCAGCCTTCACATCTTCGCGGTTAGGCAAGCCCAGGTGCTCCTTGGGCGTGACGTAGCAGAGCATCGCGGTGCCATACATGGCGATCATGGCGGCACCGATGGCCGAGGTAATGTGGTCGTACGCCGGCGCGACATCCGTAGCCAGCGGGCCGAGGGTGTAGAAGGGCGCCTCGTGGCACCACTCCTGCTGGAGGTCCACGTTCTCCTTGATCTTGTGCATCGGCACGTGGCCCGGCCCTTCGATCATGACCTGGACATCGTGCTCCCAGGCGATCTTCGTCAGCTCGCCCAGGGTGCGTAGCTCCGCCAACTGCGCCTCATCGTTGGCGTCGGCGATGGAGCCTGGCCGCAGCCCATCCCCGAGGGAGAACGCGATGTCGTACGCGGCGAAGATCTCGCACAGCTCCTCAAAGTGCGTGTAGAGGAAGTTCTCCTCATGGTGGGCCAGGCACCAGGCGGCGAGGATCGAACCGCCTCGGCTGACGATGCCGGTCACCCGGTTCACCGTCAGAGGGATATAGGCCAGTCTGACTCCAGCGTGGACAGTCATGTAGTCCACACCCTGCTCGGCCTGTTCGATGACGGTGTCCCGGTACACCTCCCAGCTCAGCTTCTCAGGGCGACCGTCCACTTTCTCCAGTGCCTGGTAGATGGGGACGGTCCCCACTGGCACCGGGCTGTTACGGATGATCCACTCACGGGTGGTGTGGATGTGTGGGCCGGTCGACAGGTCCATCACCGTGTCCGCGCCCCACCGGGTGGCCCACTGCATCTTCTCCACCTCCTCGGCGATAGAGGAGGTGACCGCGCTGGTGCCGATGTTGGCGTTGACCTTCACCAGGAAACGCCTACCGATGATCATCGGTTCGCTTTCCGGGTGGTTGACGTTAGCGGGCAGGATGGCGCGTCCGGCGGCGATCTCCTCACGCACTACCTCGACGGGCAGGCCTTCCCGGATCGCGACGAACTCCATCTCTGGGGTCACGATGCCTGCCCGCGCGTACGCCAACTGGGTGGGGCGTGCCCCGGCACGGCCCCGCAGCGGTACCCGACGTGGGCCGCGGAACTCGGGGAGCTCGCCGCGGCGGCGACCGTCGTCGCGGGGATCCGGTGCCCGTCCGGGGTACTCCTCCACGTCACCGCGTTCCCGGATCCACGCCTCCCTCAGCGGAGGCAGACCGTACTCGGGGTCGCTTCCCGGCCCGGAGGTGTCGTACAGCCGCACCGGCGGGTTGTCGCCGGTCAGTGTGACCTCGGTGAACGGGACCCGCACGTCCGGCCTGCTGCCGGTGACATATACCTTGCGTCGGGCGTTCATCGAGACTCCTTCCCAGAGAGCACGGATGGGGTACGCGGTGCGGACAGTCCCGGTACGCGCACGGCGTGGTTCACCGGTCCCCGTCCACCCCCGAGCCGCCACGTTGCGGCCGATCGAAGCGCCGCGGTCAGGTACTGTTTGGCGTCGGCCAAGGCCACCGGAAGCGGACATCCTGCCGCTAACCGGGCGGTGATGGCTGATGCGAAAGTGCACCCGGTGCCGTGCGTGTTCTCCGTGGGCACCCGGGGTGTGCGCAGGTATGAGATCCGACCGTCGTGCCAGACCACATCGACGGCCTCATCACCGTTGAACGTCGCGTGTCCGCCTTTGAGCACCACGCATTCCGGGCCGCGCTGGGCGAGTTCCCAGGCCGCCTCGGCCGCGTCGTCCAAGGATTCGATCTTCTGACCAAGGAGGACCGTGGCCTCGGGCAGGTTCGGTGTCACGACGCGGGCATGGGGAAACAACAGCTCCAGGTACGCGGCTGGCCCGTCCTCATACAGCGGATCCCCACTGGCCGCCACGAGCACCGGGTCGACCACCAGGTTCGGTAACCGGCCGTTCGCGGCCCAGGCGGCGACCGCGGCGACGATCGTGGAGTTGGCGAGCATGCCGGTTTTGACGGCGGCTACCGGGAGGTCCGAGCAGACCGCGTCGATCTGCGCGTCCACAAAGGACGGCTCCAGGGCGACGACCCCGGTAACGCCTCGGGTGTTCTGGGCGGTCACCGCGGTGATCACCGACGTTCCGAACACCCCGAGCGCGGCGAATGTCTTCAGGTCGGCCTGAATCCCGGCTCCCCCACCGGAGTCTGAGCCGGCGATGGTGAGCGCTACGGGTGGTTGCCCCGTAGGCTGAGGCGTCGACGCGTCCGACGACGCGTCGTGGGGCTCGGTGCCGGGCACGGTTATGCCACCTCCTTTACCAACGCCGCGACCGTGGCGGCTGGGTCGGTTGACCTCATGACCTCGCCCATCACGGCGACGCCGGCAACCCCGGCCGCCAGACACGCCGCGGCTTCCCGAACGGTCACCCCACCCAGCGCGTACACCGGCAGTCGGGTACGCGCGGTGAGCCGCTCCAGGCCTGCCAGCCCCAGCGGGGGTCCGTATCCGGGTTTGGACGGTGTCGGGAAGATCGGTGAGAGCGTCACGTAGTCCACGCCGTCCGCCTCCGCCGCCGCGAGCTCCGTCGCGTTGTGGCACGAGCGGCCGACCAGGCGTGGGCGCGGTGTGGGCACCGGGGCGCCCGCGGGTAGGTGCACCCCGTGTGCTCCCCACTCACTGTGGACTTCATGCCTGTCTCCTGCGCCGCTCTGCGTACGCCCGGGGTCATCCGTCTGCCGCCCCGTCGGGGTGGCCGGGGGCGTGGGAAGGGCGAGGAGGAGCGTTCCGCCTACAGGGGCTAAGAGCGCGGCGAGTCTGGCGGCTAAGGCGCGCCGGTCCGCGTACCCCAGATCCTTCTCCCGAAGCACGACGGCGCGCGCTCCGCCGTCGATCGCCGCGGCGACCACGTCGGGCAGTGGCCGCCGGGCCTGACGCCGGTCGGTCAGCAGCAGAAGCCGCGGCAGCACCCTGACCGCAGCGTCGGTGGCGTCCCCAGAACCGGATGACCGCACACCGGGGGCGGCGGTATCACCGGCGCTGGAGTCGACGCTCCCGACACCCGTTGGGTGAGCCCCGGGCGTCGGGGACGTCACAGCTGCGCCATCCCCTCGAAGCTGGTGGAGGCGGTGGCGTACAGCCGACGCGGGATACGCCCCGCCAGGTACGCCAGCCGGCCGGCGGTCACGGCGTGCCGCATCGCGCGGGCCATCACGGCCGGCCGCTCCGCACGGGTGACGGCTGACGCCAGCAGCACCCCGTCGCAGCCCAACTCCATCGCCAGCGCCGCGTCCGAGGCTGTCCCCACCCCGGCGTCGAGGATCACCGGGATGCTGATCTGTTCTCGGATGATGCGCAGGTTGTAGGGGTTACGGATTCCCATGCCGGACCCGATCGGCGCGCCCGCCGGCATCACCGCGGCGCATCCGGCGTCGGCGAGTCGCCGCGCCAGTACCGGATCGTCGTTGGTGTACGGCAGCACCGTGAAGCCGTCGGCTACCAGTTGCTCAGCGGCGTCGACCAGCTCCACTGGGTCCGGGAGCAGGGTGCGGTCGTCCCCGATCACTTCGAGTTTGATCCAGGTGGTGTCGAACGCCTCCCGCGCCAGGTATGCGGTGCGCACCGCCTCCCGGGCGGTGAAGCAGCCGGCCGTATTGGGCAGCAGGCGTACCCCGCACCGTTCGACGACGTCCAGCAGGGAGCCGGGTGCGTTCGGGTCGATCCGACGCAGCGCCACCGTCACCATCCCGGTCCCGGACTCCCGGATCGCCTCCTCGAGGACCGAGAGGCTGGGGGCGCCGCCGGTGCCCAAGATCAGCCGGGATTCCAGCTTCACGCCGGCGATGACGAGCGCGTCCTCGTCCATCGCGGCTTTCCCCAAGGCCGAGGAGCCGGCGGATATGGACGGAGCCGCGGTGTCAGATACACCGGCCGCGTCCGCCACGGCGACCGCCTCCATCGTGTCAACTCGGTCGGCCATGTCAGCCTCCCTGCGCAGCGGTGAGGACCTCAACCTGGTCGCCCTCGGCGAGCACCCGCGAATCCCAGGTGGCACGCGGTACCACCGCGCCGTTGACCGCCACGGCGACACCTCGTGGGTCGGAGATCAGGCCATTCAGCACCGTCGCCACCGTGCTGTCGGCGGGCAGCTCCCGCTCGTCACCGTTGAGTCGGATCTTCATCGCCTTCCTCCTCCTTCAGCGGTCCAGCGACCTTCCGGGGTTGTGACGCGGGGAACCGTCGGGGATCAAAATCCGCGATCACCTCTGGGATGTCCCCCTTCGTCAGCACGTGGGCCAGCGCATCCGCCGTGACCGGTGTGAGCAGCACACCGTGGCGAAAGTGGCCGGTGGCGACGACGACTCGGTCGTCAAGCCGCCCGAGCAGGGGAGCGTTGTCGGGGGTGCCGGGCCGCAGTCCAGCGATCGCCTCGACGAGCTGGTACTCGGTCAGCTCCGGGACTAAGTCGGTGGCGGCCCGCAGCAGCTCGTACACCGCGCCAGCGGTGACGGTGACGTCATGGCCGCGCTCTTCGGCGGTGGCGCCCACCACGACCTCACCGTCTAGGCGCGGCACCAGGTAGACGATTCGCCCGTCCACGAAGCCCCGCAGCACCCGGCTGAAACCCGGGCTGCCGTCGGGGGCGCGTAACCGCAGGATCTGGCCCTTGACCGGGCGTACCGGAAGGCCGGTCAGGTCCGCTGAGGCGCATCCGGCCGCCACCACGATCTGTCCGGCGGTGATCTCATCCAGGCGCCGCACTCGACGATGGTCGATACGGACCCCAGCGGCGAGCGCGGCGGCCCGTAGCGCCGTCACCAGCCGCCGCGGATCCACCTGGTGATCGTCTGGTGTGGACACCGCTGCCCGGATCCGGGGCGATAGCGCGGGTTCGAGCGTCCGTGCCTGGCGCGGCCGAAGCGGGAGGGCCGGCAGTCCCAGAGAGGTGTGGTACGCCCATGCCCGATCCAACTCGCGTTTGTCGTCATCGGTCAGCGCCACCACCAGGGTGCCGTCGGTGCGGTACCCGATGTCCTGCCCTGTGGCCTCGGTCAGCTCCTCCGCGAAGGACGGCCAGTGGGCGGCTGAGGCCAGCAGCAGGCCGCGTAACCGGTCCTCTCCGAAGTGGCTTTCATTGATCGGGGCGAGCATCCCCGCGGCTGCGTGAGAGGCGCCTGATCCGGGTGCCGGATCCAGCAGCGTGACCGTCATCCCCCGTTGGGCGGCGCGCCAGGCTATGGCCAGTCCGATGACACCGCCTCCGATCACCGTAACATCGGGAGTCATCACGCCGCTCCGGCCGCCGCGCCCCCTCCTTCGGCTCTCCCGTCATCGGGTGCTCGTGCCGCCGCCTCAATGGCGCGG
>k87-587938_pt1 | contig 11068 bp, 8 predicted proteins | sample MGYA00084031_6733416 | MGnify analysis MGYA00084031
ATAATAACCAATGAGTCTAGATGGCGGCGCAGTATTGGTTAAATGTTATGCCGCCATCTAGTTTTATTGTTTCAGTTAAATAGCATTTCTATCTAAAGGAGGAACCAAATGAAAGCGCGCATTTTAGGAACCATTTTAGCTTTTGCTGGCTTGAGTATCATCGTATACGGATTGTATATCAGATATGATACGCTAAATACTCAGCAAAGAATTATACAGCAGTTTGAAGATGTAATTAGGAAAACAGATGAAGGGGACAATGAGGCGAATAATAAGACTGGCGATGATTTAAAAAAGGTGGAGCATGATACGAATAATAATAACGATACAAATATAGAGCGACAGCATGCTGATGATGGCTTGTTGGAAATTGAAGGTATAGATGTGATTGGGATTATGGAAATCCCAAAAATAGACCTTAGGGTAGCTGTGGCAGAGGGAACCGATAAACAAACGCTCAAAAAAGCTGTGGGCCACTTTGAAGGTACTGCTATGCCGGGAGAGGCAGGCAACTTTGCTGTGGCAGGGCATAGGAGCTACACCTACAATGAGTTTTTCAATAGATTGGATGAGATGGAAATAGGGGATGAAATCAGAGTTAAAACTACAAAAGGGGAATTTGTATATGAGGTAACTGACATCTTTGTGGTAGAGCCACACGATGTATGGGTACTTGATCCAACGCCGGAACCCACCATTACTCTGGTAACATGTACACCTATAAGGGTGGCCACTCATAGATTGATTATTAAAGGAAAATTAAAAAACTAGTCAGATGCTTAATAATAAATATCTAAACTGCGTAAAACATATAATAAAGCAAAGAATACCCATTAAAGGGTATTCTTTTTTATTTTAGAATTTGCTTAGACGGTGTGCATGGTAGGGAAAATACAGTTGATCATTGTATGATAGCTGGAACCTAACCCAATGTTGCAATCCTTAGCTCCATCCAATCGAAAGCTATCCAATCATCCGGGTTGGCGTCGGATGTATTTACGATTTCCACTCGATTGTTTCGCCTTAGGTTGGGAATGTTTAGAACCAATTCCCTCCAGTTGTTAAATATACCCCCTGCCGGTCTTCCGTGAACGAAGGGGACTCTACCATTGAAGACTGTAATGTTGTTGATTGTGATTCTTGCTGCATATCTGGATTCTGCAATATCATAATGATCATCCAGTACTCCCCGGATTACTAGTTGTGCTCCTCTCAATCCAAAAAGTAATAGAGATGCTGGTATTTGGAAAGTCCATACTCCTCGAGTACCAGTATACAATATATCAGCATTGCCACTTGGATTACCGTAGTTAGGAAATCCTGTTAGCTCCTTAAATAGCGTAAGCCTGGTAACTGGCCTATTATCCGACAATACGGGTGGAGGATTCTGTAGAAGGAAATATGGTGCTTGGGCTGTTGTCATGTTGGCTGTCTGATTATACATGGTACCGGAATTGTAAGGATAATAGGCTAAATAGTCATTATCGACAGCTGGATAAGAGTGGGGCATGCGGTTGTATACAGATGGACATCTATGATAACCTAACATTTGTTATTGCCTCCTTTAAGCAAAATGGATATTATATTATTATGCATTATTTGGGAGTTTTTCCACATATACGGACAGCTTGATGGGTTTCAATGGCGATTAGCCTACTCTTGTGAGGGAAAATGCTCTTTCACATATTTACATAATTATGGTATATAGAAGTTAAAACTATTATCGATCTCCTATTGTTTAATTATCGAATATACTGTTTAATAGAAATATAAGTAGCATTTAAGGAGGGTATTATGAGTAAGCCGAAAGAGCTAGAACCCAAACAACTGAAAAAGCAATGGCCTTCTTCATGCTTACCCTTTGAAACCACTGAAGAGCTGGAGCCGCTGCAAGGGATAATAGGACAGGAACGGGCTGTAAGGGCTATGGAGTTTGGTGTTCGGACAAAGGCACCGGGGTACAACATATTTTTAACCGGTATAAGTGGCACCGGTAAGACAACTTATGCGAAAGAGTATATAACCCAAATCGCCAAGCAACAGCCCGTGCCCGATGATTGGTGCTATGTGTACAATTTCGAAAATCCCAGCCAGCCTGTTGCCATCAGGCTCCCCAGTGGTAAGGGGAAAGAGTTTTTACATGATATGGAAGAGCTCATAGAAGATTTAAAAGCTGAAATCTCCAAGGCGTTTGGCGGCGATGAGTATGAAAACGAAAAGGCGCTCATATATAAAGAGATGCAGGAGAAGAGAAATGAGCTGTTTAATCAATTCAACGAGTATGCCAAACAGCAAGGCTTTCAAGTAAATACCTCCAGTGCCGGCATATACTTTACTCCTATAGTAGATGGCCAACCGCTGGGTGAAGAGGAATACAACAAGCTGGATGAGGAGACAAAAAAGAGCATAAATGAAAGGTTGACCCAGATTCAGCTGCAGGCTGTTGAGGTAATAAGGAAAATAAAAGAACTGGAAAAAGAGGCTAAAAATAAGGTGAAGGAACTCGAAAATCGCATAGGGACGTTTGCTGTAGGTATTCACATCGAAGACATGAAGAAAAAATATGCTGCATACCCTAAAATCTTAAAATACCTAGATGACCTGATGAAGGACGTGCTGCAGAGCATCAGCAATTTCAAGGAAAGCGATTCGTCAGAGGATGACAATCCCATCATCCATGCATTAAGGCGGACTGCCGAAAGTGCGCAGCATAAGTACAAGGTAAATCTTTTGGTGGACAACAGCGATAGGGAAGGTGCTCCTGTCGTCATCGAGTATAACCCTACGTATAGCACGCTCTTTGGTAGCCTGGAATACGAGAACAAGTTGGGCACCATGGTGACCGATTTTACGATGATCAAGCCCGGCGCTATACACCTCGCCAATGGTGGTTACCTTATACTTCAGGCAAAAGACGTCTTGAGCGTCCCCTTCATGTGGGAGGGATTGAAGAAGGTTCTCAAAACCAAATCGATTACCGTTGAAAGCTTGAGAGACCAATGGGGCCTTATAAGCATGTCGGGTTTGAAGCCCGAACCTATTCCGGTTGATATAAAGGTCGTGCTGGTGGGCAGTGACCTGTTGTTCCAGCTCCTTCATCAGCTGGATGAGGATTTTGCCAAGCTATTTAAGGTTAAAGTGGATTTTGACGATGAAATGGAGGCCAATGAAGAAAATCTGCTGGGTTTGGCTAAATTTATAAGCGGCTATTGCCGTAGAGAAAACCTTAGGCATTTCAGCAGAGATGCTGTGCTGAGGGTGGCTGATTATGCTTCGAGGCTGGTGGAGCATCAGGATAAGTTTACTACTCGCTTCAATGATATAGTGGAGATAATCGTTGAAGCCAATACCTGGGCAGAAGTTGCTGGCAAAAACCTAGTTACATCCCAAGAGGTCAAAAAGGCGATTGAAGAAAAGGAGTACAGGTCCAGCAAATACGACGAGAAACTCATGGAGCTGTTGAAGAATGACGTTATTATGGTAGAAACCGAAGGCGAAGCTATAGGGCAGATAAACGGCTTGGCGGTTATCCATCTGGGTGATTATGTGTTTGGCAAGCCGACCAAGATAACGGCAACCACGTTTATGGGTCGCAGCGGAATTGTCAACATTGAAAGGGAAGTGGATATGAGTGGCCGCATCCACAGCAAAGGGGTCATGATTTTGAGCGCCTATATAGGGGAGCAGTATGCCCAGGAGATTCCACTGGCCCTTACTGCCAATATAACGTTCGAGCAGCTTTACAGCGGTATAGAGGGCGATAGCGCATCCAGTGCCGAGCTTTATGCCATACTGTCAAGCTTGGCCGAAGTGCCGATAAAGCAGGGAATAGCCGTTACGGGATCTGTCAACCAAAAGGGAGAGATACAGCCTGTAGGAGGTGTAACCTATAAAATAGAGGGATTTTTTGAGCTCTGCAAGGCTCGCGGTCTGACGGGAGAACAGGGAGTTATAATCCCGTATCAGAACATAAAGAATTTGGTGCTGAAGGATGAAGTTATTGAAGCAGTGAAGGAAGGGAAATTCCATATATATCCCATTAAGACCATAGATGAAGGCGTTGAAATATTGATGGGAATCCCTGCGGGTAAGAAGCTAGAAAATGGATTTTTTGAAAAGGGTACGCTGCATGAGAAAGTATACAATAAGCTGCGTCAATACGCACTGACCATGATTAATTTCGGCAAAGAAGAAAGAGAAAGCGAGAGTTGATATGTAATAAGCGTTTGCCCGTAATACTTTTGTTAACTTTTTTTAACAGTCTTGTTCTGTTTTTTTATATGTTATGTGGTATAGTGAATATAGCTGTTTTTTAATTCGCTTATAAAATTGATGGGTATTACGGGGGAGTCTATATGGAAGAGACAAATGTAAATGCTGTAGAGACTGCTCAGGTTGGTCCTCAACAGACAAATACGCGGCGCATTATCGCCATTGTGCTGGTTTCTCTTTTTGCATTGGCTGTTTTATGCTTTGCTGGATTTGAGGTTAAAAGGGCGATAGAACGCAAAAGATGGATTCAACACATGAAGGAAGTTGTCGACGTTCCTACTTTTTACCAGGGCATATGGGTGGATGATGTTCATTTGGGTGGATTGACGTTTCAAGACGCAAAGGCTCTTCTTCAAGAAAAAGCTAAAGAAAAGCTTGAGAAGATCCGGTTTGATCTGGTATATGGTGATAAGCGCTGGACTTTCACCTATAAGGATATAAACGCTTATACTGATTGGGATATAAGGATTGTTGAGGCCTATGAGGCTGGCAGAAAGGGGAAACTAGAGGAACGCTACAACAGGGTAAAAGAAATAGAGGCCAACGGCCTCAGGTTACAGACCTCGCTTTTTTATAATTTGGACGAAATTAAAGATGACTTAAAGGCGATTGCTCAGGAAATCAACTATGACCCCGTGAATGCTGAAATAAGGTTTTATCCCGATAGAAAGGACAAGTTTGAAATCACTGAAGAAAAACCTGGGCTATTCTTGGACACCGATGAAGTCTTCAATACAATAAAACAAAGGATGGAAAAAGGAGAATATGGCGAAATAGTGCTTGTACCTACCGAAGTTGCACCTCAAGTTACAAAGGCTGATTTGCAAAAACTCACCCATCGCATTGTTCAGTTTTCAACAAGTCTGGAGGGTAGCAGCGCTGATCGCAAGCATAATGTGCGTTTAGCCTTGAGCAAGGTAAATGGATACAGGCTGGACCCGGGAGAAGTATTTTCGTTTAACAAAGTTGTAGGGCCCAGGACAGCCAAGGCGGGCTTCAAACCAGCGCCGGTCATTATGCCGGATAAGAGCATGCAGGACGATTACGGAGGAGGAGTATGTCAAGCGTCCAGCACTCTTTATAATGCAGTACTCAGGGCAAATTTGGAAATTGTTGAGCGGTATCATCATTCGTTTCCTGTAGCGTACCTTCCCGCAGGCTTGGATGCCACGGTATCCTATGGGGGCGCAGATTTGAAATTCAGAAACAATAGAAAGACTCCTGTTTTCATCCGGACCTTCTCAAGTGGCGACAACGTCTACGTAGAAATTTACGGTGAGCCATTCCCTAACAATGGTGAAATAAAGTGTACTTCTGTCGTCACAGCGGTTGTGCCAGCGCCTGAACCAAAGCGGATTTTAGATAAAGAAGGGAAGTATGTAAAAGAACCGGGTGGACAGTTTGAATACGTAAAATCAAGGAAAGGTTATAAGGTTACGAGCTATAAAACCTATTATGAAAATGGCAAAAAAGTTTGGACCGAGGTAATTTCCAACGATTATTATCGTCCCATTCAGGGTATTATCTATTACAGACCTAAAGCTGAGGAATAATATGATTAGTGGTTAAATCTTGTATGAACTAGAGGAGGATCAAATGTGTCCAATACAATAGCTGTGAAGGTAAAGGGCGAAGTTAGGATATTTCCAAAGGGTATAACTTTGGAGGAAGTAAGCCAGCACTTTGCTGAAAGATATGCTGCGCAGATCGTTGCAGCTAAAGTTAACAACAGGCTCAGGGAACTGACAGAAGCTCTGGAAGAGGATTGTGAGGTGGACTTTGTTGACCTTTCCACCGATGATGGTGAAAGGATTTATCTGCACAGCTTGATATTTGTGTTTATCCGAGCCTGTAAAGAGATATTCCCGGATAGCAGGGTTGTAGTAGAGCATTCTTTGAATAAAGGCATTTACTGTGAGGTGCACGGCGACTTTACCCTGTCGCCTAGGCAAGTGCACAGGATAGAGAAACGAATGAGGGAAATCGTTGCGCTCAATGAGCCTTTTGAAAGGTTTGAGACCACAATAGATGAGGCAAAGCGCATATTTGAAGAGATGGGATTTAAAGATAAGCTAAAAATTCTGGAATACCGGCCTGAGAAAACGGTACATCTCTATCGTTGTGGATGGATGGTAGACTACCTGTTCGGCTATATGGTTCCACGGACAGGGTATCTCACCAAGTTTGAATTGAAATTTTACCTTCCGGGGGTGATCATTCGATATCCCAGGAAGGAAAATCCGCATGAACTGCCCGAATTCATAGATAGTCCCAGGTTGTCAAAGGTTTTCAGGGAGGCAGAGAAGTGGGGTGTGCAGATCGGCATAGAAAATGTAGCCGATTTAAACGACATAATCAAGCGTGGGAAGGCCGGCGAGCTTATAAGGGTATGTGAGGCTTTACATGAGAAGCAGATCGCACAGATTGCAGACGAAATAGCCGCGCAGAAGGATAGGATACATCTTATCCTCATTGCAGGACCGTCTTCCTCGGGCAAGACCACATTTGCACAGAGGCTGCGCATACAGCTGATGGTCAATGGTATGAACCCAATTCCAATCTCCATAGACAATTATTTTTTGGAACGGGAATATATTCCATTAGACGAGAACGGTGAGAGAGATGTGGAGTCGATCAAAGCCATCGATATAGAATTGTTTAATGAGCATTTGACCAGGATAATCCAAGGTCAGGAGGTCGAGATACCGTATTTTAATTTCGAAAAGGGAAGGCGCGAATATCGAGGGCATAAAATAAGAATTGACGATAACCAGCCGCTCATTGTGGAGGGAATCCATGGCCTTAACGAAGAGCTGACCGCCATGGTACCCAAGAGGAATAAGTACAAGATATATATCAGCGCGCTCACCCAGCTCAACATAGATGACCACAACCGCATCCCCACCACCGATAGCCGGCTTATCCGCAGGATTGTGCGTGACTATCAGTTCCGCGGAGCATCAGTTGAGGATACTCTGAAGATGTGGCCGGGGGTACGTCGTGGAGAAGAAAAGTATATATTTCCTTATCAGGAGCAGGCTGACGTTATGTTCAACTCGGCTTTGACTTACGAGCTGGCCGTTTTGAAACCATTTATCGTGCCGCTGCTTGAAGAAATACCACCTGAACATCCGTATTATCCAGAGGTTAACCGCCTCAAAAAGTTTATAAAGTACTTTCTTGAACTGGATGACAGCGAGGTACCACGTACTTCGATCCTCAGGGAATTCATAGGTGGAAGCTGCTTTAAGGTGTGATACTTTGGAGGAGAAAATCTTATGCAGTCGTACAACAGGTCTAAAGGGAAGATTATTTTAGTGTTATTGGCATTTGCGGTTTCTTTAAGCGGCTGCAGCTTTATTTCCGGGAACGGTCTTGATAAGCTCCCTCAAAGTCCTATCGAGCAGGGTCCCATGGAGCAGAATCAGCTTGAGGTAGAAGAGCCTGAAAGGTTCGATGATGTTCAACAGCCTGAAGAGAGAAGGAATGATGCAATTCCCGAACAACTGCCAAGACCTTTGGATAAAAAAACGACGGTGGTCATAAGCGCGGTGGGGGATATCATGATGCATATGCCTCAGATAAGGGCTGCTGAGAAGCCGGGCGGTGGTTATGACTTCAAAGATGTTTTTCAAGAGATAAAGCCGTATATTGAAAATGCCGATATTGCTCTTGCAAACTTAGAGACTACCATAGGCACGCCGGAGAAGGGCTACAGCGGTTATCCCCGTTTTAGCGCACCCCATGAGCTGTTGGAAGCCTTACGGTTTGCAGGATTTGATGTGCTGACTACGGCTAATAATCATTGCCTCGACTGGTTGGAGTTTGGTGTGGTGAATACACTGAACAAAATGGATGAGTACGGGATTATGTACACCGGAACTGCACGCAGCTTTGAAGAAAGCGAAAGATTCCTGATTGTAGAAAAGAACGAGATAAAGGTGGGGATTTTGGCTTATACCTATGGTACCAATGGAATGGAAGCACTTATCCCTGCAGAAAAGCTAAAGTATATGGTGAACTATTTCAATGATTTTGAGAAGGTACGACAGGATATAAAGGGTATAAAAGCTGCAGGCGCTGAGGTGATTGTTGTATGCATGCACTGGGGAAACGAGTATGAGAGGATGCCCAGTGAAGAGCAAAAGGATCTTGCACATCAGTTAGCAGAGGCTGGAGCAGATATCATCTTTGGAAGCCACCCCCATGTTATTCAACCAATAGAGATAAAAAATATTCTTGTGGAAGGCGGAATGCCGAAAAAAGTATTTGTTGCATATTCTCTGGGTAATTTTATATCCAATCAGAGGGAACGCTATACCGACAGTGGCGTTATAATGAATGTTGAGATTGTGAAAGACCATGATAGTAATACCGTTTCTATAGGTAAGATTGGGTATGTACCTACTTGGGTATACAAATACCATCAGGACGGTAAAGCCCAGTACAGGATTCTTCCTGTAGAGAAATATATAAATGGAGCTGGAGAGCTACAAGGGATAGATGAACAGCGTATACAGGCTGTGTGGCATGAGACCACCAGTTTGCTGAACAATACAGAAATTGAAATAGAAAAGTAATTAAAAAAGAGGGGCCTGCTCGGTTTTTAAAGCAGGCCCCCTAATGCCCCTGATTTTAATCAGGGGTGCGCCGTGGCCCCAGAATCAATTCTGGTTGACATCTCTATTCTGTCATACTATGATATTAATGGACATACAAAATTATACATTTTCAGTTAAAAGTAGAAACAATTTTGTATCAATCAGGGCCAAACTTAGTTAAATCTACAGAATATTATCAATTGAAATATGTAGGATATGGTCAAGTGGATGGAAGATACAATGATAACGGTCGAAGCTTGTACAAAGTGTATATAAGATATTATATACCACATCCAAGTGGCAGTGGTTACATAAAGGACACTGGTTGGCACGGCAGTGGTTGGGCTGTATTCGGCCTTGAAAGTGTAACATTGACTTTTTATGACGTAATTGACCCGTTCGCTCCTCCAGTCCGATTTACATATTACTTTGAATATGGCCCATATGGAGGGCCACTGCCTTTAGGTATACCGGTGATCACTGCTGAAGCTGTTCAAACTCAGCCCGAGATGTAAAGTAAAATCCTTTTTAATGAAGTCATGAGGTTTTTAAATATTTGCAAAGATAGTTTGGTTTATGGGGCTTTTTTTATTTTAAGAAAGGAGCCTTAACATGCAATGAGAAACAGGGTTATATTGATAATTTTAACCTTTATATTCTCTATAACATTTATATATTCTTCCTTGTTTACATATTTTCGGATTGATCAGATTTTAACACCACCTTTTGGGCTTAGCAATAACTATGTCAATCTTTGGATCATCTATGAGCCAGATCCTGAAATTGCATTGGACCATGAGAGGGTCAAAAATATCAAGGATAAAATGTATGAAATTGTGAAAGACAAAGAAATTGTCATGATATACGAACATATAGATACCCCGGGTTTGGGGTTGTACGACCCTGTAAATTTCTATGGCACCGAACTATTAAAAGAAGGTGTCATGTTCGCTGCCGGCAAAAATTGCGATATAGTCGTAAGAGAAAATTCCTACTATTACGATTATGCCGTTCGGAGGACAGCCCAAAATTACATAGAAAACATTTTTGGCGCTGAAAGGTTAACCATCAAAGGGGTGTATGATTCTAAACATCCGTTATACAGGCGGGACCATGATTACATATACAATTATTTCAGCGAATATAGCAGCTTAGTAGGCGATTATTACCTTGACTCTGAATCGCCGGATATCCTGAACCAGGTGGTTTCCGATATACAGAGAATGTTACAGGAATATGGATATATCTGTGAGATTACAAGTAAGGGAATGGGGGATGTAAAATTTAGCAAAATTATTTCATCGCTATTTAGCTATTTACCTTATTTGGCAGTGCTCATAGGCTCTATTTTCTTGTGCATAAATATATTTTTGTTTTATTATTTAATTTTATCGAACCAAAAAAAGGTTGTAGAGATACACTCAATATTTGGCGCTACGAAATTCAAGATTTTTTTGAAGTATTCAAAAGAGACACTAGGGTATTTGGCTTTGAGTTCGTTACTATGTGTAATTGTTTATTACCTGGGCTTTACTGATATTATTGCTTCTGATGTACCAATTAAAGCCTTTATACCCATAGTATTTGCAAATATAGTAATCGGATATGCGATATGGACTTTGGCTTTTCTTGTAGGAAGAATATATAAAAATCCGGGATGGTGAAGGGTATGCCTGTACTCATTAAACTTGTATTAAAGGATATCAGAAAAAATAAATGGAAAATCGCCATTTTTGTCTTTCAAATGCTGGTTTTTCTTTTTTTACTTATGTTGGCTTTAGCACGATTCCCAATAATCAGCCAAGGTATAAAGGCAATAAACATCATTAAAATCAGCAACCTGACCAGACAGCAAGAAATTATGAGCTTTAAGGATTACATGAATAAATGGTCGGAAATATACATTGACAAAGACATGTATTATTTTTTTGAAGATCTTTTTGATAAAGGTGATAACGCCTATTCCGTAATGGAATCTGCCGAGCCTATTGGGTTTTCGGACAGATTCCCCGATGTGGATGGCGTTGTATTTGCTGTAGGAAAGTTTGACGAGGTTTTTGGATTCGATAAATACAAACCTGAACCAAAGGAAACCTATGTTTTTGTAGGTGCCGATGTAAAAACTATAGATGTAGGGGATCAAATTGAACTGGGGATGTATAACAAGCAGACATACACAGTTGATGCCAGGCTGA
>k87-846889_pt1 | contig 11068 bp, 10 predicted proteins | sample MGYA00084031_6733416 | MGnify analysis MGYA00084031
AGCGGCGCCGGCAGGTCCGACGGTCGAAGGGCCGCTCGTCGGAAGCCGGCCGGCGCCGCAAGAACAAGGTTCTGACAATGGGATATCGAAATGCAAATTAATAACATTTCACCCAAGGATATCATTTGACGATCGCCGGATATTCCTTTTATCATAGTCTTTGTTACTTCATATTGCATGGATGTTAGCGTTTTCAATCTTGCGAAACGTCCGGGCATGCGAGGAGCAGTGAGAGATATGAGAAAAGCGGGACATCTCTTGATGATCGTTTTGCTTGCGGTCGCGCTGGCCGCTTGCGGATCGGGCAAAAAAGACAATGAAGGTTCCGGCAACGGCGCGAACTCGACCGGCGCCGCGGGATCCAACACGGAGCAATCGTCCGGAAATGCGGGACAATCCGAAGGCTCCGGCGATTCCGGAGATTCGGGCCAATCGTACCGAATCGCGATTTCCCAGATTGTCGAGCACCCGTCGCTGGACGCGACCCGCGAAGGGTTCCTGGCGGCGCTGAAGGACGCCGGCATCGAAGAGGGCGTCAACCTGACGGTTGACTACAACAACGCGCAGGGCGATCCGACGAACAACCTGTCGATCGCGCAGAAGATTGCGGCGGACCCGAACGACCTGGTGCTGGCGATCGCGACGCCGTCGGCGCAGGCGGTGGCGCAGCATGTGAAGGATGTGCCGGTGCTGTTCGCGGCCGTCACCGATCCGCTGGGCGCGAATCTTGTGGACAATCTGGAAGCGCCGAGCGGCAACGTGACCGGTGCTTCGGACACGAACCCGGAAGCCGTCCGGAAGCTCATGGACTTCATCGCGGAGTATCTCCCGGATGTCAAGACGGTCGGCATCATCATCAACGAGGGCGAGCAGAATGCCGTCGTCATGGCCGAGAACGCCGAGCAGCAGCTCGCGACGCACGGCATCCAGACGGTGAGGGCCGCCGTCGCGAACACGTCCGAGGTGAAGCAGGCCGCGGAATCGCTGGTCGGCCGGGCCGACGCGTTCTTCATCACGCTTGACAACACGGTCGTCAGCGGCGTCGACGCGATCATCCAGGTCGCGAACGAGCACGACATCCCGTTCTTCTCCAGCGACCGCGACACGGTCGAGCGCGGCGCGTTCGCAACCGTCGGGTTCAAGTACTACGACCACGGTTATCAGGCCGGACAGATGGCCGTCGAGATCCTGAAGAACGGCAAGAAGCCGTCCGAGCTTCCCGTATCCTTCCCGGACAAACTTGACTTTATCCTGAACCTGAAGGCGGCCGCCGAGCAGAACATCACCGTGACCGACGAGATGAAGGCTGTCGTGCAAGATCCGGCGAACAACATCATCGAGTAACGGTCGACAACGGGAGTGAGCGGTCTTTCGTTCACTCCTTTCGTATGTCAGGAGGACGAACACCATGTTTGGAGCACTGTGGAGTTCGATGCCCGGAGCGGTGGAACTGGGGCTCTTGTACGCGCTGATGGCGCTGGGCGTCTACATTACCTTCCGCATTCTCGACTTTCCGGACCTGACGGTCGACGGCAGCTTCACGACCGGCGGCGCGATCGCCGCGGTATTGATCACCGCCGGCTATCACCCGTGGCTGGCGACGGCGGCGGCGTTCGCGGGCGGACTGGCCGCCGGCGCGCTCACCGGCCTGCTGCATGCGAAGGGCAAGATCAACGGCCTCCTGTCCGGCATCCTGATGATGATCGCGCTCTATTCGATCAACCTCCGGATTCTGGGCCGTCCCAACGTGTCGCTGCTCGGAATGGACACGATTTTTCCGCGGGTCGGCAAGGATGAGAAATGGCTCCTCCTGCTTGTCATCGCGGTCGTGATCCTGATCATCAAACTGCTGCTCGACGCGTTCCTCAAGACGGATCTCGGGCTGGCGCTGCGGGCGACCGGGGACAATGCGAAGATGATCGCCAGCTTCGGTGCGAACACGGACACGACGAAGATCATCGGCGTCAGCCTGTCCAACGGCCTCGTGGCGCTGTCCGGCGCGCTCATCGCGCAGCAGGGCGGCTTCGCCGACATCTCGATGGGGATCGGGATGATCGTCATCGGCCTCGCGTCCGTCATCATCGGCGAGGCGATCTTCGGCGCGAAGACGGTCTTCCGCGCGACGCTCGCGGTCGTGCTCGGCTCGATCGTCTACCGGATCGTCGTGGCGCTTGCGCTGCGCGTCGAGTGGCTGGAATCGTCGGACGTCAAACTGATCACGGCCATCATCGTCATCATCGCGCTGGTCTTGCCGACGGCGTCCCGCGCGTGGTCGGTTCGGAAGACGGCCCGGAAGCGTTCGCGCGAGCTGGCGGGATCGGAGGGACGCTGATGCTCAGGCTGACGAACATTTACAAGCTGTTCAATCCGGGTTCGGTTGATGAAAAAACGGCGCTCGCCGGCATCAATCTGCAGCTCAATCCGGGCGACTTCGTGACCGTCATCGGCAGCAACGGCGCGGGCAAGTCGACGCTGATGAACATCATTTCCGGCGCGCTGCAGCCGGACATGGGCGAGGTCGTGATCGACGGCCGGGACGTTACCCGGATGCCCGAGTTCAGACGCAGCGCCTTCATCGGGCGCGTGTTCCAGGACCCGATGGCGGGCACCGCGCCGCGCATGACGATCGAGGAGAACCTCGCGATGGCCTGGAAACGGGGGCAGCCGAGGGGGCTGAAGTTCGGCGTGACCCGCCGGAAGCGGGAATTTTTCCGCGAGCAGCTCGCCCGGCTCGGCATCGGGCTCGAGAACCGGCTGTTCGCGAAGGTCGGCCTGCTGTCGGGCGGCGAACGGCAGGCGCTCAGCCTGCTGATGGCGACGTTCACGAATCCGCGCATCCTGCTGCTGGACGAGCACACGGCGGCGCTCGACCCGGCCCGCGCGGATCTGATCACGCGGCTCACGGAGACGATCGTCCGGGAGCAGAAGCTGACGACGCTGATGGTGACGCACAACATGGAGCAGGCCATCCGGCTCGGCAACCGGCTGATCATGATGGACAAGGGCCGGATCATACTGGATATCGATTCGGAGAAGAAGAAGACGCTCACCGTCGAGCGGCTGCTCGGCGAATTCGAACAGATCAGCGGGCACAAGCTGACCGATGACCGCATCGTGCTCGGGTGAGCGCGTCGCGTCGCACCCGGTGATCATGGAGCATGCCGAATCGGGGATGAAGGGAAGTACGGAATGGAACCGTTCGAACGCGGCAGGCTGCTGCTCAAGCTCATGCTCGTGCTGGCCCGGGACCGGCGCGCCATGCAGGGACGGATTCAGACGACGGGCTTTGTGCGGGAATACGGTGAACTGCCGCCGGACCTCGGCGTGATGACGCTGGGGCGGCTCGGCGACGACGAGATCGCCGCGCTCGCGGAGAGCGTCGGCATCCGGCCGGCGCCGGCGGGGGCGAAGTGCGATATCTTCATGAACGGGTACGGCTATCGGATCGAGTCGCTGGCGGCTTATCCGCCGGTGATCATCGACGATGTGGAACCGGACGGGCTGGCGGCGGCGTGCCGGTTGGCCGGCATTCCGGCGGACCGGCTCGGGGAGCGGCTCGAGGCCTGCCGGCAGGCGGCGGAGCGGCGGTCGACGCGCGCGCCGGTCCGAACGGAGACGGGCGCCATCCCGGGCGCAATCGGACCAGCGCCGTCCGAACCGGCGAACGCGCCGGCCGGGCCTGCGCATGCTCCGTCCGGCCCGGCGGCCGGACGGGAGGATGATCGGCCGGTTCCGGAGGCGGACGGCGGCCCCCGGCCGGCCCTGGAATCCGACGAAATCCGGATCGCGGACCCGGATTCGCCGCTGAAGGACGATCGGGAATGGCTCGCGCCGCTGATCGAATATTTCTGGTTCACGGGGTCCGAGCGCGGACGGTCGCATTTTCCGGCGGATTATCTGCTCGATTTCGACGATCCGCTCAACATGAACACCTGGCGCACGTTCGACAAACGTTACGCGGTCGAAGCGGTATGGGATCGCCTGGCGATCCGTATCGCGCGGGTCGGGCGGGACGGCGCGCCCCGGGAGGCCGTGCGGATCCGCGTCGTGTAATCCTTCCTTGCGGGGAGCGAAGCCCGGAGCCGGCGCCGAAGATCGGCGCCGGCGGAATGCCGGGCGATCGCCGATGCACCGGGGAGGTGTGAAGCGCGGGATCCGGGCGAACGCGCAGCCTCCGCCATCGGGAACCGAAAAAACGGCCACGAAACGCAAAAATGCACCTGTTTCGGCGCGATACCAAACCACTGCCGAAATCGGGTGCATTTTTTTGCGCTGCGTCGGGAAGGATGGCGTCCGGAGGTTTCGTTCATCAATGCGCCGCTTTCTTCCGGAAATTGCTGCCGGTCACTTCCGCGATGTTCTCGATCGCGACAAGGGCCCTCGGATCCAGCTCGTACACGATCTCGCGCAGGTCGCTCAGCTCGATCCGGCTGACGATGATGTAGATGATCTTCTTGCGCTCGCCCGAGAACGCTCCCTCGCCGTAGATGAAGGTCAGGCCCCGGCCGAGCTTCCGGGACAGCGCCTCCGCGATCGGGTCCGGATTGTCCGAGATGATCGTGACCGACTTCATCTCTTCCATGCCCTCGACGACGATGTCGATCATCTTGAATGCGATGAAATACGTAATGATGGAGTACATCGCCGTCTCCAGGCTGAAGACGAGCATCGCCGCCAGCAGGAAAATGAACACGTTGATGACCATGATGAACTGGCCGACGGAGACCGGCTTCTTCCTGCTGACGAGGATGGCGAGAATCTCCGTGCCGTCCAGCGCGCCGCCGGTGCGGATGACGAGGCCGACGCCCGCGCCGAGGATGACCGCGCCGACGATCGTGGCCAGGAACTTGTCGTCCGTGATCGGCTCGAAATGGTGCAGGTAGGCGGTGACCGCCGAGAGGATGACGACGCCGAACAGGGTGTGGAACGTGAACCGCAGCCCCAGCTTGCGGAAGCCGATGTAGAGGAACGGCAGATTGAAGAGCACGATGAAGATGCTCATCGGCACCTTGAACAGCGCGGCCGAGATGATCGACAGGCCGATGACGCCGCCGTCCAGAATGTCGTTCGGCACGAGGAACAGCTCGAGCCCGATGCCCGCGATGACGGCCCCGACGGCGATCATCAGCAGCTGCTGCGCCTCGTGCAGCACTTTCTTCTTCTTCTCAACAGCCATATGTGCGATCAGCCCCAATGCAGATTCGCCCGCAGGACAAACCGTAAAATGGCGGACATGAAAATTATACACACAGCAAACCGCGCGTTCAAAACAAAATTGATCCGGCCGGTACCAAAAGAGGAGACAACAGGTCAAGGCCCGCCGCTTTACTTTTCATCGTTTAACTGTTATATTACGAATATAACAGATATAGCATGATGGGTGGTGGCGGACATGCTGATCCGCATCGATTACCAGTCGGAAGTGCCGATCTATGTGCAGCTCACGAACCAGATCATCGAGGGCATGGCGTCCGGCGCGCTCAAGCCCGGGGAGCCGCTTCCGTCGGTGCGGGCGCTGGCCGCGGATCTGGGCATCAACCTGCACACCGTGAACAAGGCGTACACCCATCTGAAGCAGGAAGGGTTCATCCAGGTGCACCGGCAGCGCGGCGCGATCGTCCGGCCGGACCCGATGCCCCCTGCCGACGACGCGTTCCGCGGCAGGCTCGAGGCGCAGCTGCGACCGTTCGTCGCCGAAGCGGTCTGCCGCCGGATGGAGGAGGACGATTTCCTCGACGTGTGCCGACGCCTTTACAGGCAATTCACCCGGAAGGAGGAATCCTGACGTGAACGGATATACATTCGCCATCGTCATGCTGCTCGTCGTGACGCTGCCGCTCGGCGCGATCATCACGTTCATCCCGTACCTCACGAGAAGGACGGAAAGCTTCGGCGTGTCGATCGAGGCGAAATATTACGACGATCCCGAGATTGCCGGCATGCGCCGGACCTATGCGACGGTGACGGGGCTGGTCAGCCTGATCGCCCTCATCGCCGGCCTCGCCGCCGCCCTGTCACTGGATGCGGAACGGCATCTCGGCTGGCTGCTGCCGTCGGTGGTCTGCGCCATGCTGGGCGCGCATCTGATTCTGTATCTGCGGTACCATTTCCGCATGCGGAGGCTGAAGGCGGAGCGCGGCCTCGTGTCCCTCGCGATGCAGGAGACGGTCGTCGACACCGATTTCTACCGGGAGAGGCGCGCCCATTCGATGGCATGGCTCATTCCCCATCTGCTCGTTGCAGCCGCGACGGCGATCTTCATCGCCGTCAACTACGACGCCTTCCCGGACCGGATCGTCATGCAGTACGGCCTGGACGGCACCCCGACGAACGTGGTGGACAAGAGCTGGGGAACCCTGCTCTTCCCGGTATGGATGCAGCTTTTCATGATCGCCACGTTCGCCGTGGTGAACTACGGCATCTCCGCGAGCAAGCAGCAAATCGACGCCTCCCATCCGCGGAGCTCGCTCAAGCGCAACCTGATCTTCCGGAGAAAATGGTCCGCGTTCATCCTGACGATGGGCTTCCTGATGACGGTGCTGTTCGGCCTGATTCCGTTCCATCAGCTTTACGGGTTCAACTCCGGCATCCTGCTCGCCTCGATCCTGACGATCGTCGCCATCATCCTGCTCTGGGCCATTCGGCTCGGCTTCGTGACGGGGCAGGGCGGGAGCCGCATCCGGCTGCCGGATGAGCCCGGCGAGGCGCCGACCGGCAAGGTGAACCGCGATGACGACCGGTACTGGATTCTGGGACAGTTCTACTTCAATCCCGACGACCCCGCGCTGTTCCTCGAGAAGCGGTTCGGCATCGGCTGGACGATGAACTTCGCCCGGCCGTTGGCCTGGGTGATCCTGCTCGCGCCGCTCCTGCTGGCCGCCGTCATCATCCTGACGGTAGAACTCGGGTAATTCGGGGTATGTAAAAGAGAGATCCGCATCCAAATCAATCGCATGGGAAGGAGAATCGCAATGCAATCGAGACAGACAGCCGCCTTTCGCATTCCGGGAGTCCCGATGCGCTTCGCGCGCGCGCTCCTGCTGGCCGCCGCGTTCCTCATGGCACTGCCGCTTCAGGCGTTCGCGGCGGATCGGGAGGGAGCCGGAGAAGCGGGAACGCCGCTCACGCCGGAGACGGCGGCGGCATTCCTGGAGGAGTTCTTCGAGCTTGCAAAGCCGTACTATACGGGGGCCGCGGTCGTCATCGTGAAGGACGGCGAAGTGATCGCGCAGGAAGGCATCGGCTACGCGGACGAGGAGAAGGGGATTGCCGTCGACCCGGCGGGCACCCTTTTCCATATCGCTTCCGTGTCGAAAACGTTCACCGCCGTCGCGATCATGCAGCTCGCCGAACAGGGGAAGATCGATCTGGACGGCGACATCCGCCACTATCTTCCGGGCATCGAAATCGAGAATCCGTTCGCGCGGCCGGTGACCGTGGCCGACCTGCTGGCGCATCGCAGCGGATTCGAAGCCCGCGAGCCGGAGGATGCGGATCTGAACGCCGATTTCGACGGATACGCCCGGCAGATGGAAGACTACGCGAAGCGGCGCATGCCGCCGGTCGCGCGCGAGCCGGGTTCGGCTTACATGTACGACAACTTCGCCTACCTGCTGCTCGGGCTGATCGTGCAGAACGCAAGCGGCGAGCCGTTCGGGGAGTACATGCGGCGGCACGTGTTCGAACCGCTCGGCATGAACGACAGCACGTTCCTTCCGGAACCGGACCGGCTTGAACGTCTCGCGACGTATTACCATTCGATCACCGGCGAGCCGCTGGAGCGTTACGTGCTCAGTCCGGCCATCATGCCCTACGGCGGCATGCTGTCGACGGCGGAGGACATCGGCAGGTTCATGATCGCGTTCCTGAACGAAGGGCTGGCGCCGGACGGCGCGAGGGTGCTCTCCGCCGAATCCGTCGCCGCGATGAGCGAATACCGGGGATCGATCCATCCGCTCCTGCCGGATGCGACGTATGGCTTCGAAGCGCCCGGGCAGCTGCCGATGGCCGGTTCGAGCGGCGCCGTGCTCGCGAAGCTCGGCGACCTGCCGGGCAGCAGCTCGATGCTGCTGCTCCTGCCGGAGGAGGAGACCGGCGTGTTCCTGGTGTACAACCGGAACGGCGTGCTGCGCGATCTGTTCCATGCGCAGTTCATGGCGAAGTTCTTCCCGGAATATGCGGTGCCCGCGGATCTTGCGGCATTCGCGGAGGAGCCGGCCGTGGATCTGAAGGCGCTCGAGGGACTGTACACCGACCTTCGCCAGCCCGCGATCGTGTACCGGATCGAGGCGGGCGACGACGGCGTCCTGACGGTGTCCGACGCGCTGCTCGGCACCCGCACGTTCCGCCAGGCGGGCGGAAACCTGTTCGTTGACGAAACGCTGCAACGCTTCGCGGCGTTCCGCATCGACGCGGACGGCACGGTCTACATGCGGGAGACGGCGATCAATCCGCTCGGATATCAGCGCAAGGCCGATGCGCCCGCCGGCTACGCGGACGTGGGCGGGGACCATCCGTATGCGCCGTTCATCCTCGGCATCCAGTCGCTCGGCTACTATCCGAACGAAGCGGGGCTCAGATTCGAGCCCGAACGTCCGGTCACCCGGGCCGAGCTGGTATGGCATCTGCTCGCGATCAGCGGGCTCGGGGGTTCGGACGCGGACACGTACGCGTTCTCGGATATCGCGGGCCATCCGCTGGCGCCGTACATCCAGGCGGCGGCCGAATTCAACCTCGTGCACGGCACGGGCGGCGGCCGCTTCGAGCCCGACCGGCCGGTGACGCGGCAGGAGGCGGCGATCATGGTCTACAACGGCCTGAGGCGGTCGGTGCCGGAGCCGGCATTCGCCGACGTGCAGGTCGAGGGGAACACGGCTCCCTGGGCCCGGCATGCGGTGCGCATGATCGTGGGGCTCGGGCTGCACGGTCCGGAAGTCGCCCTGTCGGACAGCGGCGTGCCGATTTTCAACGGTGCGGAGTGGCTCACGCGCCAGGAGGAGGCGGCGCTGCTCTACAAGCTGCTGCTCACGCCGGTGCAGCAGATCGCGGAGGAGCTGATGCAGCGGCCGCCGTCGGAAACGGTTCCCGGAGCCGGCGCGGACGCCGGGCATGAAGAGGATTGATTCCGGAGGCTGCGGCATGAAAGTGGTGCAGGCCGGATCCGCCGGCCTGCACTTTTTTGCGAGAATCCGGGAGGTGCCGGCCGCCAAACGCCTCTTCCGGGATTTTCTGCATTTTTCCGAAGTTCATGAAAAACCTCTTGATGCCCGATTTTAGCTTGGTTTATAATGGGCCCATGAACATCGTAAACGTTTCGGATTTTGCTTGCCGCCCGTAAACCGGGGCCGATCGGGGACGACCGGAACGGCGGGGAAAAACTGTTTTTTCGTGAAATGGCCGCCGCAATCGTCCGAAAAACAAGTACAAGCTTCAACACCGATCTTTTTTCCCCAGAATCCGAAACGTTTCGGAAAATTTGGGTCGTTGAGCCACAACGGGAGAGGAATCGGCGGTCCTATAATGTCGCCAACAAGGGAAACACGCAGGAAACGCCGCACTACATCGTCTGCCTGTGGGAGACGTTCCGGTGGACCGGCGACATCGAATGGCTCAAGCGGCACTATCCGCTCGTGAAGCGGGGCATCGAATGGCTGCTCGGCGAAATGGACCCGGACGGCGATCTGCTGCCGACCGGATACGGCATCATCGAGATCGAAGGGCTCAATCTCGAATTGATCGACACGGCCGTCTATACGTGCATGGCGCTGGAAGCGGCCGCCGAAATGGCCGAACTGTTCGGCGAACCCGATGCGGCGCGGCGGTACCGGGAAACGCACCAAAGGCTCAGGGACCGCATCAACCGCACGTTTTGGCTCGAGGAAGAGGGGCTGTATGCCGATGTCATCGGGTCGCCGGCGGAGATGACGGAGCGCCTGGAACGGATCATCGCCCACGCGCGGATGCGGAGGGAAGCGGAGGACGGCATCGCGCAGCTCGAGCGGATGAAGGCGGAGGCCGAAGCGTCGCGGGATTCCGGAGCGGATCGGCCGTGGCTGCTCAAGAACTGGGTGATCAGCACGCCGATGGAGATGGGGCTGGCCGGCCGGGAGCAGGCGGTCCGGGCGCTCGGCCGGATGGCGACGGACGAGTTCACGGGGCCGTGGGGCGTCTATTTGTCCGGCTTGCACCGCAGCGCGATGATGACGATCTCGACGGGCGTGCAGGCGGTCGCCGAAGCCCGCTACGACCGGATGGACGAAGCGCTCCGCTACATGCGGCTGATCGGAAGCACGTTCGGCATGCGGCTGCCCGGCTCGATGAGCGAGATGTCGCCCGACTACGGCTGTTTCGTCCAGGCGTGGACGGCCTACGGCATCGTCCGGCCCCTCATGTCGCACATGTTCGGCATCCTGCCCGAGGCCCATCGTCAACGGGTGGAGCTGCGGCCGAGGTTGCCCGGCGAATGGCGGGAAGCGGCGGTCCGGCGCGTGCAGCTCGGAACCGGCGAACGGGCGAACGAACTCGATGTCGAGATCATGCTCGGCGAACGGGAAGATGTGTACCGGTTCTCGCTCTTCAGGCCGGGCTGGCAGGTCGTGTTGAACATTCCCGTGCGCGAGGGGGACGAAGTCTGGGCGGACGGCAGCCGGGTGGAGAGAGACGGAACGGATGGGTGCGGCGGAACGTGCATGGAAAACGGACCCGGCGGCGAATGGCGGATCGCATTTCCCGGCGCTTCGGCGCACGAAGTGAGGGTCCGGCATAGAGCGGGATGAGGCGGCCGCGGCGGGGACACGCGGGGGCTTTGCGGCGACAAGCGCATCTGCGGCATCACCGCCGCCTCCGCGATGTCCGCTGCCCCGGCCAAACAAAAGGCCGAGCGGGAGCAGTTCGTTTGAACCGCTCCCGGCCGGCCTTTCTTCGTTGACGGTTCTTTCCGTTTTCGCATTCCGTGCCGCCCGCGGCGTCTCCGGACGACCGCGGCACACGGATCAGGAAATGGCCTGAAGCACGCGCAATTCGCATCCGGTCGAGTTGTGCTCGACTTCGATGTGCGGAATCGTCTCTC
>k87-65628_pt1 | contig 11067 bp, 11 predicted proteins | sample MGYA00084031_6733416 | MGnify analysis MGYA00084031
TCGACCGGCGGGAGCGGGAGCGGCGGGCGCGCCACTTCCTGAAACTGGTCGGGCTGGCCGGCTGGGAGGACAAGCTGCCCGGCCAGCTGTCGGGCGGCATGAAACAGCGGGTCGGACTGGCCCGCGCGTTGACGGCCGACACCGACATCGTGCTGATGGACGAGGCCTTCAGCGCGCTGGACCCGCTGATCCGCCGGGAAGTGCAGGACCTGCTGCTGGACCTGCAGGCGCAGCTGGGCAAGACGGTGGTGTTCATCACCCACGACCTGAACGAGGCCATGCGGATCGGCGACCGGATCGCCATGATGCGCGCCGGCCGCATCATCCAGATCGGCACGGCCGAGCAGATCCTCACCGACCCGGCCGACGACTACGTCGCGCAGTTCGTCGCCGACGTCGACCGCACCCGGGTGCTGACCGCCGCCTCGGTGATGGAACCGGCGCTGGTGACCGTGCCCGCGGGCGGCGGCCCCCGCACCGCGCTGCGGACCATGCGCAAGCACCAGACCTCCGAGGCCTTCGTCTTGGGACGCGACCGCAAGCTGCTGGGCTCGGTGCGCGCCGTCGACGTCGTGGAGGCCGTCCGGATGCAGGTCGACACGCTCGACGACCTGATCAACGACGATCTCGACCCGGTCTCCCCGGACACCGTGGTGGCCGACCTGTTCGGCCGGTGCGCCGAGAGCACGCTGCCGGTCCCCGTGGTGGACGACGCCGGGGCGCTGGTGGGGGTGATCCCTCCGGTCACGCTGCTGGCGGCCCTCAGCGCCGACGGCGACGTGCAGGAACGCCCCGGGCCGCAGGAGCCGGACGGGGAGCCGGACGGGGAGCCGAACGGGGAGAAGGAGGACGTCGTTGTCCAGGGCTGAGGTCGCATCCATGGAGCTCCCCCGGCTGCCGGTGGGGACCTGGTTCGAGGGGCTGGTCGACTGGCTGACCGACAACGCCTCCTGGCTGCTGGATCTGATCAGCACGGCGGTCGAGACCACCGTGCAGGCCCTGACCGACCTGCTGACGGCCCCGCCGGCGCTGCTGCTGACCCTCGCGCTGGCGGCGCTGGGACTGTGGCTGCGCGGATGGCGGTTCGGCCTGTTCGCCCTGCTCGGGCTGGCGCTGGTGGACAACATGGGGCTGTGGGAGCCGGCGATGTACACGCTGGCCCTGGTGCTGGTGTCCGCCCTGGTCGCGGTGGCGCTGGCGGTACCGCTGGGCATCGCCGCCGCCCGCAGCGAGCTGGTGAGCAAGGCGCTGCGTCCGGTGCTGGACCTGATGCAGACCATGCCGCCGTTCGTCTACCTGATCCCGGCGATCTTCTTCTTCAGCGTCGGTCCCGTCCCCGCGGCGGTGGCGACCATCGTGTTCGCGCTGCCGCCCGGCGTGCGGCTGACCGAGCTGGGCGTGCGCAACGTCGAACGGGAGATGGTCGAGGCGGGCGAGGCCTTCGGCGCCCCGCCGCGGCAGATCCTGCTGCGCATTCAGCTTCCGCTGGCCCTGCCCACGATCATGGCCGGGGTCAACCAGGTCATCATGCTCGCACTGTCGATGGTGGTCATCGCCGGCATGGTCGGTGCCGAGGGCCTCGGCAACACGGTGCTGGAGGGCATCCAGCGCACCGACATCGCCCTCGGTTTCGAAGGCGGCATCGCCGTCGTGGTGCTGGCCATCTTCTTGGACCGGGTCACGTCCTCGCTGGGTGAGCGCTCGGCCGTGGCCCGCGCGGAGAAGGCGGCCGCCTGAAAGCCGGGACCGTTCCCGTCCCGCCATGGCGCCGGATGCGCCGTGCCGTTCGTCGAAAGGAAATCCGTGCGCTTGCGCTTCACAGCACTCGCCAAGATCACCGCAGTCGCCCTGTCGCTGACCCTGGCCGCCACCGCCTGCGGCGGCGAGAGCGGCGGCGGCGAGACCGACAACACGATCACCATCGGCCTGCCGACCGGCTGGGCCGAGGGCGAGGCGGCCAGCCACCTGTGGGAGCGGATCCTCAAGGACAAGGGCTACCGGGTCGAGGTGAAGGGCCTGGACGTCGGCCCGCTGTTCACCGGGGTCGCCAAGGGCGACATCGACCTGTTCCTGGACACCTGGCTGCCGACCACCCACGAGGACTACTGGAAGCGCTACAACAAGGACCTGGAGCAGCTCGGGGTCTGGTACAGCAACGCCAAGCTGACCATCGCGGTGCCCTCCTACTCGCCGCTGAAGTCCCTGGAGGACCTCAAGGGCAAGGGCGGCGACTACGGCGGCAAGATCATCGGCATCGAGTCGGGCTCGGGCCTGTACCGGATCTCCTCCACCAAGATGCTGCCCGACTACGGGCTGAAGGGCGAGTACACGGTCACCGCCTCCTCCACGGCCGCCATGCTCGCCGAGCTGAAGAAGGCCCTCGACGCCAAGAAGGACATCGTGGTGACCCTGTGGCGCCCGCACTGGGCGTACGCGGCCTACGACATCCGGGACCTGGAGGACCCCAAGGGCTCGATGGGCGGCGCCGAGGAGATCAGCTCGGTCGCCCGCAAGGGCTTCAGCAAGGACTTCCCCGACGTGGCGCAGTGGCTGAAGAAGTTCACGATGAACGACCAGCAGCTGGGCTCGCTGGAGGACCTGCTGGAGAACAAGTACAAAGGCGACCCGCAGAAGGCCGTCGACGAGTGGCTGAAGGCCAACCCCGACTTCGTCTCCGGCATCACCGGCTGAGCCGGCCGGCCTCGGGCCGGGTCTGAGCGGACCCGGCCCGGGGCCCGCCCGTCCGGAGCGTCGTCCGGTCCGAGCGGTCCCCGGGCCGGTCAGGCCCGCACGCCGCGGATGAAGCCGAACCGGTCCGGATAGGTGAGGATCTCCTCGGGGTGGCGGGACTCGATGCAGGCGACGCCGTCCTCGATCTCCTCGGCGGAGAAGCTGGACAACACCGACATCCACCGGTTGCGGACCAGGTCGATCCACTGGTCGCGGGCGATGACGACGGTGTACTCCTCGATCCGGCACTCGGTCCGCAGTCCCGCCTCCTCCAACGCGGCGACCAGGTCCTCCAGGGCGGGCTGACGTTCGGCGAACCGGTCCAGAGCGGCCGGGAACAGCGGATACTCCAGCCGCGGCGGCAGCGTCACGATCAGGATCCGCCCGCCGGGGGAGAGCCGTTCGGCCAGCCCGCGCAGGGTCTGCGGGATGTCCCGCACATGGTGGACGGACTCTTTGAAGGTGAAGGCGTCGACCGTCTCATACGGCAGGGCGACCTCGCCGGAGGCGATCTGCTCGGCGGTGGCGCGCAGCGGGGACAGCCGCTCATCGTCGGGCAGCCGGTCCAGCATCGGCTGGGACGGGTCGACGCAGACGATCGGCCGCTCGGCCGAGGCGTGCTCCATCAGCCGCCGCAGGAACAGCCCGGTGCCCGCGCCGATGTCGACGAACCGCTCTCGCCCGGAGGGCGACAGCCAGGCGAGGATGCGGTCGGCCATCCACTCCACATACTCGGGGCGGTCGGCCCAGTTGCGCTCGTAGGTGGCGGCGAGCCGCCGGTAGTGCTCCTCTTCCGTGGACGCCATGACGGACCTTTCCCCCGGCTCGAGGGCCGGGTGTCGGGGGCGGGGACGTCGGCGGATGCGGGTCAGGTCTGCAGGACGGCCTGCAGGAAGTCGCGGGTGCGCTGCTCGACCGGATCGCTGAAGATCTTCTCGGGCGGCCCCTCCTCCACGATCTGGCCGTGGTCGAACATCAGGACGCGGTCGGAGATGTCGCGGGCGAAGTTCATCTCGTGGGTGACGCACAGGATGGTGAGGTTCCCCTCGCTCGCGATGTCGCGCAGCAGCGACTGCACCCCGGCCACCAGCTCGGGGTCCAGGGCGGAGGTGACCTCGTCCAGCAGCAGGATCTCCGGCTCCATCGCCAGGGCGCGGGCGATGGCGACGCGCTGCTGCTGACCGCCCGAGAGCCTGCCGGGGTGGGCGTCGGCCTTGCCCGACAGGCCCACCATCTCCAGCAGCTCCATGGCGCGCTGCTCGGCCTCCTCGCGGGACCGGCCCAGCACCCGCACCGGCGCCTCGGTGATGTTGCGCAGCACGTTCATGTTGGGGAACAGGTTGAACTGCTGGAAGACCATCCCGACCTTGCGGCGGACGCGGCGCAGGTGCTTCTCGTCGGCGGGGACGAGCCGGTCGCCGCGGCGCATGTGGCTGAGCAGCTCCCCGTCCACCTCGATGGTGCCGCTGGTGACCCGTTCCAGGGTCATCAGCAGGCGCAGGATGGTGGTCTTTCCCGATCCGCTGGGACCGATCAGCGTGCAGCGTTCCCGGGGACGCACGGTGAAGTCCAGGTCGCGCAGCACCTGGTGGTCGCCGTAACGCTTGCCGACCTTGTCGAAGCGGATCATGTACTGCGGTTCGGCGGTCGGATCGGCTTTCGGATCAGCTTTCAAGACGGCGCTCCAGACGGCGAACGAGGATGGACGAGGGGATCGCCACGACCAGGAAGAACAGCCCGGCGAGGGTGAGCGGCTCCAGGTAGCGGAAGTCCTCCGAGCCGAGCTGGCGGGCCAGGCCCAGCACGTCCACCACGGTGATCAGCGCCAGCTGCGGGGACTCCTTGAAGATGCCGATCAGGTTGTTGCCCAGGGCCGGCAGCACCTTGCGGACGGCCTGTGGCAGGATCACGCTGGTCCACACCCGCAGCCGCGGCAGGTTGAGCGCGACCGCGGCCTCCCACTGGCCCTTGGGGACGTTATCGATGCCGGCCCGGTAGACCTCGGCGGTGTAGCAGGCGTAGTGGACGCCCAGCCCGACGATCCCGGTGGTCAGGGCGCCCATCGTGATGCCGAGGGCGGACGGCAGGACGTAGTAGAGGATGAACAGCTGGGCCAGCAGCGGGGTGCTGCGGATCAGCTCGATCAGGACGCGGACCGGCAGCCGCACCCAGCGGGTGGGCGCGCGCAGCGCCAGCGCCAGCACCAGGCCCAGCAGGAAGGCCAGCACGGCGGCGCCCAGGGTGGCCTGGGCGGTGACCTTCAGCCCGGTGGTGAACAGCTCGGGCGCGATCTCGCCGGCCCGCCCCCAATCCCAGGTCATCGCGCACCTCCCGCGGCGACGGTGAGCTCACCGCCGGCGGAACGGCGGCGACGACGCGGCCACAGCGGGCGCACCTCCCGGCCGAGCATGCGGGCCATCCGGCGTTCCAGCAGCCGCATCACGGCGGTGATCAGCCCCGCGTACAGCAGGTAGATCACCATGACCAGGACCATCACCACGGCCCGGTCGCTGCCGGAGTTGATCAGCGCCTTGCTCTCGAAGATCAGGTCGCCCACCGAGATCGCCGACACCAGCGAGGTGGCTTTGAGCAGCTCGATGAGCAGGTTGTTCAGCGGCGGCAGCATGGCGGCCAGCGCCTGCGGCATGATCACGTACCGCATCCGCTGGTAGGGGCTGAAGTTGAGGGCGATGGCCGCCTCCCGCTGGGCCCGCGGCACGGCCAGCACCCCGCCGCGCACCACCTCCGCGCCGTAGGCGCCCAGGTTGAGGCCCAGCGCCAGGATCCCGGCCGCCAGCGGGGCCAGCCGGTATCCGGTCAGCACGGGGAGCGCGAAGAAGATCCAGAACATCTGGACGATCACCGAGGTGCCCCGGAAGAACTCCATGTAGACCCGGGCCGGGACGCGCACCAGGCGGCGGGGCGAGAGCATGGCCAGCCCGGCGGCGAACGCCAGCACCAGGGCCAGCGCCGCGCCGCCGAGCGTGGCCTGTGCGGTGACCAGCGCGCCGTCGCACAGGAACGGCATCGCCTCCCCGACGGTGCCGGGCAGGTCGCTGCTGCAAGGGTTCATCGTGGGACCGGTCGGATCAGGAGGTCGGCTTGCACAACTGGTCGGCGGTCAGCTTCTTGGCCGCGTCGATCTCGGCGGCGGTGAAGCCGAACGGCTTGACGATCTCCAGCAGCCGGCCGGAGTCCTGCAGCTTCTTCAGCTCGGCGTTGAAGGCCTCGCGCAGCTCGGTATCGGCCTTGCGGAACCCGTAGCCGCCGGCGCCGACCTCCTCCTTGCCGTCGATCACCGGCACGAAGGACGGGGTCACCTCGATCGGGGCGTCGGCGTAGTGCTGCCGCTTGTTCCAGTTGAGGGTGATGGAGGTCAGGGCGACCGCGTCGACCCGGCCGTCCAGCAGCCCCTGGAAGGCGGCGTTGGCGTCGGGGTAAACCTGGATCTGGCCGCTCTTGACGCCGTAGGCCTCGGCGTATCCCTTCTCCACCGCCCCTTCCAGCACGGCGACCTTGACGCCGGAGTCGGCGGCGATCTCGGCGAAGGTCTTCAGGCCCTTGGGGTTGCCCTGCTTGACCAGCAGCGCGGTGGTGCCGGCGTAGTCGGGGTCGGAGAAGGCGATCTGGCCGCAGCGTTCGGGCGTGATGGACATGCCGGCGGCGATCACGTCGTAGTTGCCGGCGTTCAGGCCCGGGATGAGCGCGCCGAAGGAGTCCACCAGCACCGGCTCCAGCTCGTTCACCCCCAGCGCCTTGAAGATCTCCCGGGCGACCTCGGGGGCCTCCCCGGTGAGCCGGCCGTTCTTGTCGCGGAACCCGTAGGGAGCCTCGTTGGCGAAGCCGACCTTGATCTTGCCGGCCGCCTTGACGCGCTCCAGCGCGCCGCCCGCGGAGGTCGCGGGGTCCTCGGCCTTGGAGCAGGCGCTCAGCAGCGCGGGACCGCCGATGATGGCGGCGGCGGCCAGGCCCGACCGCCGCAGCAGATCCCGCCGGGACATCGGTGACGTCATCGTCGTCCTTTCTTTCCAAGGGGGAACGGAGAGCCGGACGTCCCGCCGGCGACTCGGGGCCGGCGGGACGGTCTCAAAGGGCGTACCCGCCCGGTCGGAGCGGCCCGGGCCCGGTCAGGCGCCCACGGGGGTGAAGTCGCGGGCGGCGATGAACTCGGGGCGCCGCTGCGGGGCGGCGAACGGCTCGACGCAGGTGTTCTCGACGCTGTTGAAGACGAAGAACACGTTCGACCGGGGGAACGGCGTGATGTTGCCGTTGGAGCCGTGCATGCAGTTGCAGTCGAACATGACCGCCGAGCCGGCCGGGCCGGTGCACAGCTCGATGCCGTGCCGTTCGGCCAAGGCGGTGAGGCTCTCGGGGTCGGGGGTGCCGATCTCCTGGTCCTTCAGCGACTCGCGGTAGTGCTCGGGCGGGGTCTCGCCCACGCAGGAGACGAAGGTGCGATGCGACCCCGGCATGATCATCAGTCCGCCGTTGCAGACGAAGTTGTCGGTGAGGGCGATGGAGATGCTCACCGCCCGCATCCGCGGCATGCCGTCCTCGGCGTGCCAGGTCTCGAAGTCCGAGTGCCAGTAGAAGTCCCTGCCCTTGAAGCCGGGCTTGTAGTTGACCCGGCTCTGGTGCACGTAGACGTCCGAGCCGAGGATCTGCCGGGCCCGGCCGACCACCCGCTCGTCGCGGGCCAGCTCGGCGAAGACCTCGCTGATGCGGTGCACCTCGAAGATCGACCTGATCTCCGTCGAGGACTTCTCGGTGACGACCCGCTCGTCCCCGCGCAGCGCCGGGTCCTCGCTCAGCCTGCGCAGCTCGGCGCGGTAGCGTTCGACCTCCTCCGGGGTGATCAGCCGCTCGATGGTCACGAAGCCGTCGCGGTCGTAGGCGGCCAGGGTCTCGGCGTCGAACGGCCCGTCGTCCGCGGTCCCGTAGACCACCGGATCCCGGCGGTCGATGAAGGCCGGTTCGCAGGAGCCGCGGGTGGGATACAGGTCGACCATGGTTCTCTCCCTTCGGTGCGGGACGGGCCGGGTCGCCGGCGGCGGGAGGGCTCCCGGCCCGTGCTCGGCCGGGAAGGTCAGGAATCGTCCTCGGTGAGCAGGGGGTAGGCGCCGTTCTCGTCGTGGACCTCGCGTCCGGTGACGGGCGGGTTGAACACGCAGACGGTGCGCAGGTCGGTGTGGGCGTGGACGGTGTGGTGCTCGTGGCCGTCCAGGACGTACAGGGTGCCGGGGGCCAGCGGGTGGCGTTCCCCGGTCTCGTCGTTGACCAGTTCGCCGGTGCCCTCGATGCAGTAGACGGCCTCGATGTGGTTGGCGTACCACATCGAGGTGCTGGTGCCGGCGTACAGGACGGTGTCGTGCAGGGAGAAGCCGACCTTCTCCCTGGCCAGCAGCAGGCGGCGGCTGCGCCAGGTGGCGGCTTCGACGTCGCGTTCGGTGCCGATGACCTCGTCGAGGGTCTTGACGATCACAGTGGCTCGCTTTCGTCTCCGGGTCCGGTGATGGTGGGCCCGCGCCGGGGGCGGCGAAGGACGGTCGCCCGCTTCGAGCGGAGGACCGGAGGGAGCGGGCGGCCGCGGCGCGGAGACGCCGCCCCCGGGCGGCGGGTCAGGCCGGCTGCAGTTCCAGGGCCGCGGTGACGGATTCGGCGAGGATCTGCAGACCGTCGGTCAGTTCGCGTTCGGTGATGGTCAGCGGCGGCAGCAGCTTGGCGACCTCCCCCTCGGGGCCGGAGGTCTCCATCAGCAGGCCCCGCCGGAACGCCTGGGCGCAGACCCGGCCGGCCGCGCGGGGGTCGGCGAAGGCGATGCCCTGGGCCATGCCCCGGCCGCGCAGCCCGGTGACCGCGTCGCCGAGGCCGTCGACGAGGCCGGTCAGGGCGCGGCGGATCAGCTCGCCCTTGGCGCGGGTCTCCTGCTGGAGCCGATCGTCGGTCCAGTACTCCAGGGCGGCGGTGGCGGTCACGAAGGCGGGGTTGAAGCCGCGGAAGGTGCCGTTGTGCTCGCCCGGCTCCCACACGTCCAGCTCCGGACGCAGCAGGGTGACCGCCAGGGGCAGCCCGTAGCCGCTGAGCGACTTGGACAGGCACACGATGTCGGGGACGATGCCGGCGTCCTCGAAGCTGAAGAACGGCCCGGTGCGGCCGCAGCCCATCTGCACGTCGTCGACGATCAGCAGGATGTCGTGGCGGCGGCACAGGTCGGCCAGCCCGCGCAGCCACTCCGGCCGGGCGGCGTTGAGCCCGCCCTCGCCCTGCACGGTCTCCACGATCACCGCGGCGGGCTTGTCCAGCCCGCTGCCGCTGTCGGCCAGCATCCGCTCGAACAGCAGGAAGTCGGGGGTCCTCCCGTCGAGGTAGTTGTCGTAGGGCATGGTGGAGGTGTGGTTGAGCGGCACCCCGGCGCCGCCGCGCTTCATCGAGTTGCCGCTGACCGCCAGCGAGCCCAGCGTCATGCCGTGGAAGGCGTTGGTGAAGCTGACCACGGTCTCCCGCCCGGTGTACTTGCGGGCCAGCTTGAGCGCCGCCTCGACGGCGTTGGTGCCGGTCGGGCCGGGGAACTGGATCTTGTAGTCCAGTCCGCGCGGGGCCAGCACGATGTCGTGGAAGGCCTGGAGGAACTCGCGTTTGGCCACGGTGTGGGCGTCCAGGCTGTGCACGATGAAGTCGTCGGCGAGGTAGCGCAGCAGTCTCTGTTTCAGCAGCGGGTTGTTGTGTCCGTAGTTGAGGGAGCCGGCGCCGGCGAAGAAGTCGAGGTAGACCCGGCCGGACTCGTCGGTGACGGTGCTGCCCTGCGCGGTGCGGAAGACCGTGGGCCAGCCTCGACAGTAGCTGCGGACCTGGGACTCGAGACGTTCGAACACGTGCATTCGTCGTTGCCTTCCATGAACGGGTGGGGGCCTGGGAGATGAGGTCCTGGACGGTCGAAGGCGCGGTCGTCAGTCGGTGAGCGGCCCGATGCGGTACAGCACCTCGGGCTCGTGGGGAGGGTGGTCGTCGGGTCCGGGGAACAGGTCGGCGGGGAAGAGTTCGCGGCGGACCAGCTCGCAGCCGCGGGCGCGGGCGAAGGATTCGAACAGTCGCGCCGAGGCGATGTTGCCGGGGGTGATGGTGGCCTCGAGGAAGCGGCGTCCGGGGTCGCGGGCGGTCAGCTCGTCGAGCATCCGGCGGGCCAGGCCCTGTCCGCGGCGGCGGTCGTCCACCGCCACCTGCCAGACGAAGAGGGTGTCGGGGGCGGCCGGTCGCAGGTATCCGGTGACGAACCCGCAGGGCCCCTTCCGGTCGCGGGCGACCACGGAGGTGTCGGCGAAGTCCCGGCACCACAGGACGTATCCGTAGGGGGAGTTGAGGTCCAGGGAGCGCGAGTCACGGGCGATCCGCCACAGCTCCCGCCCGTCCGAAAGCTCCGGACGGGACAGCCGTATCTCGTCGTCGAGCCGAAGGTCACGGGTGCCTGCACGAAGGGGGGTCGCGGCCATGTGCACCGAACGTAGCCGACGTCCCTCACGACCCCCGGAGTGTTCGATCACGGAAGGTGTTTAAAACAAGGAGAAAGCGGGTAGGGGACGCCCTTTCGCGCGGACGGCGGCTACGGGGAGTTACGGCGAACCCTGCGCGACCCCCCTGTGAACCGACGCGTCACCTGCCTTTTCAGCCGATTGACAACGCTTCCTGATCGGCCGTCAGATCTGCCCGTCCACTCGGCGGGACATGTGGAAAACAGTACGAGTCAGTCAAATTTAACCGTGACCTAGATCACAGGATTCTGATGTAAACCTGTGATCCGATTGAAACGACTTTTATGTCCGGCCTCTCGGTCGGCCGCTCACGTCACTGTACGTGATCGCATTGATCATCATGGGTGAACGGCCGGAATCCCGGCTCCGTTCACCGGAGAACCGCCGAGAGCACCGCCGGAGAGACTCCTCCGTCCCCGGGGCCGCACAAGTCGCGCCACGGCCGGCACAACGCCCGTCGTCCGTCGCCCGTCGTCCGTCGATCGTCTGTCGGCGTCCTGAACACCCTGAAGGTCCTGAACGCCTTGAAGCCCGCCTCGGCCGTACGGAGAACGACCGGAGGGCCCTGCACAGGCCCCCGGTCCTTCAAGGTCGCCCCGGGAGGCTCGCGGACCGGCCGGTCTCGGGCCCGCGCAGATGCGCGATCCCGTTTCAAGGTCCCATGACGGGCCCGTGGCGCGCCCTCGGGAGCCGGACCCGCCCGGGCTCCATGGAGCCCGCGGCACGCCCCGGAACGCGACCGGAGCGCGCGGGGCGGAGACACGGCTGCGCCCTTCCCCGGCGGTCCGGGGAAGGGCGCAGCGGGGCCTCA
>k87-199335_pt1 | contig 11062 bp, 10 predicted proteins | sample MGYA00084031_6733416 | MGnify analysis MGYA00084031
AAACTCGGCATCGGTGCCTAAGCCCTTCTTATGCCCCGGAATGTGAAATTGAACCGGGTTTTTGGCCGCGTGTTCCTTGAGTGCGGTGAAGAGCGGTGTACGGCTATGGTCCATTGACGCTGTCACAACCTTTCCTTATGTGTATGGTTAATATTTGTCGGTTACTGCTTTTATATAAGCAAAATTGAGTATAGCAAAATGGGGGGGGAATGCAAGAAGTTTTCAAGCACGAAAAAAAGAGCTGCTCAAGCAGCCCTTTCGAATGATGATCCTGCGATCAAAACGACATTTTGTAAAGCGGCAGAAGCGTCTCGAAGGTCTCCTGGACCTTCTCCAGCAGCTTGTCCCCGCTCAGCTTGACCGCTTCCTCGCGCGGGATGCGAAGTCCGCACATCACTTCAGCCTTCTTGACCTCCTTCAGCTTATGAATAAGCTTCTCGAAGTCGCCTTGGCTCATCGATTGATGGGGCGTTCCCTCGGGGTTCATATGGTCCATAGACCAATAGAAATGACCCGGCAGCGCTTTGATCGTCTTCTTCAGCTTCGCTTCAAGGTTGGCTGCGAACACGGCTTTGTTCGGGCTTTCGTAAATGATCGCAAAAATAACAAACAGATGCGTGCCGAAGAGACCCACTTCAAAATGAGGGAGCGCTTTGTAGCCGCGCTTATTGGCAGCCCAGGCGACCCATGTATCGATCGGGGGGTTAACCTTGCGTCTGGCATGCTTCGCAACATGAACGAACATGTCCTCGCCTGCGAGAGCGGAAACAAGGGGGGCCAGCTCCGCTCCGATCAACTCCAGCTTTGGCCGAACGTGCTCGATGAGCGCTTCCATTCGAGCTTCGAGCCCAGGGACGGAGAATACGTCGAAATCTTGATCGTTAAATCCTGTGAACGCTGTTGTCATCTATGTGAAATCCTCCTGTTAAGTATCTTCATATGACCTATACTAGCTCTTTCCAATACCTTATTATACCATAGCTGACCCGTACTTCCCGCATGATGGGCATAAGCTTCACTGTAATTTCATCTGGGGAAAAATAGTCAATAAACCAAGTTACCGTTACATAAGATGGAGTATAAGATATAGATAAGACAACGTCAAAAAGCTGTGCAAGAGGGGGAATCTTCACCGTCGTTTTGTGATCGGTAGTAAACCGGAGGAGGGAGTGCCGTGAATAAGAGCGAGGAAGTGGAGTATTGCAACCTGGAGCTCCGGTTTGATCGCCGGCATATCCAGGACCTGATCAAGGAACTGATCCAAGAAGGATACTCACTGTATTGGAGCGAGAATGAGTCGCAGTTTATCATATCAATCCGGACAGGACGCAAGCTGGTAAAGCTTCGGTTTCAGCGCACAGGCAGCGGGTTTAAACTGGTCGGCGATTACATGATCCGGGATCCGAGGCTGGCGGAATGGATGGAGAAGCTGATCGAGAATACCCGAGGGCACGCTGTCGTCAAACGCTTCAAGGACCGGCAAATTTTAATCGAAAATATACTGTTCGGCGAAGTTATCCGCCTTGTGGAGATTACGGGCTATCGCCAGCGCGTCCTGTTCCAGAAGGGGACGCCGATGACAGAGCAGGAAATGATGCGATTATTCGAATCGGACGAAGGGGAACGAAGACTGCTGCTGTGCAGGCTGGAGACCGATGATGAGCTGGAGAAGCTGTATGAAGCGATGCAAGCGGGCGACAAGGAGAAGATCATGAGCTGCAAGCAGAGATTGAAGGAGCTTGCCTTAGAGCTGATGAGGCTTGAGTGGTAAGTCCCATTTTCATAGTTCCATGCCAAAAGCACGAACAACACTCCGAGTCAAAAGGGGTGTTTTCGCGCGCGTTCGCAGGTGATCCCCTTGAAGCCGGCGATCGACGTTTTTGTTACAGGGGTTCACTTCTCCACAGAAAAACGTTAAAATGAGAATAATGTAATCATCCCGATAGGGATTGGGTTGCTTATAAAATATACTGGAGTAAAGGATGGAGAACCAGATGTCAAAACAACAAATCGGTGTCATCGGCCTTGCTGTCATGGGTAAAAACCTGGCCTTGAACATCGAAAGCAAAGGTTTTACCGTTTCTGTATATAACCGCTCTCCGCAAAAAACGGAGGACATGCTGAAGGAAACCGTCGGCAAGCAGGTTAAAGGCACCTATTCGATCGAGGAATTCGTGGATTCCCTTGAGAAGCCCCGTAAAATTCTGATTATGGTTCAAGCCGGACAAGCTACGGATGCTACCATCGAGCAGCTGATCCCGCACTTGGACAAAGGCGATATCATTATCGACGGCGGTAACGCCTACTTCCCGGACACGCAGCGCCGCAGCAAGGAATTGGCCGAGAAAGGCTTTAACTTCATCGGTGCTGGGGTATCCGGCGGCGAAGAAGGCGCCCTGAAAGGTCCATCGATCATGCCTGGCGGACAAGAAAGTGCATACAAGCTGGTTGAGCCGATCCTGACGGCCATTTCCGCTAAAGTGAACGATGAACCTTGCTGTACATATATCGGTCCTGACGGTGCCGGACATTATGTGAAGATGGTTCACAACGGCATCGAGTATGGAGATATGCAGCTGATTTGTGAAGCATACCAATTGCTGAAAGACGTGCTTGGTCTGAATGCGAAGGATCTTCATGAAATCTTCACGGAATGGAATAAAGGCGAGCTCGACAGCTATCTGATCGAGATTACCGCCGACATTTTCTCCAAATACGACGAAGAAACAGGCAAGCCGATGGTGGATGTCATCCTGGATACAGCCGGACAAAAAGGCACGGGCAAATGGACAAGCCAAAGCTCCCTGGATCTTGGCGTGCCGCTCTCTATGATTACGGAATCCGTATTCTCCCGCTTCCTTTCCGCGATGAAGGACGAGCGCGTTGCGGCAAGCAAAATTTTGAATGGTCCGAAAACCGCTCCATTCGACGGCGACAAAGCGGAGTTTATCGAAAATGTCCGCAAAGCGCTGTTCGCAAGCAAAATCGTATCTTACGCGCAAGGCTTCGCCCAGCTCCGCGTTGCATCCGATGAGTACGGCTGGAATCTGCAGTACGGCAATCTTGCTAAAATCTGGCGCGGCGGCTGCATTATCCGCTCCCGCTTCCTGCAGAACATCACGGACGCTTATGAGAACAATCCGGAGCTGAAGAACCTTCTGCTCGATCCGTTCTTCAAAGAAATTATCGAATCGTACCAAGATGCATGGCGTAAAGTCGTGGCATCCGCGGTATCGCTCGGTATTCCTGTTCCTGGCTTCTCCAGTGCGCTGGCTTACTACGACAGCTACCGTACGGCGAACCTTCCGGCGAACCTGCTTCAGGCTCAGCGCGATTACTTCGGGGCGCATACGTTCAAGCGTGTAGACAAGGAAGGAACGTTCCACTACAACTGGATGGAGTAATTGTCCATGGCAAGATGAGCTTGTCGTCTCACCAGGAGGAGGTCAATTCCCCTCCTCCGCCGGAGGGAGAAGCTGAGGTTTGCGGACCGGAGAGGGGGCTAACGCCTCCTGCAGCTCCGAAAGTCCGTGCATGGCCTCCAGCAGGCAAGTGCGAATGTCGCCGCTTTGGGCGTGGACATGGCTTCCGCTTCCGAACAGGAGCAGTGCGGCTTCGCAATAGCTGTAGAAGTTTTGCAGCAATCGTGGCTTTGAAAGATCCAGCAGGGCTGGATCCTTCGAAGCCACTTTTTTTTGTACAAAATGCAGCACCCAAACCACATCCTCTCTGCATAGAGGATAGGAGGGATCGAGGATCCGGCGGATACGCAAGGGCGCCGAGGCGATCGAGGAACGGTGATCGGACATATGGACGCGGTTCCTCCTTTCTTTCATTCTTGTATTCTTCCATTTCAGTATATGATCCGGATGTCCAAACTAGACTTTCTGTTAGATTTATCAGTTACCCTTACTAAAGCGGCGTGTTGTTCAGTAAGCCAGTAAGCCAGTAAGTCAGATCCATTGTCGAAAGTTTTCGGGCTATGGTATGATATGAACAACTTTATAGTGAAGCAGCAAATGGGGTGTAGCATTGAATACAAGGAGCGGGAACATCATCTTGATCGGGATGATGGGAACGGGGAAGTCAACCGTAGGGCGTCTCGTCGCCGATCATCTGAACTATTCGCTGGTCGATCTTGATGCCGAGATTGAGAGAATGGCCGGTAAAAGCATTCCGGATATATTCGCAGCGGACGGAGAGGGCTGTTTCCGGGATATCGAGACGGCGGCGCTTCGCGAGGTGCTGCATCGGACGAGCCAGATCATCGCGACCGGAGGGGGAGCGGTGCTCCGTCCCGAGAATTGCGAGGCGATGAAGCGGGGAGGCTGGGTCGTCGCATTGACGGCGGATGCCGATACGATTGTGGAACGGGTCCGGGGCGATGCCAACCGGCCGCTGCTTGCGGGCAATGTAGAGGAGCGAGTGCAGAGCATCCTAATGGAAAGAGCCGATAAATATCGTTTTGCCGATCTGATGGTGGATACCGCAGGGCTGACGGCGGATGAAGTCGCGGCTGAGATTTTAATGCATTACCGCGGCTAAGATGATCAGTGCTGGTCGGATGATAAAGAGCCTGTTCCAGGGAAAATGTGAAGTGTTCTAGCGGGAGAGACAACAAGGCGGGGGAAACTGTAGCTTCCCCCGCCTTCCTGCAGACAATGAGCGGCTACTCCTCTTCATGCCACTGAAGCATGCCGCCTTTCAGGTTGATCACATTATGAATTCCTTGATGGCTCAGAAATTCGCACACATGCTGGCTGCGTCCGCCGCTGCGGCATATAATGACGACCTCTTCATTTCGAGGGATCTCATCGAGCCTGGCGGGGATTTCGCCCATCGGGATATGCTTGGCGCCGTTGATCATGCCGGCTGCCACTTCCTCGTCTTCCCGGACATCGATCATGTACACTTGCTCGCCGTTGTGAAGACGGCGTCTAAGCTCAGAAGTTTCCATCTGGGGAATCGGTTTCATCAGTTGACCTCTTTTCTGCAAAATGATAACGTCCCGAACAATCGGGCCGCCGGAAAATTTAAAAGTGATATGAACAATGATAACCAAGCGGCGATTTCTCTGTCAATCGACTGCCTTAGGATCATTTGGAAAACAGCGTACAAGCGCTATACTATATACAAGGAGAGATACATATTATGGATATCATTGTAAGGCCTACTCCCAAACTACAAGGCGAGATCGGGGCGTTGTCGTCCAAAAACTACACGACGCGCTACCTGCTTGCAGCCGCGCTGGCCGAAGGAACGAGCACGGTTTATTATCCGGCTCACAGCGAGGACAGCGATGCGATGAGACGCTGCATCCAAGATCTTGGAGCCGTCCTCGAGGAGGACGATGAGAAGGCGGTCATTACCGGCTTCGGCAAATCGCCGCGAAACGTGAAGGAATTGAATGTAGGGAATGCCGGAGCGGTGCTGCGTTTCTTAATGGGCGTAGCGGCTTTGTCCGAAGAGGTTACGTTTGTAAACACATATCCGGAATCGCTAGGGAAGCGTCCGCATGATGACTTGATCGATGCGCTCGGGCAACTGGGCGTACAGGTGGAGCATAATGACGGGAAGCTGCCGATCACGATTCGCGGAGGCAGCCCGAAGGGCGGACGCATTACCGTCTCCGGCGAGGTCAGCTCGCAGTATTTGAGCGCCCTGCTGTTCCTGACGCCGCTGCTTGCCGAGGACAGCGAGATTACGGTGACCGGGGATCTGAAGTCGAAGGTGGTTGTCGGTCAGACGCTGGAAGTGCTGGAGCAGGCCGGGATTATGATCCATGCGGACGAGGACTACATGTTCTTCCGGGTTCCGGGCGGCCAGTCCTACAAAGCGCAGGTCTACACGGTTCAAGGCGACTATCCGGGTTCCGCCGCAGTCCTTGCCGCAGCAGCAGTAACGGAATCGGACGTAACGATCCGCAACCTCGCGGAGGACAGCAAGCAAGGGGAGCGCGCGATCATCGACGTGCTCCGCATGATGCAGGTTCCTCTTACGCACGAGAACGGCAATGTGCGCGTCCAAGGGAACGGGCGGCTCAAAGCGCTGGAATTTGACGGGGACACGGCGACGGACGCGGTGCTGGCGATGGTGGCGGCCGCCGTGTTTGCTGAAGGCACCTCCCGTTTTTACAATGTTGAGAATCTTCGGTACAAGGAATGTGACCGAATTACGGATTATTTGACGGAGCTGCGAAAGGCAGGCGCTAATGTGGAAGAACGTCAAGCTGAGATTATCGTTCACGGCCGTCCGGAAGGCGTCGAGGGCGGTGTCGAAATTAATGCCCACTACGATCACCGCGTAATTATGGCTTTGACGGTGGTGGGGCTTCGCTCCAAGCAGCCGCTGCGAATTCAGGACGCGCATCATGTCGCCAAATCCTACCCGCAGTATTTCGATCATCTGAAGGCGCTTGGGGCCGATGTGGAATGGGTAAAATAAGGGTAGCAAAGAGCCATTCGAAAAACTCCGAAAGGTGGTAACCATCCCATGGCATTTGAAAATCCGAGCCGCGAGCAAATTGCGGATATCTTGAAAAATGCAGGCAACATCGCCGTAGTCGGCCTGTCCGACCGCCCGGACCGCACTTCCCATATGGTAGCTGCGGCTATGCAAAGCCGGGGGTACCGGATCATTCCGGTAAATCCCGGAGCAGACGAAATTCTTGGGGAGAAATGCTATCCTTCCTTGAAGGACATACCGGAGCCTGTAACGATCGTGAATGTATTCCGGCGGAGCGAATATTGCGCCGACGTGGCACGGGAAGCTGCAGAGATCGGCGCCAAAGTGCTCTGGCTGCAGCAGGGCATCATCAGCGAGGAGGCGGCAGCGATCGCCGAGGAGAACGGCATGATCGCGGTCATGGACCGCTGCATTAAGGTAGAGGATTCGATCGCCCTGCGCGGCAAATAATTTTTTTATTTCGAGTGGATGGAAGAAGGGCAAGTCTTGCGAGAGAGTAACCGGCAGTCAAGGATGCGGCACAATCGCGAATCCTGATTGTTTTTGGTTCGATCAAGCAGGACTTGCTTTTTCGTGTGGGGGTGCGGTTTTCTTTTTGACAAAAAGAGGTGGAACGCTTACCATCAAGGATAGAAAGGAGGGCTCGCCTTGAATTGGTTGGGATCGTTGCAGCAGCTGGGCAGAGCCGTTATGCTCCCTACAATGGCGCTTCCGGCCGCAGCTCTCCTGCTTAGCGTGGGCAGTCTGCCGTGGGCGGCCTGGGGCTTCGGAACTTTGGGCGAGATTGCCCAAGCGGCGGGACACGGCGTGTTTTATTATATGCCGTATTTATTTGCCATCGGGGTTGCCTGGGGGCTCTCGAACCAGGGAGGGCCTGCAGGTCTTGCGGCTCTGGCCGGCATGTTTATATATGATCAGGTGATTTCCCGTCTGGGGGATGGAGGCGTTCAGCCCTCCACCTTGATCGGGATCATTTTTGGTGTGCTATCCGGATATGTCTATAACCGCTTCAAGCATATTAAATTGCCTGAGGCGATCCAATTCTTCGGAGGATCCCGCTTCGTGCTGTTGTTCATGGGGCTGTTCTCCGCCGTGTTCGCATGGTTCATGCTGGGGATGGCTCCGATCGTGCAGCGCGGTCTGGACTCCTTCTACGAGCTGACGGTGCATATGGGCGCTTTCGGTTTGTTCCTGTACGGCATCCTGTACCGGGTGCTTACGGCATTCGGCCTGCACCATTTGCTGAATAATGTATATTGGTTCCAGCTTGGAACGTACGAGACCAGTGACGGCACGATTGTTCAGGGGGATCTGCCGCGGTTCTTCGCCGGCGATCCGACGGCAGGCGATTTCATGGCCGGACTGTTTCCGATCATGATGTTTGCGCTGCCGGCTATCGCATTTGCAATCATCCAGGAGGCGCGCGAGGATTTAAAGCCGAAGGTAAAGAAAACGTTTATGCGTTCGGCCCTCGTCTGTTTTTTGACCGGGGTATCGGAGCAGATCGAGTTCGCGTTTTTATTCGCCTCTCCTTATCTGTATGTGCTGCACGCACTGATGGCGGGCTTCGCCATGGTGCTTACGTACATGTTTGATATCCATCACGGCTTTTCGTATTCGGCAGGCTTCATCGACTATGTGCTCAACTACCACCTGTCACAGAATGCCTGGATGATCATACCGATCGGCATCGTATACGGGCTGGTCTATTATTTTCTGTTCCGCTGGGCGATTCGGACCTTCGAAATTCCGACGCCGGGGCGCGAGGAAGGCTCGGCTCTGGAAGGACGGGCCGGAGATATTCCGTATCAGGCGCCGCTCATTCTGGAAGCGCTGGGGGGCAAGGACAATATTGTACAGGTTCAGTCCTGCATGACCCGGTTAAGATTGACCGTGTATAATGACCGCCAGATCGATTCCGACGCGCTCAAGCTGCTTGGCTCGGCAGGCATTATCAAGCTTGGCGGGGGCAATGTGCAAGTGGTGTTCGGGACCTACTCCGAGCTGATCCGCGAGGAAATTAACAAGCTGATGCAGCAGGATCTGCCGCGGGTGCTGTTCAGCGCTCCGGTACAAGGACGCATGCTGCCGATTGACGAAGTGCCGGACGATATTTTCGCCGCCAAGCTGGTTGGCAACGGGGTGGCATTTATACCCGAGAAGGGGGAGCTCGTCTCTCCGGTATACGGTACGGTGATGCATGTGTATCCGACGATGCATGCCATCGGGATTTCCACCCCGGATGGTCTTGAGGTGTTGATCCATATCGGCATCGATACCTCCCAGCTGAAGGGGCCGTTTACGGCTGTCGTCAGCGAAGGGGATACGGTCGAGCCCGGCCAGCTGCTGGTCAAATTCGACCTGGCGTATCTGAAGGCCCACGCCGCATCGCTGGCTACGCCGATGGTGATCACGAATCCGGATAAGGTCAGATCCTGGAGCTATGCTCCGTTCAAATCGGTCAAGAAAGGACAGTCATCCGTCATGTCCGTCGTATTAAATGAGAGTAACGCTGGGGGTAGAGAAACATGATACAAGGCATTGGCGCAGCAACAGGCGTAGCGATCGGAAAGGCTTTCGTATTGCCGCATTGGGAGCTGGATCTTCCGGATTCCGAATTGGACGCCGTCGATTTGGCCAAAGAGTTCGAGCGTCTATATGAAGGCATACGAACCTCCAAGAACGAAATCGAATACATCAAGAATGAATTCAAAGAAATGGTGGGGCACGAGGAGTCGCAAATATTTGACGCGCATCTGGCCATCCTGGACGATCCGGTGTTCATGAACGAAATCCAAGGGATCATCGAACGTCAGTACAAGGCGGCCGAAGTGGCGGTTAAAGAGGCGATTGACCATTTTGTCTCCATGTTCGATTTGCTTGACGACGAATACATGAAGGAACGGGCGCTGGATATCAAGGATGTAGGCAACCGGCTGCTGAAGCATCTGCTCGGTGCGCCGGAGGTTAAGCTGCCTTCCGACACGCAGCCTTATATCCTGGTTGCCAAGGAGCTCTCGCCGTCCCAGCTGGTTCATCTCAATCCGTCCCATGTTCTCGGGATTGTCACCTTGAACGGGGGCAAAACCTCCCATTCTGCAATTATGGCCCGTGCCCTCGGCATCCCGATGGTATCCGGCATCGAGAACAAGCTGGAGAAGCCGATCCAGACCGGTGAGCTGCTTATTGTGGATGGGGATGCAGGGCATCTTTACCTTGAACCGGATCCGCTGACTTTGGAGCGTTATGAAGGCATTCGCGACGAGCAGCGGAAGCGTAAAGAGCAGCTCCAGCTGCTGGCCACGGTGGATGCCGTCACCAAAGACGGGACATTCTTTAACCTGGCTGCCAACATGAGCTCGGTGAAGGAGCTTGATATCGCTCTGCAGAACGGGGCTAAAGGAGTGGGCTTGTTCCGGACGGAATTTCTGTATATGGACCGCCACAGCTTCCCGACGGAGGAGGAGCAGTTCGAGGTCTACCGTCATGTTGTGGAGAAGGCCGGGCAGTCCTCCGTCGTCATTCGCACCTTTGATATCGGCGGTGACAAGCAGCTTGATTATTTCTCGCTGCCGGAGGAGGATAATCCGTTCCTGGGCTACCGCGCCATCCGGATCTGCCTGGATCGCACGGAGCTGTTTCAAACCCAGCTGGCTGCGATTCTTCGGGCCAGCGCCTTCGGCAATGTCAAAATCATGTATCCGATGATTTCGTCGGTCGAAGAGATCCGTCAGGCCAACGGGATTCTCCATCAAGCGATGGCGGATCTTGACCGCCGTGGCATCGCTTATGATCCGAATATCAAAGTAGGCATCATGATCGAAGTGCCGGCAGCGGTGGCCATTGCGGATCTGTTGGCGGAGGAAGCGGACTTCTTCAGCATCGGCACGAATGATTTGGTTCAATATGTGTTGGCCGTGGACCGGATGAACGAGCAGATCGCCCATATGTACCATCCGTTTCATCCGGCTGTCTTGCGCATGCTCCGGACGACGGTTGAAGCGGCGCATCAGGCGGGGATTCCGGTCAGCGTATGCGGGGAGCTTGCCGGAGATGAGCGGGCGATCCCAATCTGGCTGGAGCTGGGCGTTAAAGACCTCAGCATGTCGCCGCAATCGCTGCTGCGCGTGAAGCACCGTATTCTGAATACCAATGCGGCGGAGGCGAAGAAGGAGGCGGCTGCCTGCTTCAAGCTGCGGACCAACACGGCTGTGGAGGAACGGCTGAATACATTTGCCGAGCGATGCAGCTTTGCAAGCGGAGGCAGCGGCACCGACAGTTCGGCTTCATAGGAGCTTCCCTCCACGTAGTCCGGCTCTATCGTGCGACTCTTTTTTCGAAGGACAAGCTATAACGGACGTACGGAAAACCTTAGGGCATAGGGAGCGTAGTCCGGGATATAGAAGCAAATGGAGTCATTAGAGCATACCCGATCAAAACGAGTATATAAAAATCAAAAGCCGCCTGTTCCATGCGATTTTCAAGAAGGAATCGCATTCGAAACAGGCGGCTTTACGTTTCGATGGACGAAGCTTACCCGCGTTCGGCGAGCGCGTCGCAAAAGGCCTTGCCGTATGGCGGCAAATCCGGCGGGCGG
>k87-5393_pt1 | contig 11058 bp, 10 predicted proteins | sample MGYA00084031_6733416 | MGnify analysis MGYA00084031
GTAACCGCCCTTCAGCATCTCCTCCAGCACGTAGCGGTCGCCGACCTTCGTGCGCACGAGCTTCAGCCCGTGCGCGCGCAGGAAGAGCTCCAGCCCCATGTTGGACATGACGGTGGCCACGAGCGTGTCCTTCGGCAGCTGCCCCTTCTCCTTCAGGTCCAGCGCGCAGATCGCCATGATCTGGTCGCCGTCCACCAGCTCGCCCCGCTCGTCGACGGCGATGCAGCGGTCCGCGTCGCCGTCGTGCGCGATCCCCGCGTCCGCGCCGTAGGCCCGCACGGCCTCCTGGAGCGCCTCCGGGTGCGTCGAGCCGCAGCCGTCGTTGATGTTCAGGCCGTCGGGCGCCGTGTTCAGGGCGATCACCTCGGCGCCCAGCCGGCGCAGCACCTCCGGGGAGAGCCGGTACGCCGCGCCGTGGCCGCAGTCCACCACCACCTTCAGCCCGGTGAGGGGGCTGCCCGTGGAGACCAGGTGCTCCACGTAAGCCTCCACCGCCTCCGGGCTCTGGCGGATGGTGCCCAGGTCCGCCCCGGTGGGCCGCGGCATCGTGTCGGGCTTCGCCCTGACCATCGCCTCCAGCTGGTCCTCGGCCTCGTCCGGCAACTTGTACCCGTCGCCCGAGAAGAACTTGATGCCGTTGTCCGGCGCCGGGTTGTGCGAGGCCGAGATCATCACGCCGAAGTCCGCCTTCAGGTGCGCCGTCACGTAGGCGACGCCGGGGGTGGTGATGACCCCGAGGTCGACGACGTCGCCGCCGGCGGAGCAGATCCCGGCGGAGAGCGCCGCGGCCAGCATCGGGCCCGAGCGGCGGGTGTCGCGGCCGATCACGCCCACCACGCGGCGGCCGGACCGCTCCCGCGCCAGGGTCGCCGCCGCCCGTCCCAGGGCGAAGGCGAGTTCCGGCGAGAGCGCCTCGCTGTTGGCGACGCCGCGGACTCCGTCGGTTCCAAACATCCTGGGCATAGGTAAACCCCTTTCTATTCGTTCTCGTTGGAAATAATGGTGACCTCGACGACGGCCGGGTCGATGGCGGCCTCGACGATCTCCGGCGGGTAGACCACCCGCACCGGCAGCCGGTGGGTGCCGGGTCCCAGCCCGGAGACGTCCACGTAGGCGATGACGGCGCTGGCATCCAGGGGGTGCACCAGCGTGTAGCGGCCCGTCAGCCTCACCTGGACGGTCGGCTGGCTCAGGGTCACCTCCCACCCTGCGGGGGCGTTCTGCACGTTGATGGGCACCGCGCCGAACACCTTCTCCGCGCTGACCTCGCGGATCGTCACGCTGACCTCCACGGAGGTCTGCGCCAGGCTCGTACCTGCCGGGGCGATCAGCCGCGCCACCGTGGTGAAGCTCTGCGTCTGCCCCGTGAGGTCGACGGGTTCGGCGAGCACCACCGACACCGGCGGCAGGCTGCCGTCCAGGGTGGCCGAGCGGATCGTGACCTCGGCCGGGTTGGCCGTCACCCCGACCAGCTCAAAGCCGGGCGGCAGCTCGCCGATGGTCTGGGGCAAGACCGTCACCCGCTTGCCCGGGGGCAGCTCCTCCCAGGTGATCTCCACCTCGGCGTAGTGCTCGGCCAGCTTCTCCACGGGCTGCATGACCGCGTCCACCAGCCGGACGGCCTTCTGCAGGCGCGTCTTGGTCTGGGCCAGCTTGCCGTTCTTCAGAGGCGGCTCCAGGTCCGAGCCCTGAAGCGCCACCACGGCGCTGCGCACCAGGCCCAGGTAGTCGGCGCGGCCCGAGACGAAGATCGTGCCGTTCACGGGGGTGGCGGTGTAGCGGAACTCCCGCTCGCCCACGGTCACGATGCCCGATTCGGGCGTGACCACGACGGGCACGGTCATCGTGCGGTTCTCGACCAGGGTCACGGTGACGGTCGCGGGGTTGGCCCGGTACTCCAGCTGCCCCTCGTAGCGGGGCGGACCGGCGACCTGCACCCGGACCTCCTGCGCCCGCCCCGGCTGCTGGATGGTGCTGTAGTCCACCCAGGCCCGGATGTCCTCGGGCTTCAGCGACGACACCAACAGGTTGGGGCCCGTGACCCGGACCTCGACCTCGGTCTCCAGGTCCCGCCGGCCCTCGTAGATCTCGTATTCCGGATGCGAGATCACTTCCAGCGGCACATCGAAGGTGACCGACGTCACCTTGTTGTAGTCCTGCACCACCATGAACCAGAGCAGGATCGCGACGATGAGCGACAGCAGTTTCAGCCAGAAGTCCTGCCGCAAGAGCGCAAGCAACCGCCGGATCATGACGAGGCCCCCCAGTTAAAGAGGCTCCGCACCGGGCTGGGCCGCCTGTCCGCCTCCAGCAGCTTCAGCAGGAGCTCGCGGAGGGACTTCTCGTCCAGGTTCCGGGTGAGCTGGCGCTGGCACGCCACGGAGATGACGCCCGTCTCCTCCGACACGATCACCGCCACGCAGTCGCTCTGCTCGGTGATGCCGACCGCGGCCCGGTGGCGGGTGCCCAGCTCGTGCGGGAGGACGGTGGCCTCCGCCAGGGGCAGCCAGCAGGCGGCGGCCGCGACCCGATTCTGCCGGATGATGGCGGCGCCGTCGTGCAGCGGGGTCTTCTCGACGAAGAGGTTGACCAGCAGTTCGGCGGACACCAGCGCATCCAGCTTGATGCCGGAGTCGATGAACTCGTTCAGGCCGGTTTCCCGCTCAATGACGATCAGGGCGCCCGTCTTCGTGCGCCCGAGGATCTCGGCGGCGCGCACGATCTGGTCGATCGTGCGCGTCCTTTCCTCCTCGCCGAACTCATCCGCCCGAAAACTGGCCTTGATCAGCCGGCCCCGGCCGAGGTGTTCCAGGGCCCGGCGGAGCTCCGGTTGGAAGATGATGGGCAGGGCGACGGACGCGGCGATGAAGACGTTTTGGAGGATGAACTGGATAGTGTAGAAGCGCAGCGCCTCCGCCACCTGGAGTGCGACCACCAGGATGATGACGCCGTTGATCAGGGGGACCGCGCGGGTGCCGCGGATCAGCGAAAAAAGTTTATAAAAAAGATATGCGACCAGGCTAATGTCCAGCACCGTGCGGAAGACGTCCCACAGCGACCGCACGCCCAGGCCGGCAAAGAAGTGGACGAATGTGGTGAGGTCTACCGGAGCCACCCCCTCGCGGGAACCCCTGCATCTTCCTCTCTATGATAGCATGCGGCAATCGATCTCACTATTGGACGAACAGGCCCATAGAAAAGTTCGGGCGGCGCCCCACCGGGGACGCCGTCCTCTCTCCCGCATCACGGATCCTCCGCCGCGTCGTCCTCGCTCGCCGTGGTATAGTAGGCCAGGCTCTGCAGCTCGATCGTCAGGTCGATGTTCTGGACGAACACGCCCTCCACGTCCAGCTTGGCCGGCGCAAAGTTGAGGATGGCCTCCACGCCGCCGGCCTTCAAGAGCTCCGCCGTCTGCTGGGCCGCGGACGCCGGCACGGTGAGAATGCCGATCTTCACGCCCTGCTGCCGGCAGGTCTCCACCAGCTCCGACACGTGCTGGACCCGGACGCCCATGATCTCCTGCCCCACCTTCTCCGGATCCACGTCGAAGATCGCGGAGATGACGATGTCCATGTGCTGGGTGAGGGAGTACCGGGCGAGGGCGTAGCCCAGGTGACCGAAGCCGACGAGTGCGGCCTTCACGCCCCGGTGCAGGCCGAGGATGCGCGCGATCCGGCGGCTGAGCATGGCGGTGTCATAGCCCACCCCGCGGGTTCCGAAGGCGCCGAAGTAGGCGAGGTCCTTGCGGATCTGCTCCGGGGAGAACCCGGTCTTTTCGGCCAGCTCTGCCGATGAGACGATGGGCACATCAGCGGCGGCCAGATCTCTGACGACCCGCAGGTACACGGGCAATCGCCGGATGGCGGCATCAGGAATATTGGTCCGTCGCATGCATCAGCCCCCTGATTCGCAAGTATCGCAACCGGAGGGTCAGAAGTTCCGGTTGATCACGAATTCGGCCAGCGTCTTCAGGGCCGGCCGGCTCGCCAGGGTCGGCACCTGGTCCAGGGCCCGCACGGCCCGGTCGATGTGCTCGCGCGCCTTCTGGCGGGCATAATCGAAGGAGCCGGCCTCCCTCAGGATCTCCTTGACGCGCGCGACGGCCCCGTCGTCGATCGACCGGCTCAGGATCAGGTCCCGCAGCTCGGCCCGGCGCGGAGCGTGCTTCAGGGCGTGGATCACGGGCAGCGTGAGGATGCCGATCTTGAGGTCGCCGCAGACGGGCTTGCCCAGCGTCTCCTCGTCGCCGAAGAAGTCCAGGAGGTCGTCGGCGATCTGGAAGCTGAGCCCCACGCCCATCCCGTAGTCGTAGACGGCCTGCACCTGCTCCTCCGTCGCCCCGGCCATGAGCGCCCCCAGGCGGCAGGCCTCGGCGATCAGGTAGCCCGTCTTCCGGGCGATGCGCAGGTAATAGTCCTCCTCGGTCTGCTCCACGTCGAAGTAGGAAGCCATCTGCGCCAGCTCCCCCTGGCTCATCTCCCGGACGACCTCGGACATGAGCCGGACGACGCGGTTGTTGCCGGTGTCGGCCAGCAGGGTGAACGCCTTGGCGAAGAGGTAGTCGCCCATCAGCACCGACACCTGGTTGTTCCAGAGCGCGTTGACGGTCGGTCGCCCGCGGCGCAGGTCGGCGTTGTCCACCACGTCGTCGTGGACCAGGGTGGCCATGTGAATGAGTTCGACCGCCACCGCCACGTCGATGACCTGTTCGAGCCGGGCCCCGGGGAAACGGCTGGCCAGGATCACCAGCGCGGGGCGGATGCGCTTTCCGCCCGACCGCAGGAGATGGGTCGACACCTCTTCCAGCATCGTCTCCCGCGTCGAGAGCGCCGCTTCAATCGCGGCCTCCACCTGCCGCAGGTCGTCGGCGATGGACGAAAAGACGTCGAGCGGCCTCACGTTACCGGCGAGCGGTTGCGAGCTCACCTGATCACCTGCTCTTTCCCAAGGTAGAACGGGCCTGGTCCGAAAGGAGGAGCCGGCCGCGTACATCGGGCTTGTGACACCATTCCTATTGTACCATGACGATGGTCAATCGCAAACTGTAAAGGCTAAGCACTCCGCCTCATTCCAGCGACTCGGCGAGGGCCATGAGCTGCCGCATGCGGTGCGCCGCCCCCGACTTGCTGACCGGCGGCCGGCACAGCTCCCCCAGCTCCTTCAGGCTTGCGTCCGGGTAGGCCAGCCGGAGGGCGGCCAGCTCCCGGAGCGCGGGCGAGACCCGCTCCAGGGCCCCGGACGCTTTCAGCCGCTCGATGGCCTCCACCTGGCGGGCCGCCGCATCCGCCTGCTTGGTCATGTTGGCGACCTCGGCGTTGACCTGCCGGTTGACCTGGTTCTTCATCTCCTTGATCACGCGCACCTCTTCGTAGCGCAGGAGCGCCTGGTGCGCGCCGATCAGCCCCAGGAAGCGGATGATCTGGTCGGCCTCCTTGACGTAGAGCACCAGGGATCCCCGGCGGGCGACCATGCGCGCGGCGATGCCGCAGGCGAACAGCATCTGCCCCAGGGCATCGGCCACCTCCGTGGCCGTCGTGCTCATCTCCAGGTGGTGCTGCTTCTCCGGCGCCGCCACCCATCCGCTGCCCAGGAACGTGCCGCGCAGGAACGCCCGCATGCAGTGGTCATGGGCCAGTTCCGGCGGCTCCGCCCACTCGGCGGGCCGCCCCTCCCCGTCGAGGAAGCCCGCCAGCCGCAGCAGCTCCAGGGCCCCCGGCTGGTGCGGGATGTGGACCCGGTACACGAGGTTCTTGCGCAGCTTGCGGCGCCGCATCACCATGACCTCGTACTTCACCGCCGGCGCGACGGCCTTCAGCAGCCGGATCACCTTCCGGGAGACCGGGGCCGAGTCGGTGGAGAGGGTGAGGGCGATCCGCCCCCGCCCCAGCAGCTCCACGGTGCCCAGGGCGCGCACCAGCCCCGCCAGCTCCATCCGCCGGCAGCACGGCAGATCCGGCGTCACCAGCGCCAGCTCCGCCTTGACCATCGCCGAGAACGAGCGATCCTCCCACAACGCCTACGCCTCCCGCGGCTGCCCGTAGCCCGTGCGCATGGACAGGAAGATCCGCCGCCGCTCCTCGGGCGGCAGGATGATCGGCTCCCCCAGCTGCCGCGCCAGCAGGAACACGTGCGCCGCCTCCTCCACCGCCACGGCGGCGGCGTACGCCCGGTCCAGGGTCTCGCCCACGGCGACGGCGCCGTGGTTCTGCAGGAGCACGGCCACGCCTTCGCTGCCCAGCGTCTCCGCGACGACCTCCGCCAGCTGCTCCGTGCCGGCGGGGGCGTACGGCGCGCAGCGCACTGCCTCCCCCACCAGGCCGGCCACCTCGATGGAGATCACGGGGATCTCCCGTCCGGTGCAGGCGAAGGCGGTCGCATAAAGGGAGTGGGTGTGCACCACTCCGCCCACGTCCGGGCGGCGCCGGTAGATGAACCGGTGCAGGGCCGACTCCGTGGACGGGCGCCGCCGCGCGTCCACGATCCGGCCCCCCAGGTCCAGGATGCAGATGTCCGCGGGCTCCAGCGAATCGTAGGGCATGCCGCTGGGGGTGATCGCGAACAGCTCGGTCCCGGCGATGCGGCAGGAGACGTTGCCGGCGGTCAGCCGCACCAGCCCGTCCGCCAGCATGCGGCGGGCCGTGCTGAGCACCGCCCGGCGTGCGGCCTCGTACTGCAGGGCCCCGGCCTCCTCGTCCAAGATCAGCTCCCTCCCGCGGATCCGGGCCGGCCTCCCGTTCCACTCCGGCGAGACCGCGGCCACCCCCCAGAGCAAGGGCGCGTCGCCCACGACGGCCGGCTCGCCGGCGGCCATGACGGCCGGCCGGGTCCGGTCCAGGAGCTCCAGGGCGGAGAAGGCCTGGCTGGCGAGGATGGCGTCCGGGGGATAGGTCGCGCCGGCCAGCCGCCGGGCGAGCCACCGGGCCGCATCCTGCAGGGCCTGCGCCCGCTCCCGCAGCTCCTCGCTGCGGGCCATGATGCCGCCCACGAGGGCCGCCGCCTCCACCAGGGCGGCGGGGGCCGTCAGCCCGTGCTGGTCAATCAGCGTGGTCACCCGCTCCATGAAGGCCGGGTCCTGCAGGGCCTCCCGGCAGTGCTGCAGGAAGACCCGCCCCCCGAGCGTCGGCTGCCGCTCCATCCAGGCGTCCAGGTCGGCCAGGGCGCGGGCCACCGCCTCCCGCAGCCGGGCGAACTCGGCCGGACGGTCGGTGCAGCGCGCCCGCTCCGGCTTCCACTCCTTGTCCACCCAGTAGATGCGCCCTTCCGCTTCTCCGGGCCATGCGCCCTGCGCGCGGTGAACCGCCATCGGCTATCGAACCCCCTCCTGGCGGGCACGCTCCCGCAGCCACTGTCGGAACAGGAAGAACTCCCACGGGGTGCGGCCCACGTGCGGCCGCCGGGCGAGGAACACCTGCCCGATCGCCTGGGCCAGCTTCTCCGGATCGTGCCGCACGTAGTCCCCCTCCACCCGGATGAGGTCGCGCGCGACCACCTGCACGCCCATCCGGTAGGCCGCCGGGTCGAGGACGACGGGCTCGGCGCCCTCCTCCCGGTACCGGCTGCGCAGCCGCTCGGGCACCTGGCGGGTGTTGACCAGGCAGACGTCGAACAGCCCCGACCCGCCGTGCTCGATGAGGGCCTTCATGTGGTCCGAGACCTTGAACCCGTCGGTCTCCCCCGGCTCCGTCATGATGTTACAAACGTAGATTTTCAAGGCAGGCGACCGCCGGATCGCGTCCGCCACCCCGGGCACCAGCAAGTTCGGCATGATGGAGGTGTAGAGGCTGCCCGGGCCGAGCACGATCAGCTCGGCCTCCGCGATCGCGGCGAGCACGTCGTCCAGGGGCCGGATCCCGCCCTCCGGCACCGCCGGGTCCAGGAAGACGCGGCGGATCGGGCTGCCGGCCTTGCCGATGGCGGACTCGCCGGAGACCATGCGCCCGTCGGCCAGCTCCGCCCGGAGCACGACCTGGTCCAGCGTGGACGGCAGGACCCGCCCGCGCACGGCCAGCACCTCGCTGGCGGCCTTGACCGCCTGGTAGAAGTCGCCGGTCGTCTCGGTCATCGCCAGGAGGAACAGGTTGCCGAACGGGTGGCCGGCCAGGCCCTCGCCGCTCGTGAACCGGTACTGGAACAGCCGCTCCATCAGGGGCTCGATGTCCGCCAGGGCGATCAGGCAGTTGCGGATGTCGCCCGGCGGCAGGATGCCGTACTGGGTGCGCAGCCGGCCCGAGGAGCCGCCGTCGTCCGCCACGGTGACGATGGCCGCGATGTTGGCGGTGTAGTTCTTGAGGCCCCTGAGCGTCGCCGGAAGCCCGGTGCCGCCGCCCACGGCCACGACGCGCGGCCCGCGCACCAGGAGGCGCCGCTCCAGGAAGGCGTCGGCCACGTCCCCCGCCCGCGGCATCAGGGTGGACAGCACGGAGTTCACCAGCCGGCTGACGCCCAGCCAGGCGAGCACCAGCCCCAGGGCCAGGGCCGCGATCCCCGCCAGGACCGGCCCCGTGTAGTACACGGCCCAACTGGCGGCCACGTTCTCCACCAGCCACGCGCCGAGCAGCGCGTAGAGGTTGATCCGGAAGGTCAGGGAAAGGCCGACCACCAGCAGGGCGACCCCCAGGACGGCGATCAGCAGCCACCGCTTGATGTGCAGGCCCGGGGCGAACCAGCGCAGGATGCGCATCACGGCTGCTCCTCCTCGTCTGTGCGGGCGGCGGAACGGGGCATGTCGCGGTGCTCGACCGAAACCGAATAGCCCCGCCGCCGGATCCAGTCCGCCAGGCGGTTGGCCAGGCACACGGAGCGGTGCTTGCCGCCGGTGCACCCGATGGCGATCGTCAGCACGCTCTTGCCCTCCGCCGCGTAGTGCGGTAGCAGGAAGCCGACGAAGCTGGTCAGCCGCCGGTAGAACTGCTGCGTCAGGTCCCACTTCATCACATACTCCTCGACCGCCGGGTCCTCGCCGGTCAGCGGCTCCAGGTCGGGCACGTAATGCGGGTTGGGCAGGAAGCGCACGTCGAACACCAGGTCCGCGTCCAGCACCGCGCCGTGCTTGAAGCCAAAGGAGACCACGTTCACGTGGAAGCCCGGATGCTCCCGGTCCGGGCCGAACCGCCGGTACAGTTCCTTACGCAGGTCGGCCGGCGACATGTGCGTCGTGTCGATGATGAAGGTGGCGAGTCCGCGCAGCTCCTGCAGAAGCTTCCGCTCCCGCTGGATGCCGTCCAGCACCCGGCCCTGCGCGGCCAGGGGGTGCCGCCGCCGGGTCTCCTTGTAGCGGCGCACCAGCACCTCGTCCGAGGCGTCCATGAAGAGGATCTGGTAGCCGACGCCGATCTCGGCGGTCTGCCGCAGGGCGCCGAGGATCTCGTGGAAGAACCGGCCCCCGCGGATGTCGATCCCGAGCGCGAGCCGGCTGACCTTGCCCTCGGTCTGGCCGAACAGCTCGGCGAGCTTCGGCATGAGCGACGGGGGCAGGTTGTCGACGCAGAAGAAGCCCAGGTCCTCCAGGTACTTCAGGGCCTGGGTCTTGCCCGCGCCCGACATTCCGGTGACGATCACCAGCCGGATGGCCTTGTCCATATCCAGCACCCCCGATCCTCCACCGCCAGCATTCGCTCCCGACCCGGCCTTCTCCTGTCGGGCGCGGCCGCTCTAGTGAATCTCACCCCCCGGCGCCGGCCCGTCCGGCCAGTCGCCGGAGCGCTCCTCCCGGCCGCCGCGGCGCGCCGGCCTCTCCGGGGCCGGGGGGTGCGCCCGGTCAGCCCACGCCCCGGCGCCCGGCGTGCGCCGCCGCTCCGCCAGCCACCCCGTGAGGTCCCCCCGGTCGCTGTTCACCACCTGCTCCGGCGGGACGCCGGCCGCGGCGAGCAGGGCCACCGCGGCCCCGCAGTCGCCCACCTCCTCCGGCCGGACGGCCCCGGACGTGGCGGCGAACCGCACCCCGAGCTTCGCAACCTGCCGCAGGAAGGCGGCCGGCGGGCGCGGCCGCCGGGCGCACACCTCCAGGACGGCGCCCCGGTCCCGGAGGGCGCGCGCCACCTCCGCGGGGTCGACCTCCAGCCCCGCCGGCAGGGCGACGAGGTCGGCCCCGCTCCGGTACACCGCGGCGACCACCGCGTCCGTCAGCGCCCGGCGCGCCAGGGGGCGGTATCGGGGGAGCCAGCGCGCCCAGGCCGGCGCCAGCTGCGCCGCCGCCACCGCCAGCACCAGGTCGTGCCCCCGCCGGAGCCCGTCAGGCAGGCTCAGGTCGCCTTGCGGCGAGCGCAGGCGTCCCGCCGCGCCCGCCAGCACCCGCAGGGTCGGCGTCCGCAGGTCGATCGCCCGCACGGCGTCCCGAACGGCCCGTGCGCCGCGGACGTCCGGGGCAAACAGCGCCACGGCCTCCAGCCCGCGGGCTAGGGCCGCGCTCACCTGCGCGGCCACGCCGTCTGCGGCCGGGCCTCTCGGCACCTGCACGTGAAGATCCGCAACGATCCGCAATCGGCCTCCCTCCCTCGCAGCCGCTAGTATGCCCGGCAGGAATTGCGCATGCGGCCGCCAAACCTTCCGATCAGCGGAAGTGGAGCCGGTGGCCTTCCGCACCGGAGGTGACGGGCCGTGGGAGGGCGTCCGCGGCAGCCCGGAACCGAGCGCGCGCTGCGCAGCCTGGACCTGAAGGAGTTCCTCGCGCTGGTGGAGGCCGACATCCGGGAGCTGGACCAGCGCCAGGCCGACCGGCTGCGGCGCGCGTCGCTGCCGCTCTACCCCGTCTGGTGCTGCGGCCGGCGCCTGGGCGCGTTCCCCCGCGCCGCCCGGGTGCGCTGTCCCTTCTGCGGCGCCTGGATCGCCCCCGGCGAGCAGCCGCCGCCGGCCCCGTCGTCGGGTGGGGGATCTTCCACACGGTAAAGAATACTGAAGGGGCAGGCGCAGAGCCTGCCCCGTTTCTCTTAATACCTATCCGCCGCGCCCCGGGCGGACCAGCAGCCAGACGCCCAGACCCACCGCGAGGATGCCCAGGGTAAAGCCGTTCACCGCCCGCTGCACTTCCCAGTACCGCGGGCCGAAGATCCACTCCAGCAC
>k87-150472_pt1 | contig 11056 bp, 13 predicted proteins | sample MGYA00084031_6733416 | MGnify analysis MGYA00084031
AGGACAAAAAGGTTACAGGTCGACTTCGCCACGCAGGCAGGTCGTCGTTCCGCCCGCGACCCAGACCTGCCCGTCCTCCTGGGTGATCCGGACTCGGCCGCGCCTGCCCAGCACGGTGCCCTGCGCGGCCACATACGGCGCGGTCAACCGTCCGGATTCCAGCAGCCACATGGCCAGCGACGCGTTCAGGCTGCCCGTCACCGGATCCTCGTCCGTGATCCCGTTCTTGGGCAGGAATGCCCGCACCTCGATCGCGGCGGGCGAACCCTCCGGATACGGCCCGACGACACCGATGTCGTACCGGCCGACGAACCCCGGCTCGAGCGAGAGCACCCGCTCGGCGTCGGCCAGCAGCACGGCCACCCAGCCAGGCCCGTTGTCGACCCACTGAGCGTCGACGATCTCGTCGCGATCGATCCGCAGGATCTCGGCCAACTCGGCCACGGTTTCCTCGTCGACCGGTCCCGAACGCACCAGTGGCGGGGCGCCGAACGCCAGGCCGGGCGCCGAACGGCGGATCCGCACCAGCCCGGCCGCGCACTCCTGCGTGATCTCGTCGGCGGAGCTGCCGGTGTGTTCGAGCCACGCGTGGCAGCTGCCCAGCGTGGGATGCCCGGCGAACGGCAGCTCGAGCTCGGGCGTGAAGATCCGCACCCGGTAGTCCGCTCCGGGCTCGGTCGGCGGCAGCAGGAACGTCGTCTCCGACAGGTTGGTCCACCGCGCGAAATTTTGCATCTGTTCGCTGGTCAACCCCTCGCCGTCGAGCACGACCGCGACCGGGTTACCGAAGTACGGTTCGTCGGAGAAGACGTCGATCTGCATGAACGGGCGCGCCATGCCTCGAGCATGCCAGAGGCCGCGGGGTCAGCTCTTGGGAATTTTGATCGCGAAGCGGTGGAGCCTGCGGTAACCGCGGACCGAGACCGGACGCAGCGGTTGCACGGGATAGCGCGGTTCGTCGCCGAGGGCCTCGGCCAGGCCTTCGTCCATCACGATGGTTCCCGGCCGCGCGGTCGACGTCAGGCGGGCGGCGATGTTGACCGTCTTGCCGAACACGTCACCGAGGCGGCTGAGCACCTGCCCGTAGGCCAGTCCGACTCGGACATCCGGGATCTCGGCGTCGGCTGCGGCGCGGCGGGCGAACTCGGCGGCGATCTCCACCGCGTCGTCCGGAGAATCGGCCACGAACAGCACCTCGTCGCCGATCATCTTGACGATCCGGCCGTGCCGTTCGGCCACCACGGTGGACGCGAGCGCCTCGAACCTGTCCAACACCGACGACAGCTGGTCCTCATCGATCTGCCTGGTCAGCCGCGTGTAGCCGACCATGTCCACGAACCCCACGGCGAGCTCGCCCGAATTGTCGTCGCCGGCGTCGAACGCGCGCGCCGCGTACGCCGCCAGGTGCCGGCGCCACACGAAAGTCTGCAGGCGCTCCAGCAAGGGCATGACGGTCTCCAAGAAGGCGACCAGCTGCTCCTCGTTCGCCAGCAGCTCCGGCTGCTTCTCGAGCAGTTCGCGCACCAGCTCGATCTGCCATTCGGCCAGCCGCGACAGGTGATGCCCGACGGCGCGGGTCACCGCCACATCCATGCCCGCAGGAACGACACCGGTGGCCAGCAACTTCTCCGCCAGGGCAGCCGCTTCGACGTCGCTGTCGGTGAACAGCACCTCGTCGTCGTCCGCGGTGGCGAAGCCCAGTGACCGCCAGCGGCGCTGCGTCACGTCCGCGGGCACGCCGGACTTCTCGGCGACTTCCAACCGGTTGTACTTGCGCGGGCTGCCCAGCAGCAGCGCATCGATCCGCCGCCTGGTCTCCGCACTCAGCGGGCTACGGCCCGGCTCGGCATCGTCCACGCTGCCTCCGCTCGAGTCTCGGCGTGTCGCTGACCATAGCGCGGGTTGGGTCCGCTGCCAGGGCCTTCGTCACCCGGCCAGGCGTATCGCCCGCCACAGCGCTCGTGTATTTACCGACGAGTAACGGCAGCATACTGTTGACCAACTGCCGACAAGCGTCGAGGAGCGGCCGAGCATGAGTCAGCGAGTGCACACCGAGGTCAGGAATTCGATCGCGTACGTGACCATGACCAGGGGTGCGAAGTTCAACGGCCTCGACCTCGCGATGTTCCGCGCCTTGATCGACGCCGCGCGCGACGTGCGCCGTGACCGCGAGGTGCGCGCGGTGATCCTCCGCGGCGAGGGCCCGGCGTTCTGTGCCGGTCTGGACTTCAAGTCGGTGAGCAAACAGCCGAGCAAGCTGCTGCTCAACCTGTTCCGGTGGCCGTGGCAGGAGGCGAACCTGTTCCAGCGGGCGTGCTGGGAGTGGCGCAACCTGCCAGTCCCGGTGATCGCGGTGCTGCACGGCAAGTGCTACGGCGGTGGTGTCCAGCTGGCGTTGGCCGCCGACTTCCGGTTCGCCACGCCGGACTGTGAGCTGTCGATCATGGAAGCCAAGTGGGGGCTCATCCCGGACATGACCGGCTCGGTGACGTTGCGCGAGCTGGTCGGCATGGACGTGGCGAAGCGGTTGACCATGACCGGCGAGCTGTTCGACGGGCGCAAGGCGGCGGAACTCGGCCTGGTGACCGAGGTCAGCGAGGACCCGCTGCACGAGGCGGAGATGCTGGCCAAGGAACTCGCCACGAAGTCCCCGGACGCGGTCGCCTACACCAAGAAGCTCTTTCACCGCACGGCACACCTGTCGCCCCGCAGGGCCCTGCGCATCGAAAGCAGGCTGCAGCTGCGACTGTTGCGCGGCGTGAACCATAAGATCGCCCGCACCGCAGGAATGGCCAAACAGGTTCCGCAATACGTCCGACGGACGCTGGGCTAGGAGACGTCATGGGTCGTAAGCCGCTCACCGAGCGGGTCGACGGTGATCTGCCCGCGGGCATCGCCGCACTCAGCGAGGAACACCGGCAGCTGCTGGCCGACGCGATCGGGGCTGCCCGCCGGGAGCAGGCGGAGGCGCTGGCCGCCGCGGCGGAGAACAGTTTGAACCACATCCCGCGGCTGCTGCGCGGGCCGGTTCGTAAGGCGGTGGGGCTGTGACGGCCTCCGCCGGGGTGCACGAACGCGCAGAGATCCTGCGGCTGGCCCGACTGCTGAACAAACGGCCGGAGGAACTGCAGTTCCTGCTCGCCGTGGACGACGCCGATCTGCGGGCGTTCCGTGCCCAGGTCACCGAGTCACTGTTCAACGCGCACGGCGATGCACTCCGCAGGCTCGGCTCGGCTGCCAAGCTGCTGCCCAGCGCGATCATCGCGAAGGTCGGCGAGAAGGTCTTCGGCCCGCTGCTGTGCGCGCGGATCGCCGGGGAGCTCGAACCCAGCAAGGCCACGGACATCGCCAAGCGCCTGTCCGTGTCGTTCTTGGCAGACGTGGCGGTGGAGCTGGATCCCCGCCGGGCGCAACGCATCATCGAGGCCCTGCCGACCGACACCATCGTCGCGACCAGCGTGGAGCTGGCGAATCGCGGCGACTGGATCACGCTGGGCGCGTTCGTCGGGTACTTGCCGATGGACAAGCTGCGGCAGTGCCTCGACGCACTGTCCGACGAGCACATCTTGCGAACGGCTTTCGCCGTGGACGACGAGGACGCGATTCCTGCCGTCATCGACGCACTGTCCAAGGAGCGGGTGATCAGCCTGCTGCGAACGGCGTCCGACACCGGTTCGTGGCCGACCCTGCTGGACATCACCTCCCAGTTGCGCGACGACCAGGTGGCGCAGGTCGCCGGCTACTTCGACGAGCTCGACGAACCGGTCCTGGTCGGTCTGCTGGCGGCCGTCGCCGAGCACCAGCTGTGGTCGCGGTTCCTGCCGATCGCCGCGGAGCTACCGGAGAAGTCGCAGCAAGCGCTGGCCGACGCGGTGGGCGGGATCGACGCCGACGCTAGGTCGGAATGCGTGCGCGCCGCCGAGCATGCTGGCGTCTTCGACCGGCTCGGGCCGCTCGCCGACGCTCTTCGGGAGGCGGTTCGCTAGCCCCATCGGCGGGCTGCAGCTCGACGAGGCGTCTTCCTTGGCGGTCCAGCGGCCGGGAGACCGTGGCCACGGTGAATCCGGCGCGGTCGACGACGTCGACCCACTCGTCGCGCGTACGTTCCCTTCCGCCGAGATAGACCAGCGTCGACAGGTCGGCGCGGGTGAATTCGGCGTCCAGCTCGTTGCGGCCCGGTGCGCGCTCGATCAGCAATACTCGCCCGCCCGGCGTCAGCGCCTCGCTGCATCGGCGGAGGATTCGCTCCGCGTCGGCGTCCTTCCAGTGGTGCAGGATCGCGCTCAGCACGATGACGTCTGCGCGGACTCCGAAAGGCTCGAAGAAGTTGCCGACGACGATGTCGACCCGGTCAGTGAGCCCCGCTCGGTCGAACGCAGCACGTGCAGCGGCAGCGGGCCCGGACAGTTCCAGCAGCGTTGCCCGCAGGTGGGGCTGACCGCGCAACAGGGCGCGCAGCAGGGTGCCGTTGCCGCCGCCGACATCCAGCACGTGGCGGACGCCGGACCAGTCGTAGGCCGCGTTCACGGCACGGAACGAAGCCTTGCCGTCCCGGGCCATGGCGGCATCGAACGTGGCACTGCGGTTGGCGGCGAGCGCATCGGCCCAGAAGTCGGTGCCGTAGCGCAAGCGGTATGCCGTGTGTCCGCTCCACATGGCCTTGAGCAGATCGACGAACGCCAAATCGGCCCGGCCCATCATGTGCTCGGTGTTCAGCCACCCGGCGGCGGACTGCGGATGACCGTGCGCCAACAGTGCGCCGACCGCTGTGGGGGCGAATGTGCCTGCTGGCATTTCGGTCAGGACATCGACGGCCACGAGATGCCGCAGCACTCGGCCGAGCACATCCTCGGGAAGCTCGGTGGCCACGGCCAGGTCAGCGAGGCGAGTCGTGCCCGCGTTCAGATGGTCGACGATGCGGAAGGTGGCGGCCACCCGCAGGGCCATCGGGGTTGCCAGGTCGCCGAGGTTCCGCAGGACGGTGACCGGGTCGCGCGGCAGCGGGGCGCTGTCCGCCGGGGCCGGCGCCACCGGGTGAGCTGCCCGTCGAGTGGGTGCTGGGCGAGGTGTCACATCACTGACACGGCTGCCGCCCCGGCACAGGTCACGTGACGTCGGCCGCAGCTGAGGACGCAATTCACCTTCCCGTTCCGGTGGCCGAGCAGATGCTTGGTCAGACTGCCCGGGGAACACCGACACCGAGCACGTCACAACCGACTCGAACCAACCCTCTTCTAGCTTGCCTCAAGCCATCACACGCAAGTCCTCACAAATCAACACACGCTGATCACACTGCGTATACGGCCGGTCACCGGTAGACTCCTCGTTCCGAGGAGGAAACTGGGGATGGCACAGACCGAGGACGGGCAATCCGTCGACCCGAAGGAGCTTTGGAAGTTCCACAAGTACATCTACGAGCTGGCGAACTCGGTTACGCACATTGAAGCCGATGCCTGCTCACAAGGCATGAATACAGACGGCTTCACTGGAATCTTGGACCCTCTTGAAGGAACGTGCAGATCGCTCGCTGATACAGTGATCACCGACGCATTTGTATTCCTGAAAGAGAGACTCTGGGGCTTCGCGGACACCGTCAATACCGCTGCCAAACGATACGGGCTTGACGATGACATGATCGAGCAAGGCTTTAAAGAGATACAGAAGCAAAAGTAATATGAGCTATCAAGACACCTACCCGATCGTCAAATTTCAACCCACCAGAGAAAAGACCGACCTTGCATCAGTATTGAAAGATGACTTTCCTGTCACAGATGCAATTGATTGGTTTTGGCGCAACTTTGTAAACGACGGCGTGGGATTCCGCGAATCACTCGTCAAACCATTAATCGGAGACTACGACAGGATAGCTGAAAACGGTCGCGCGTGGCGGCACATCGAGAAGCAGATCAACAACCTGAGCCATAACCTCACCGACAACACCGCTCAACTTATCCCTTAATATTGGGACGGGAAGGCAGCGAAGACCGCCAGTGATCTCGTGGAAAAGGTGTGGTCTCCAGCCCTGATGGGAATGGAGGTGGTAGCGCAATCCATCGCTATCGGCTATGAAAAGTTCACCGAGAGCCTTCTACGTCTGGCAAGATCTATAATCAAAATACTCGAAGCGATTATCAAGAAAATTACAAAACTAGCACGTCGACTCCTGCCGGGCGGCTTCATCGCAGGACTCATCGAATGGATCATCGAGGGCTTCGACAAGTTTCCTTACATGGAAGAAGTTGAAGAAATCATCGACCGCATCAATGAAGTCAAGAAGCTATTAAGCATAGCGCACGACATCATAAATATGTTCAAGCGGTATCTTAATATCGCCGAGCATCTATGGATTTCGATCAAGCACCTTACACATGTGAACTCCAACACCGACCTACTCACTGCCGCCAAGGAGATCTCACGAGGTGCACGCAAAGCCGACAAGGCCGTAGGGAACTCCGAGAAGCTGCTGGATAAGACAAAAAGAGAATACAATAAGGTCCTTGATAAGGCTGATGAAGTGACCGGGGAGTAGCGATGCGACACCTGACCAGCAATTACAGCCGCCAGCTAGATATAGATGACCTCCGCGGAGAACTAGACAGAATACTGTCATTTGCTCTATCATCCGCGCGAGACGCCGAGGCCAAAGCCGACGAAATTTTGAATAATCTCGAGCCCGCTTCAGACGAGGAAGTTGCGGCATTCAGGGACTACATCCTGACAAAAGGACGTACACCTGAATGGAATATCGTTATCGCTAGAATTGAAAAGGGAGAGTTGACGTGGCGAGAGATTGTCGACGGCGACTGCGAACGGGATAGCGATGTGCTCGATGCCATGCGGTCCACCCCGCGCATGAGCCTACAAGCCACAGCAGAACCGACAGAATATGACACGGGCGCCAATCCAAACAGAGAGACTGGCCACCCACGGTCGCATTACCATAATGACGACGATGACTATTTCGAAGGGTTCTCGGTGCGAGCGTGAGAAGATATCAACGACGGACAGTTTGGATTAAGACCCACTTCAAAGCGGCAGTCACTGTCTCGGCGGCAGTTGTCTTATTCTGCGGAGCATGTGGCGATGGAAAGCCTGGAGACGAGCGGGCATATCCGCCGACAAGCGCTTCCGGAAAATCGAGCAATACGGCTCCTACCGTTGCCAACCCTCTCGACGTGACCAAGATTGAAAAGTCGCCATGCCTGATGTTCCCCGCAAACGCACTGAAGGACGCGGGAATCACCCCGACCAACGAAGGCTACGCGGATACATTGAGTCGTCTTGGTCCAGCATGCCGACTCGACGGAGACACGGAGCATTGGCGCCTCTCTGCTACGCTTTTGACTTCAGATAAGCAAGGCTTGAGTCGGATATACGCAAATCAGGAGGCCAACCCGAATCCAAACTTCAAAGAGGTGGCACCGATTGAAGGCTATCCGGCGGTGCAAGGCGTCGGCACCAACTCGCCGAGCGAAGGCGGTTGCAACGTGACCGTCGGCTTGCGCGACGATCTCACACTTTCTGTGCGCGTCACAGGCAAGCAAGACAGGCCTTGCGAGTTTGCGAATACGGCCGCAGCTGTAGCGGTACGCGCGATCAAGGCAGCCCAGTGAACGAGCCCAGGTGGTCTAGTAGGAGCCTGCTGTCGCGGTCGTCGCTGTGGGGCGGCATCTAAATATAAGGTGTAAGCACCGGCCTCCCGGCTTCTTGAGGGCGAGCGAGGTTGGATGTGTCGCATGCGTGACCGGAAGGCCGGTCATTTTGACGACAGGGAGCGCAATGAATCTACCTGACTGGGTGCCTTACGTCGTCTGGCCGGCGCTCGTGATCGGCTACGTGACCTGGTACGTGTGGTCCCGGCGCGAACATCGTGCATATGTACTTCGACTTGCCAAGGAGCGTGGCTGGGAGTACCGCACACGTGACCGGAGCGTTGGTCGATACACCGAACGCCCCTTCGACAAGTCCAACGCGAAGCGGCGTCACATCCTGACCGGCGAGTACCGCGGCCGACGGATCTGCGTGTTCGAATTGACCTATCCGGAAAAGACCGAGCTGAGCGATCGGTTCCGGGACGCCAACGACGGGTTTCTGCGAAACCGTGTCACCTGTCTTGTCGCGGCGGTCACGCACGACCTTCCGATACCGACCATGTCGGTGGAGCGGATCGGCCTGTTCACCAAGATCAACCGCTTCCTGGGCTTGCCCGACAAGGCGACCGGCATCGAGGAGTTCGACAACCGGTTCGAGATTCACACGGCGCGAGACACCGACCTGTCGACCGTTTTCGACGCCGACCTGTGCCGATGGATGCTCGACGACAAGCGCGCCAGGCAGCTACCGCTGCGGATCGAACGCGGCGATGTCGTCACCTGGGAGCTCGGCAAGATCAATGCCGAGAAGATCGACACCTATCTCGACTATCTCTGCGACTTCCTCGACCACTGCCCCGTCCGCGCTGACGGAACGGTCGATCACGGTTAGACCTCGCGCCGGCCGCGTCGCCACACGGCCCAGGTCAAAGGGACACCGGGGCGATAGGCAAGGTGAGTCGCCGACGGTGCGTCGAGAACGTGCAGGTCAGCCCGCGCTCCCGGACGAACCACGCCGACCGCGCCGTCGCCGGTGTCGGCCCGCAGTGCTCGTGCGCCGCCTCGCGTGGCCGCCCACACGGCCTCCTCGACCGACAACCCCATCTGCAACACGGCCGTCGCCACGCAGAACGCCATCGACGTGGTGTACGAACTGCCTGGGTTGGCATTGCTCGCGATGGCCACGGTCGCGCCGGCGTCCAACAGCCGCCGCGCAGGCGCGAGCGGTTGCCGGGTCGACAAGTCACACGCCGGAAGCACGGTCGCGACCGTGTCACTCGCGGCCAGGGCCTCCACGTCCTCGTCGCTGAGATACGCACAGTGGTCGACACTCACCGCGCCCAACCGCACGGCAAGCTGCACACCCGGCCCCTCCCCCAGCTGGTTTCCGTGCACCCGCAGGCCGAGGCCCCGATCCCGCGCGGCCGTCAACACCCGCTCCGACTGCTTCTCATCGAAAGCGCCCGTTTCGCAGAAAACGTCCACCCAGCGCACATACGGCACGACCGCATCGAGCATCGGTCCGCACACACTGTCCACATAGGACTCCGCCGTCTCTCCCGCCGGAACGACGTGCGCACCGAGGAACGTCACCTCGTCCACGACCTCGGCCGCGATCCGCGCCGACCGGGCCTCCTGCTCGACGGTCAGGCCATAGCCGGTCTTCGTCTCCAGGTACGTCGTGCCCTGCCGGACGGCTTCGCCCGCCAGGCGGCGCACATTCGCCGCAAGCGCTTCATCGGATGCCGACCGGGTCGCCTCCACCGTGACGTTGATACCGCCCGCCGAGTACGCCTGTCCGGCCATCCGCGCCTCGAACTCCGCCGTGCGATCACCGGCGAACACCAGGTGCGTGTGCGAGTCGACCCACCCGGGCAACACCGCGCGCCCACCGGCATCCACCCGCTTGTCCGACGGCGGCTCGTCGGCGGCGCGACCGACCCACACGACCCGCTCGCCCTCGATCACCACCGCAGCATCGGTCAGCCGCCCCAGCTCCGGCTCGTTGGTCGTCAGCTCGGCGATCCCGGTGATCACGGTGGCGGTCACAGCAACTCCTCGATCACAGCGGCCAGCTCAGCGGCCGGCCGATCAATTCGCAGGTGCCGGCCTTCACGCACGACCCACTCCCCCGCGACCATGACGTCCCGCACGTCGGCCGCCGTGGCGCACAACGGAACACCGAGCGGCTCACTGCCTGCGGTCCGCACCGACTCGGTGTCGACCACGACCAGGTCGGCGCCGGCTCCCTCAGCGATCCGGCCGACCTCGGGCCAACCGATCGCCTCGTGCCGGGCCGCTGCCGCGACGAGCTCGGTGGGCGTGAAGTGACCGCGCGACTCGGCGGCCAACCGTTCGTCGGCTTCCAAGGCGAGCAGTTCGGCGAACGGGTCGACGACAGCATGCGAATCCGTGCCCAGACTCAGCATCACCCCGGCGTCCGCCAGCTGACGCGCAGGCCCGATGCCATCACCCAAGTCCCGCTCGGTCGTCGGACAGAAACAAGCACCGGAACCGCCCAGCAACGCGACGTCCTTGTCGGTCAGGTGCGTCGCGTGCACGCCGACGAAGCCGTCGCCCAGCACGCCGAGGTCGGCCAGCAGCTCGGACGGAGTCCGACCGTGCACCCGCAGGCAGGCTTCGTTCTCCGCGCGCTGCTCGGACAGATGAGCGTGCAGCGGCCGTCCGGCAGCCCAGGACTTGACCACCGGGATCTGCTCGGCAGGCACAGCGCGCACCGAGTGCACCGCTGCTCCCACGCGGGCCAAGCCCTCCGGCCGGAAGTCGTCCACGCGCGACGCCCACCGCTGCGCATCGCCGTCGGAGAACCGACGCTGTGCACGCGACAGCTCGCCACCTTCCAAGCCCGGCGTCAGATAGCAGGTGTCGAGCAGCGTCAGCCGGATTCCCGCCTCCGCCGCCGCCTGCGCCAACGCGTACCCCATCGCGTTGGGGTCCGCATACGGCTTGCCTTCCGCGGCATGGTGCACGTAGTGGAACTCCCCGACACTGGTGAACCCTGCGAGCACCATCTCGGCGTAGACAGCCCGGGCAAGGCGCAGGTACGAGTCCGGGTCCAGCCGCTCAGCCACCGCGTACATACGCTCACGCCACGTCCAGAAAGTGCCGCCATCCGCATGCGTGCGGCCGCGCAGCGCGCGATGAAAAGCGTGCGAGTGGGCATTGGCGAACCCGGGCAGCGTGAGACCAGCCAGAACGGTGCCCTCACGCGGCACACCCGGCTCTACCGAGACGATGCGCGAGCCGTCGACGGTGATCGCAACCCCGGCAGCCGGCCCGTCCGGCAACCACGCGTACTCACACCAGAACCTCATCCGGCGAGCTCCTCCAGCACCGCAGCCAGCGCCCGCACACCAGCGGCGCAGTCCTCGTCGGTCGCGAACTCCTCCGGCGCGTGCGACACCCCCGTCGGATTCCGCACATACAGCATGCCGGTCGGAACG
>k87-1484_pt1 | contig 11054 bp, 9 predicted proteins | sample MGYA00084031_6733416 | MGnify analysis MGYA00084031
AAAGCGATTGGTGAAGTGTCTTGGTATCAATTCAGAGCGATACTTGAGTATAAAGCAAAGTGGTATGGACGTACTGTCATTGCTGTAGGAAAAACATTTGCTTCCTCTCAACTATGTTCATGCTGCGGCTACCAAAACAAAGACGTTAAGAATCTTAACCTTCGTGAGTGGGATTGTCCATCTTGTGGAACACATCACGACAGAGACATTAACGCAAGTATCAGTATTCGTAATGAAGCGTTACGATTAACCGTAGGGACTACGGGGATAGCCTACTAATTCTCACCCCATTAGGAGTGACAGCGTAGGAATCTCCCACTTCTAAGCGAAGCGAAAGTGGGAGTAGTTCAATACAAACTAGCATAAACGTCCTAGAAAACATAAAAATACAATATAGAATGAATTTTGCAGTCATTTTGAAGGATTAAACGGCTATAGAAAGATGGACGAAAGAAAAGATTATGTTCAATCATCCACTTCAGACGCACGGTAGTTTGTTTCTTTGCATGTAACCGGAAAATAAGGCAAGCTATTGAAAGTCATTTCAAATCATCTTCTGTAATAGATTTAAATTGGGCTTCTAAAAATCAATGGAAGGAATGCTCTCTTATTTTAAAAACTAATGCAAAAGATGCACTACTTTAGACTGATGTTAGTAAAATAAAATATCTTTCAAGAAAAATTCCTTGACGAGCATCGTGTAATTTGAAATGATAAGAACGGAAGGTTGACTTTTAAAAAGCCCATATGTATAGTAAAATGTCTGTAACCAAGGAAGAATCCGATAAGGAGGGCTCTTTACATGTCGATTGAGCTAAAAACGAAATACGGGACGGTAGATATTTCCAATGAAGTCATTGCCACAATAGCCGGAGGTGCGGCCGTTGATTGTTATGGAATTGTTGGAATGGCATCCAAACATCAAATTAAAGATGGAATCACAGAAATTTTAAGACGGGAAAATTTCACCCGAGGAGTGATTGTCCGTCAAGAAGGCGATCGTATTCATATTGATATGTACATTATTGTCAGCTATGGGACAAAGATTTCTGAAGTAGCCCATAACGTACAAACAAAAGTAAAATATACCCTCGATCAAACAGTGGGGTTGTCAGTTGATACAGTCAACATATTTATACAAGGTGTCAGGGTGACAAACCCTTAGTGAGGAGGAAAAATACGTGTCGATTACATCTTTGGATGGTAAATGTTTTGCGGAAATGATCATTGCAGGTGCCAATAACTTGGCTGCCAATGCCAAAATGGTCGATGCATTGAACGTATTCCCGGTTCCTGACGGCGACACGGGAACAAACATGAATTTATCCATAACTTCCGGAGCTAAGGAAGTCCAAAGCCATTTAACAGAACATATTGGGAAAACAGCTGCTTCGCTGGCAAAAGGATTATTAATGGGAGCTCGCGGAAACTCTGGTGTGATTCTTTCCCAGTTATTTCGCGGATTTGCCAAAGCAGTTGAACAAAAATCATCTATTGATAGCCAAGAGTTCGCCCGTGCGTTTGAAGCTGGTGTAGAAACGGCTTATAAAGCGGTCATGAAGCCGGTGGAAGGGACTATTTTAACGGTTGCCAAAGACGCAGCACGAAAAGCTGTCCATACAGCGAAGTATGAACGGGACATCGTGAAAGTAATGGAAGCTTTGCTTGAAGAAGCGAAAACCTCTTTGAAACGAACGCCGGAACTGCTCCCTGTGTTAAAAGAAGTGGGAGTAGTGGACAGCGGTGGACAAGGGCTTGTTCTTGTGTATGAAGGTTTTTTGGCTGCGTTAAAAGGAGAGCAATTGCCTGGAAAACCGGCAGTCGAACCGACGCTGGAAGAACTTGTAAACGCGGAACACCATAAAGCACAAAGCTTCATGAAAACAGAAGACATTGTGTACGGCTACTGCACGGAGTTTATGGTTCGGCTGGAACCGGACAAACTAAAGAACCACCCATTTTCTGAAGAAAAATTCCGGAAAGATCTTAGTCAATTTGGTAATTCCCTGCTAGTCGTTTCAGATGACGAAGTTGTGAAGGTACATATTCATTCGGAACGTCCTGGTGAAGTGCTTACATATGGACAACAATATGGAAGCTTCATTAAAATCAAAATCGAAAATATGCGTGAACAGCACAGCCATATTGTAGGTGAAACCCGACAACAACTGCATACGGAAACAAAACCGAAAGAAAAACAAGCTTATGGAATTGTGGCGATTGCCATGGGAGAAGGAATTGCCGAATTGTTCCGGGGCATAGGGGCTTCGTCGGTGATCCTGGGCGGACAAACCATGAACCCGAGCACCGAAGACATTGTAAAGGCTGCGAAGGAAGTCAACGCTGAGAAAGTGATGATTTTGCCAAATAATAAAAACATTATTATGGCTGCTGAACAGGCTAAGGAAATGATCGAAGGCGAAGTGATCGTGATCCCTTCTAAAACGATCCCTCAAGGAATAGCAGCTTTGGTTGCTTTTAATCCAGCTCAAAGTTTGGAAAAAAATCAAAAAGCAATGACAGAAGCAATGACCAATGTTAAGACAGGGCAAATTACGTATGCAGTGCGGGATACTAAAATAGACGGCATCTCAATTGCTAAAAATGATTTTATGGGTATTGCAGATGGAAAAATTGTAGCTACCAGCAAGAGTAAGTTAGAAGCGGCAAAACGTTTGATTGAGAATATGGTTGAAGAAGACAACGAAATCATCACCATTTTTTATGGAGAGGACGTTTCCGGAGATGAAGCGGATCAGCTTGTTGCATTTATCGAAGAAAAATATGGAGATTTGGAAGTAGAAGTTCATAACGGCAAACAACCGCTTTATTCCTTTATTTTTTCGCTTGAATAACTGAATGAGGAAATGAAACTTTTTAAAGTCAATGAATAGAAGGGGAAATTCCCCTTCTATTTCATATGTATTCTGTTATGATCGAGCATTTGCAAAACAAGAGAAGCCGTAAAAAATAGCTCAGTATGTGTTTTAAAGCCTTTTACAGGAAAAAACTTTTAATATAAGAATGTTTTCCTTGAAAGTCCTAGCCGGGATTTCAATGAGCTTATCTCTTTCTTTGTGGCCGGCTACAACATGGGCATAAAAGCACGACGAAGGATTGTTTGATACATTGGAGAAATTGTTGAACACTCCTTCTCTTTTTCATGGCATTATGAACGGCCTCAAAATAAAAAAGAACAGGCGAAAGAAGATGGTCTTGTTAGACTATGCCAATTATTCTATTTAGTTATTTGATGAGGCCAAATACTAAATGAAAGCGGCCGCTCTATCGGCTGTAAAAAAGAGGAATCTATCTAATCCATAAACTAAAGCAATCTATGATAGTAACAGCAGAAGGGGGGACAAGCGGTGGCTCCTATAGTGAGTGAATAGGAAGGTAAAATGATCATATTGGAGCACCGCTAAAAAACCGTGGATAATCTGCTTGCTCAGAGCGTTGATGCTTTAAAAGGGATCGGAAAGGAAACAGCCAATTCTCTGGCGGAAATGAGGATTTATTCAATTAAAGATTTACTGGAATATTTTCCTTACAGGCACGAAGATAATCGATTGCGGGATCTAGCCGAAGTTCCCCATGAAGAACGAGTAACGGTTGAAGGCAAAGTGTATAGTGATCCTTCTATTATGTATTACGGCCGAAAAAAGTCACGTCTAACGTTTAAACTTCTTGTAGATCGTTATTTAATAACGGCGGTCTTTTTTAACCAGCCTTTTTTAAAGAAGAAAATAAAACTAAACGATACGGTAACTATTACGGGAAAATGGAACCGCCACCGCCAAACGATCACTGTGCAGCGATATCATCTCGGTCCCCATCAACACCGCAGCGATTTTGAACCGGTATATTCTTTAAAAGGAAACATCACGACCAATATGATGAAAAAATTTATTGGAACCGCTCTTGCTGATTATGGAACTTATATTAGAGAAAATCTTCCGGCAACCTTTCTCAAAAATTATAAATTACTTAGCCGCAAAGAAGCGATCCGGGCAATGCATTTTCCAAAAAATTCCCAGGAATTAAAACAAGCTCGACGGCGTTTTGTGTATGAGGAATTTTTATACTTTCAGTTAAAAATACAGGCTTTGCGAAAATTTGAGAGAGAACATTCAAAAGGTCGGGCGCAGCATTATGATGTGAAAAAACTAAGAAATTTTATTGAACATTTGCCATTTCCGCTAACCAATGCTCAGAAACGGGTGATCAATGAAATATGTGCTGATTTAAAATCTTCTTACCGCATGAACCGTTTGCTTCAAGGTGATGTCGGTTCGGGGAAAACCGTTGTGGCCGCCGTTTGTTTATATGCTACTATTACGGCAGGCAATCAAGGAGCGTTAATGGTTCCGACGGAAATTTTGGCGGAGCAGCATGCTTCATCTTTACGTGAACTCTTTGATCCGTTTGAGGTTACGGTTGAACTACTATCAAGTTCTGTAAAAGGGAAGAAAAGAAAACAAGTGTTGGAGCAGCTAGAAAAAGGAGAAATTGATATTTTGGTGGGAACACACGCCCTTATACAGGAGGATGTCAATTTTCATCGATTAGGAACGGTTATCACAGATGAACAACACCGCTTTGGAGTCGAGCAAAGAAGAGTGCTGAGGGAAAAAGGAGAAGATCCAGATGTGCTTTTTATGACAGCGACTCCTATTCCAAGAACTTTGGCTATTACCACATTTGGAGAGATGGACGTTTCCGTTATCGATGAAATGCCAAAAGGACGAAAAAAGATTGAAACATATTGGGCAAAGCATGATATGTTTGAGCGTGTTCTTGACTTCATGGAAAAAGAACTTCGCCGAAAGAAGCAGGCTTATGTTATCTGCCCGTTAATTGAGGAATCGGAAAAGTTGGATGTACAAAATGCTATCGATATTCATGCCCAGCTTACCCGTTATTTTCAAAACCGCTACAACATTGGGTTAATGCACGGGCGGCTGAGCTCTGAGGAAAAAGACCGGGTGATGGACGCATTTAGCCGCAATGAAATTCATGTTCTTGTCTCGACTACCGTTGTAGAGGTCGGGGTGAACGTGCCTAATGCCACTGTCATGGTCATTTATGATGCGGATCGTTTCGGACTCGCTCAGCTTCACCAGTTACGGGGGCGTGTCGGCCGAGGAAATGAGCAGTCCTATTGTATTTTAATCGCTGATCCTAAAACAGAGATTGGAAAAGAACGTATGAAAATTATGACGGAAACGAACGATGGTTTTGTTTTAAGCGAAAAAGATTTAGAATTGCGTGGACCCGGCGATTTGTTTGGGAAAAAACAAAGCGGACTTCCTGAATTTAAAGTGGCGGATGTTGTTCATGATTATCGTGCTCTGGAAACAGCACGGAAAGATGCAGCGGAACTTATCCAATCGGATTCTTTTTGGCGCGATAAAGAATTCGAACCGCTGCGCACGTATTTACAAGAGTCGGGAGTTCTATCCGGCGAAAAGCTGGATTAAACAAAAAATGGCGGCCATTTACTTCTCTGCCATGCCTTCAGTTTCTTGTTGATAAGGACCATCTCTGGACTGCAGTCTCGCCGTTCTGCAAGACAATGAAGAACGGTTTCAAAATAAAAACGGAGTGTCAATATTTTCTTGCATTCTGTTTTTGTAGATTATATACTACTTTTAGTACCTAGTACTAATATCGGATGGTGTATAACATGAGATTATCCAAAAAGGAACGGCAAAAAAGGCTGCAGGAGACGATAGAAGAGAATCCTTTTATCACCGATGAAGAATTGGCGGAACAATTCCGTGTGAGTGTGCAAACCATTCGATTGGATCGTATGGAACTTTCCATTCCGGAATTGCGGGAACGGATTAAACTTGTCGCACAAGAGCGGTTTCGGAACGAGGTTCGATCCCTTCCGATTGAAGAAGTGATTGGTGATATTGTTGATATAGAACTTGATGAGAGCGCCATCTCCATTTTTGATGTGAAAGAAGAACATGTTTTTAGTAGAAATAAAATTGCCAGGGGTCATCATCTATTTGCTCAAGCGAATTCGCTGGCTGTGGCTGTCATCAATGACGAGCTTGCTCTTACGGAAAAAGCCCACATTCACTTTACTCGCTCTGTCAAAGAGGGGGAAAGAGTAGTTGCTAAGGCAAAAGTTTCTGAACCTCAAACTGAAACAGGCAGAGCGATTGTGAAAGTAAGAAGTTACGTCGGACAGGAACTGGTTTTTTATGGAGAATTTATCATGTTTCGTTCGAAATCAACAACAAAGGATGAAGAACTATGAAAATAGCAGTAGATGCCATGGGCGGTGACAACGCTCCAAAAGAAATTGTGCTGGGAACCAAAAGAGCCGTTGAGGAATTTTCGGATTTGGAAATTATTTTATTTGGGAACCAGCAAGAGATTAGCGAATATATAGAAGAAAACGATCGGGTGAAAATTGTACATACTGATGAAGTCATTCTTGGGACGGATGAACCCGTAAAAGCGGTAAGACGGAAAAAAAATTCATCCATGGTTTTAATGGCTGAAGCGGTAAAAAAAGGGGAAGCGGATGCGTGCGTATCAGCCGGAAATACGGGCGCTTTGATGGCAACGGGATTGTTTGTGGTTGGACGGATTCCGGGAATTTCCCGCCCAGCTCTTTCCATCACTTTGCCAACAGTAGACGGAAAAGGCTTCTTAATGCTTGATTTAGGGGCAAATGCCGAAGCGAAACCGGAAAATTTGCTTCAATATGCACTGATGGGAACCATTTATTCTGAAAAAGTTCGGGGAATAACACGCCCGCGGGTAGGACTTTTGAACATTGGCACCGAAGAGAAAAAAGGGAATGAACTGACAAAGTCCGCTTTTCATCTTTTGACACAAACAAATCTCCATTTTACGGGCAATGTGGAAGCAAGAGATTTGCTTCAAGGGGCCGCGGATGTCGTTGTGACGGACGGTTTTACCGGAAATATGGTGTTGAAAACGATCGAAGGGACAGCGCTCTCTGTTTTTTCCATGATAAAAGAAGTTTTGCTGTCCTCTTGGAAAACGAAAATCGGGGCCAGTTTGATGAAATCCGAATTGTTAGGTCTGAAAAAGAAAATGGATTATTCCGAATACGGAGGTGCTGGTTTGCTTGGATTAAAGGCGCCGGTTATAAAGGCCCACGGTTCTTCCAACGCCAAAGCTTTTTACAATGCCCTTCGTCAGGCGCGGGAAATGGTGAAACACAATGTAACAGGAATTGTCAAGGAAGAGGCGGAAAAACTGCAAAATCAAGAAGCGTAAGGAGAGACAAAAATGGGGAAAATAGCTTTTGTATTTCCTGGACAAGGATCTCAAACAGTAGGTATGGGAAAGGATTTAGTGGAACAGGACCAAGAAGCAGCCGCATTTTTTGCGAAAGCAGATGAAAAACTTGGTTATTCGCTAAGCGATATTATGTTCAATGGTCCTCAAGAAACGCTCACGCTGACTTATAATGCTCAGCCTGCTTTGTTGACCGTCAGTTTGGCGCTTGTGAATAGGCTGGAAAAAGAGGGGATTCAAGCCGATTATGCTGCTGGACACAGTCTAGGAGAATATTCCGCCTTAACGTATGCCGGAGCACTCGGTTTCGAAGATGCTGTTTATACCGTTCACATGCGCGGCCGATACATGGAAGAAGCGGTGCCAGCAGGCGAAGGCACGATGGCAGCCGTATTGGGAATGGAGCGAGAAGAATTATTAAAGGTTACAGAAGAGGTGTCCAATAGCGGGAATGTTGTCCAGTTGGCCAATTTAAATTGTCCTGGGCAAATCGTCATTTCGGGAACGAAAAAAGGCGTTGAGACAGCCGCTGAATTGGCAAAGAATCGAGGTGCCAAAAGAGTCATTCCGTTGCAAGTCAGCGGCCCTTTCCATTCTGTATTAATGAAGCCGGCTACGGAAAAACTGGAAAAAGTGTTGGACCAAATAGAGATTCATGATTGCAAGGTGCCGGTAGTCGCTAACGTTGATGCCCGGCCGGTCCAACTAGCCGGCGAAATCCGGAAGAAACTGTTGGAGCAGCTTTATTCTCCTGTATTATGGGAAGATACGATCCGAACGCTGTTGGAGTTGGGAGTAGATACATTTGTTGAAATTGGGCCAGGAAAAGTACTGTCCGGCTTAATTAAAAAAATCAACCGCCGCGTCCGTACATTTGCCGTTTCTGATGAAGAAACGATTCGGTCCGCTGTTCAGCAACTGAAGGAGGGAACGGTGTGAAACTAGAAGGAAAAATAGCCCTTGTTACAGGGGCTTCAAGAGGAATCGGCAGGGAAATCGCGCTTGAGTTTGCGAAAGAAGGAGCCAATGTAGCCGTCAATTACGCTGGCAGTGAAGAAAAAGCCCGTGAAGTGGTTGAAGAAATTAAAGCATTGGGTAGAGAAGCTCTTTGCATTCAATGTGATGTTTCAAATAGCGAGGCAGTTCAAAAGATGATGAAGTCTGTTGTTGATCATTTTGGCGGACTGGATATTCTTGTCAATAATGCGGGCATCACAAAAGATAATCTGCTGCTAAGAATGAAAGAAGAAGAATGGGATGCTGTCATCAATACGAATTTAAAAGGTGTCTTTTTGTGTACAAAAGCAGCGGCCCGAACCATGATGAAGAAAAGAAGCGGCCGGATTATCAATATTTCCTCGATTGTCGGCATAACGGGGAATCCCGGACAAGCGAATTATGTGGCAGCCAAATCTGGTGTGATCGGCTTAACCAAAACGACTGCAAAAGAATTGGCTTCCAGGGGAATTACGGTAAATGCAATTGCGCCTGGATTTATTTCCACTGATATGACCGAGAATCTTCCAGAAGAATCAAAAGAAGCCATGATCAAACAAATTCCGCTGGGCCGAATCGGCGAACCGAAAGAGATTGCAAGAGTTGCCTTATTTCTGGCCTCTTCTGATTCCAGTTATATGACTGGCCAAGTATTGCGGGTTGACGGCGGAATGGGTATGTGATATAAGAGTTAAGTCAAAGATTCCTTGAGGGGAGGTGAGTGGAATGGATGACGTTTTAGAGCGCGTTAAGAAAATTGTGGTAGACCGCCTTGGTGTAGAAGAGTCTCAAGTGACTCTTGATGCTTCCTTCAAAGAAGATCTTGGCGCTGATTCCCTTGACGTAGTAGAACTTGTCATGGAATTGGAAGATGAATTTGAAATGGAAATTTCTGACGAAGAAGCTGAAAAAATCGTGACAGTCGGTGATGCCGTGAATTACATAAAAAGTAAACAATAATCGTCAGAAATGAAAAGCAGCCGCTGATCCTCATGCGGCTGCTTTTTTTGCACGCTTGCTGGAATCGGCTTTAAACAGCAGCTTTTTCTAACAAAAGATGAAAAGCATATGGATGACGGAAACGATTCTATTTTTGGAAAAACAGGTTCATAAGTTCTTTATCATAAGACCCATTCTGGGATCAAAAGCAACTTCTATCATACCGTTCTCCGAGAATTTATCCCACTAGGATTGTTAGCAGCAAAAACGATAAATCAATCTCTGACTTTCCAAATACAGAACGTGGGAACGGTATAATCCTAATCAAAGAACATTTCATTCGATTCCTTTTAAAATATACCCTGCAATCTGTAATTGATACACTCTCCATCAATTTTTGGAAAACAATCAAGTTCCAACAATTGTAAGGGGGTGAAAAGCCATCTTGTATAAAATCAACAAGATCACTGAGAAAAAGCGAGAGGATCCATTCAGCTCACTCGGCCAAACTCAATGTGTAAGGGGAAATAAACATGTTTTTTTCCGATTGAACAAGCGGGAATACTAATCAGAAAGAAAAGCGGAAAACATTTTGCGCTGGAAGGATATTTCGTCTAAACTTGTTATGTGAGTGCCGCCTGAGTGGTTTGCGGCCAAAACAAGTTTGTCATTTTTACGTTAGTGGAGGAACATTGTGATGAGGAAACAATCAAACGAAGACAAGAGAATAGAAGAGCAGCAATTTCAACAGCTGCAAGAAAAACTTGAAATTACCTTTCATAACCAAAGCCTTTTAAAGCAAGCATTTACCCATTCATCTTATGTGAATGAGCATCGAAAAAAGCCGAGCGATGATAACGAAAGGCTGGAGTTTTTAGGAGATGCCGTACTGGAACTGACTGTATCTAATTATTTATTTAATAAGTATCCTTACATGAGCGAAGGCGAATTAACCAAACTGCGTGCAGCCGTTGTGTGCGAGCCCTCCCTTGTTGGATTCTCCAACGAATTGCATTTTGGCGATTATATCCGATTAGGAAAAGGAGAGGAATTGACCGGAGGCAGAACGCGACCTGCTTTGTTGGCAGATGTGTTTGAAGCGTTTATCGGGGCTCTTTATCTTGATCAAGGATTAAATGCAGTCATCCAGTTTTTAGAAAAAATGGTTTTTCCAAAAATCGATGCCGGTGCTTTTTCTCATGTGATGGATTTTAAAACCCAGCTTCAGGAAATCGTCCAAAGGGATGGACACGGCCTTTTAACTTACCGTATTTTGCAAGAAAAAGGACCTGCTCATCATCGGGAATTTGTTTCTGAAGTCTCTTTAAATGGCCAAGTTCTTGGTATAGGGAAAGGGCGATCAAAGAAAGAAGCGGAGCAGCATGCTGCCGAACAAGCGCTGACTAGATTAAAACAACATCAAGAGTGACAGGGGGAAAATGAATGTTCCTCAAACGATTAGAAATCGTTGGCTTTAAATCGTTTGCTGATAGAATCACCATTGATTTTGTTCCTGGTGTTACAGCAGTAGTGGGGCCGAACGGATCGGGGAAAAGCAATATTACGGATGCCGTTAGATGGGTATTAGGAGAGCAATCCGCAAAATCACTTCGCGGTTCAAAGATGGAAGATGTGATTTTCGCTGGAAGTGATACGCGTAAACCGTTAAATTTTGCGGAAGTGACTCTTGTCCTCGATAATGAAGATGAATTTTTGCCTCTTGACTACAATGAAGTAAGTGTCACGAGAAGGGTGACACGGTCTGGCGAAAGTGAGTTTTTTATTAATAAGCAGCCATGCCGATTGAGAGACATAGTTGATCTATTTATGGA
>k87-51138_pt1 | contig 11054 bp, 9 predicted proteins | sample MGYA00084031_6733416 | MGnify analysis MGYA00084031
GCCGTTGGCGCGCAGCGCGTCGACCTGGTCGTGCATGAGCGCGATGAGCGGCGAGACGACGAGCCCCGTGCCCTCGCGCACGAGCGCCGGCACCTGGTAGCAGACGCTCTTGCCCCCGCCGGTGGGCATGAGCACGACCGCGTCGCCGCCGCCGATCACGTGCTCGACGATCGCGGCCTGGTCGCCGCGGAACTCGTCGTAGCCGTACACCGTCTTGAGCGCGTCGAGCGCCGTCGGGTACCGGGACGCGCGGGCTTGCGGGGCCGCCGACGCAGCAGGAGCCGGTGCCCGTCGCGGCGGCTCGGCCGCCTGATCCCCGTCCGCGGCCGGTCGCCGACCGGCCTGCGCCGGCTCGCCCCAGGCGACCGGGCCGCCCGCGTAGTCCGGCTCCCAGTACGGGTCGCCGTACGGATCATCGAGCGGCTCCTCCGGCGGGATCCACCCGTCGTCGGGATGATCGTAGGGGGCGCTCGTGCTCACCCCTCCAGCGTAGGCGGCCCCTCCGACGACGAAGGCCGGATGTGGATGCCCCCCGGAGTCGGCACCTGGCTGTGGACGACTGGACAGATCGAGGGTTCCCCTGGCGGGGCGGCGTTCGTAGCGTGGGCGTATGACGAACACCAGGGTCGAGCGAGACGATGCCCAGAGCCGTTACGAGCTGTACGTGTCCGACGCGGGCGGCAGCGGGTCGGACCCCGAGGGCGAGACGCTCGCCGGGTTCGCGGAGTTCGAGCAGACACCGGGGAAGATCCGCTTCACCCACACCGTGATCGATCACGCCTTCCGTGGGCGCGGCCTCGCCGAGGTGCTCGCCGGGGAGGCCCTGGCGGACGTGGCGCAGCGCGGCGATGCGATCGTGCCGCTGTGCCCATTCATCGCGAAGTACCTCACGGAGAACGAGGTCGCCGGCGCGATCGTGCAGTGGCCGCACGGCACGCCGCAGGACGCCGCGACGCCGCCGGAGCAGCCCGCCTGATCGACGGGGGCCGGACCGGGCGGGCGCTCCCTCAGCCGGACCAGCACGGGTAGCGTGGGCGGCGGACGCCTTCGCCGGCGCCGGATCGAAGGAGCGACGATGACCCGCTACGATGTCGACGCGACGAACGAGGTGGACGGCGGCTCAACGAGTTGCGACGGCCCGCGGGCGCTGCTGCTCGAGCCGCGCAAGGTCCCGCTCGGCGGCGTCCGCGCGATGGATGTCTCCCGCTCGCTCCCCCAGCGCGACCTGCCGCTCGTCGGCGCCTGGTGCTTCCTCGACCGGTTCGGGCCGCAGGAGGCGATGATGCGCGTGGATCCGCATCCGCACATCGGCCTGCAGACAGTTACCTGGCCGCTCGTCGGCGAGGTGCATCACCGCGACGCGGTGGGTTCCGACGTCTTCATCACGCGCGGTCAGCTGAACATCATGACCGCCGGCGACGGGATCAGCCATTCCGAGTACTCGGTCGGCGACGAGCCCGGCCCGATCGACGCGCTGCAGCTGTGGATCGCCCTGCCCGAGTCGGCCCGCCGGCAGGCGGCGCACTTCGAGCAACACCGCGAGCTGCCCTCGGCCCGGCTGACGGCGCTCGAGGGCGACGACCCCACGGTCACGGTGGCCGTCGGATCCTTCGCGGGCGTCACCTCGCCCGCCGCCGTGTACACGCCCATCGTGGGCGCGGAGATCAGCCTCGCCCCCGGATCCCGCGTGCGCCTGCCGTTCGACCCGTCGTGGGAGCACGCCATCGTACACGTCGACGGCGATCTCACGGTGCACGATGCGTCCTCCGCAGGCGGACCCGATGGCGCGATCCGCCTGCAGCGGCTCGATCTGCTCTACCTCGGCGTGCGCCGCGACGGCATCGAGGTGTCGACGCAGGGCGGCGCCATGATCTTCCTGCTCGGCGGCGAGCCGTTCGAGGAGGAGATCGTCATGTGGTGGAACTTCGTGGGCCGCACGCACGAGGAGATCGCCGAAGCTCGCCAGCAGTGGGAGGCGCGGTCCGAGCGCTTCGGATCGGTCGCCGGCCACACCGACGCCGAGCGCATCCCGGCGCCGCCGCTGCCGAACGTCAGGCTCGCCGCGCGCAGACGCCGCATCTGACCGACGCCCCAGCGGGCGGCCGTAGGCTCGTGTCGTGAGCACGCCCGCCCTCTCCACGCGCATCCTCCTCGTCTGCGCCGCGATCGGCGTCGCGACCGGCGTGCTGGGCGGCATCGAGGGATGGATCACGATCCCGGTGCTCGCGACCGTGCCGTTCCTGTACGGGTTCCTGCTCGGCGTGCATGCGCTGCCGGGCATCATCGCGCAGGAGCTGTTCCGGATGCCATGGGTCGCGCTGCTCACGCACGTGCTCGCCGGCCTGGTGGGCTCCGCGATCGCGCCCGTCTACATTCCCCAGTTCCTCGGCACCGCGCTGCTGTTCGGCGGCATCCAGGAGGGCGTCGCGGCGATCTTCCGCTACCGCGCCTGGAGCTGGTGGCGCTACCTCCTCTCGGCGCTCGTGATCGGCGCGATCGTCGCGTTCGTGGTCGCACTGGCCGCCGACCTCGCGGCGCTGCCCGCCTGGGCACAGGGGATCTACCTCGTGCTGTCGCTGCTCGGCCCGGTCGTCTGGACGCTCCTCGGCCTCGGCATCGGCAGGGCGCTCGAGCGGGCCGGCGTGACGCCGCGCCGCCGGCCCCGCCCGACCCGGTGATCAATCGCACCGGATCCGCACCCCTCGCCCAGCAATACGCTGGACGGATGACCGACGCCCCGCTCGCCGCTCTCGAGCGCGTGAGCGTGACGCACCTCGGCGCCGACCGCCCATCGCCCGCCGACGTGTCGCTGGCGATCCGCCCCGGCGAGGTCGTGCTGCTGCTCGGCCCGAGCGGCAGCGGCAAGTCGACGCTGGCGCTGACGCTGAACGGACTCATCCCGCACTCACTCGACGCGGACGTGACGGGCGTCGTGCGGGTCGCCGGGATCGACGCCGCCTCGTCGACGCCGGCGCGACTGGCGACGAGCGTCGGCATGGTGTTCCAGGACCCAGATGCGCAGCTCGTGACGGCCAGCGTCCTCGACGAGGTCGCGTTCGGGCCGGAGAACCTCCGGCTCGAGATCGACGAGGTGCTGCGGCGCAGCGAGGAGGCACTGCGCCGCGTGGGCCTGTGGGAGCGGCGCCATGACGATCCGGATGCGCTCTCCGGCGGGGGCCGCCAGCGGCTCGCGATCGCGTGCGCGCTTGCGATGCGCCCGCCGCTGCTCGTGCTCGACGAGCCGACCGCGAACCTCGACCCCGCCGGCACCGCGGAGGTGTACGACGCGCTCGCGCAGCTCGTCGCGGACGGCGAGCACGCGATCCTGCTCATCGAGCACGACGTCGACGCGGCGCTCCCGCTCGCAACGCGCGTCGTCGTGCTCGACCACGACGGGCGGATCGCGTTCGACGGCTCCCCCGAGGCGGTGCTGGGCGATCACCTCGAAGCGCTGCGGGCGCTCGGCGTCTGGCTGCCGTCCGCGCTCGACGACGAGCACGCGGTGCCGTCCGCCGCGACGCCGGCGGCCGCGTCATCCGGTCCGCCCGCCATCGCGGCCCGAGGGCTCACCGTCACGGTCGGACGAGGCACGCAGCGGCGCACGCTCATCGAGGACGTCGATCTCGAGATCCCGGCGGGCTCGTTCACCGCGATCGTGGGACGCAACGGCGCAGGCAAGACGACACTCGCCCAGGCGCTCGCCGGTGTCGTGCCGCCGCCGCGCGGAACGGTGACGGTCGCCGGGCTCGATGCCGGCTCGGCATCGCCGCGGCGGCTCGCGGAGCGGATCGGCTTCGTCTTCCAGAACCCGGAGCACCAGTTCGTCGCGCACACCGTGCGCGACGAGCTCGAGCACAGCCTCCGCCACGCCGACCCCGCCGAGCGCGATGCCCGCGTCGACGAGGTGCTGCGGCGGTTCGGCCTGCTGGAGCACGCCGAGCAGCACCCCTTCCGTCTCTCGGGCGGACAGAAGCGACGCCTGTCGGTCGGCACCGCGCTCATCACGGGCGCCGACCGGCCCGGGGGGATCCTCGTGCTCGACGAGCCGACGTTCGGGCAGGATCGCGCGCGAGCGCACGAGCTGCTCGCCCTGCTCGATCGGCTGCACACCCAGGGCACGACGGTCGTCGTCGTGACGCACGACATGCGCCTCGTCGAGCGCCACGCCACCCACGTCGCGGTGATGCAGGAGGGCCGCCTCGCCGCGTTCGGCCCGGCGCGCGACATCGTCCCGGCGCTGCCTGCCCTGCTGCAGCACCGACGCGCCCCGGCGGCCGACCCCGCGCCGGACGCGGCGCTCCGCCGCGGGCGACGACCGCTGGAGCGCATCGATCCGCTCGCGAAGCTCGCAGCGGCCGTGCCCGCACTGATCGGGCTCGTCTTCACGCGCGACATCGTCACTCCGGCCGCCTTCCTCGCGCTCGCGTACGTCGCGCTGCTCGCGGCCGCCCCGTGGACACGCCGGCTCGCGCTGTGGCTGTGCGTGACGCTGCCGGTCATCGTGCTCGCGATCGGCGCCGGCTTCACGCTGTGGAGCGATCCGCCCACCGGAGCCGCGACCGGCCTGCGGCTCGCGGCCCTCCTGGCCATCGCGCTCGTGCCGGGACTCACGACCGACGGCCCGGACTTCGTTCGCGCCGCCGTACAGCACCTGCGCGTGCCGTATCGCATCGGCTACGCCGCCCTCGCCGCGTATCGCTTCGTTCCGCGGCTGCGTCATGAGCTCGCGGTGATCCACGCGGCCCATCGCGTTCGCGGATCCGGCGGCACCTGGTTCTCCCGCACCGCGACCTCCCTTGTGCCGCTGCTGGCCAGCGGAATTCGGCACGCCGAACGCGTCGCGCTCGCCATGGACTCGCGCGCGTTCGGCGCGTCCCCCGTCCGCACCGAGCGCCGGATCCTGCGCTGGCGCTCCCGCGACACCGCGACGGTCGCGCTCGGCTGGCTTGCGACGGCCGCGCTGTTCGCCGGAGGCGCGATCCTGTGATCGACGCGACCTCATATGCCAGGATGATCCCGTGCGCGGGCCGACGGCATGCGACCATCGCCGACGCATTCGCACGTGAGATGTTGCAGGGAGGGGCGACATCATGACGGAGTTCGTCCCGGCCTACGCCGGCACGTGGGTGATCGATCCCGCCCACTCGCGATTCGGGTTCGCGGTCAAGCACGCGATGGTGTCGAAGGTGCGGGGCCGCTTCGACGACGTCTCCGGCGCTCTCGAGGTCGGCGAGGACGGGCTCCCGAGCGCACGGGTGTCGGTCACGGTGCCGGTCGCGAGCATCAACACGAGCCACGCCGCCCGAGACGCGCACCTGCGCACAAACGACTTCTTCGAGGCCGCGAAGCACCCGGAGATCACGTTCCGGTCCACGCAGATCGACCAGGTGAGCGACACCGCCTTCCTCGTCATCGGCGACCTCACGATCAAGGGCACGACCCGTCAGCTCGGCATCCCGCTCGAGCACACGGGCATCGGGCGCGATCAGCTCGGGTATCTGCGGGCCGGGTTCGAAGGCACGCGGCGCATCGACCGCCGCGAGTTCGGCCTGGACTTCCAGGTGCCGCTCGACGCCGGCGGCGTGCTCGTCTCGGACCGCATCACGCTCGAGTTCGAGCTGAGCCTCGTGCACATGGAGCCGGGCCTGCCCTGGCCGCCACCCGGGATCTGAGCCACGCGGACCCGGCCCGCCGGGCTTCAGTGCACGTAGTCAGGCGCCGGCGGCAGCCCGAAGAACTCCTCGAGCGTGTGATAGCCGCCCGCGTGATACGCCTCGGCGAGCTCCGGACCGATGTAGCGCAGGTGCCACGGCTCGGCGGCATAGCCCGTGGTGCCCGTCGCGCCTGCCTCATAGCGGACGATCCACCCGAACCGCCACGCGTTCTGCGCCGTCCACGCGCCCTGCCCCGTCGCGCCGAAGTCGCCGAGCGTGCCGCACGACGATCCGTCGCACGCGACGACGTCGGCGGCGAGGCCCGTCTGATGCTCGCTGTGCCCCGGGCGCGCCGACACCTCCTCGGCCGCCTCGACGCCGCGTGACTGCACCTGCGCGCCGAAGGACGAGATCTGCGTCTCGTACGAGCGGAAGCCGCTGTTCAGCGCGATCCTGCCCGCGCCCTCGGCCTCCGCGGCGGCCGTGAGGCGATCGAGCGCCTGAGCGGCGTCGGCCTGCAGCGCGCGGTCCTGGATCGCGACATTCGCCGGGGACGCAATCGACGCGGGGCGGAACTCGGCCGGTGCGAGCGGGCGCTGCTTGTTCACGACCACCCACGGCCAGCGAGCGTCGTCGAGCGGGATGCACGGGGCGGATCCGGCCGCGACGTGTGCACGGAACGCCTGCGCACCGCCGAAGGCCGCAACGACGGCACCCGGATCGCCGGCCTGCAGCGCACCGACGACCGCGTCGTTCTCGCACGGCGCGACGGCGTCGACGCTCTCCACGCGCGGCGCGGGCAGCGCCTCCGCGACGATCGGCGCGGGCGGCTCCGCTCCGGCGACGGGGCCCGCTTCCGGGGTGCCACTGCCGAGCGAGGCTCCGATTGCGAGGCCTATGATCGCGAGGAACGCGAGCGCGCCGATGCCGATCCTCAGGAGTCGGCGATCCCGCGCAGCGCGGTGCTGCGCGAGCGGCCGCTCGCGGGGTGGAACGCTCATCGGTCCCATTGTCCCCCAACCGCGGGCGGCCTGCGACGGCGTCCGCGGACGGCCCGCGAGAGCGGCGGCCGTCCGCGCCATCCGCGCACGACGAAGCGGCCGGATCGATGGCCCCATACGGGACCGCCGATCCGGCCGCTTCCGGCTGCGTCTTACGCGGTGAGCTCCTCGAGCGTCTGGGCGCCGGCGAGCTCGTCGAGCAGGTCGTCGCCGGGGCGCACGTCGTCGAACGGCGCCTCGATCTCGGCCCGCTGCAGCATCTCCGTCATGCGACGGCGACGCTGACGCGGGATGAGCGTGACCACGCGCCCCTCACGTCCCGCTCGGCCCGTACGGCCGGCCCGGTGCAGGTACGTCTTGTACTCGTCCGGGGCATCCGCCTGCACCACGAGGTCCACGTCGTCGACGTGGATGCCGCGCGCCGCGACGTCGGTGGCGACGAGCACGCGGGCACGGCCCTTCGAGAACCGCTCGATGTTGCGGGTGCGCTTTGCCTGGTTCAGGTCGCCGTGCAGCGAGATCGCGTCGATCCCGGCGTCGTCGAACTGCTCTGCCAGCATCTCGGCGTAGGCGCGCGTTCGGGTGAAGACGAGCGTCTTGCCCTCACGGTCCACGAGCTGCTCGAGGATCTCCGGCTTGCTGCGGTGCTCCACGACCAGCACGCGGTGGTCGATCGTGCCCGTCTCCTGCGTCTCGCCCGCGACCTCGTAGACCTGAGGGTCGACGAGGAACTCGTCGACGAGCGCGGCGACCTCGCGGTCGAGGGTCGCCGAGAAGAGCAGCTTCTGGCCGCCGTCGGACGTCAGACGCAGGATCTCCTGCACGGGCTCGAGGAAGCCGAGCTCGCACATGTGATCGGCCTCGTCGAGGACCGAGATGGCGATCTGCGACAGGTCGAGCTTGCCCTGGCGCTGCAGGTCGCCGATGCGGCCCGGCGTGCCGATGACGATGTCGACGCCCTTCTTCAGCGCGCCGACCTGACGCGCCTGCGGCACGCCGCCGTACACCTGCGTGGTGAACAGACCGACACTGCGGGCGATCGGCTGCACCGTGCGGTCGATCTGGAGCGCGAGCTCGCGCGTCGGCGCCATGATGAGGGCGACCGGCGAGCGGCCGAACTCGCGCTTCTGGCCCGCCTTCGCCCGCAGAATCTTCTCCACGAGCGGCGCGCCGAACGCGATGGTCTTGCCGGAGCCCGTGCGGCCTCGGGCGAGCACGTCGCGGCCCTCGAGAATCGCGGGGGCGGTCGACGCCTGGATCGGGAACGGCGTGGTCGCGCCGAGGTCGGCGAGGGCGCGCACGATGTTGTCGCCGAGCCCGAGATCACCGAAGGTCACCGCGGCGACCTCATCGGCCTGCACGGCCTGCGCCTCGAGGCGCTCGTGCACGACGTCGATCCGCTCCTCCTGCTGGCGGGTACGGGCGGGCCGCTCCTCACGGCGCTCCTGCCAGGCTCGTTCCCCGTCGTGCGCGCGGCGCGCGGGACGGTCGCCACGCTCGAGGCGCGGACGGTCGTCGCGGCGGTCGCGGTCGAAGCGGGGGCGCTCGGCACGGTCGCCCCGGAAGCCGCCGCTGCGGTCGCCGCGGTCGAAGCGGCGTGGGGCGCGCTCGTCGCGGTCGAAGCGCGGGCGCTCGGCGCTCGCGTCACTGGAACGGGCGGGGCGGTCGGCGTCGAAGCGACGCGGACGGTCGCCCTCGAAGCGGGCCGGGCGGTCGCCGGCGCGGTCGCGTCGCTCGAAGCGGTCGCCCCGCTGGCCGTGCGGCTCGAAGCGGCGGCCGTCACGGTCGCCCGAGAAGCCGCGGTCGGCACGGTCGGCGTCGCGGCGGCGCGCGTCGCGGTCGAAGCCGCGATCGTCACGCGAGCCGAAGCGCGCGTCACGCTGCGGGCGATCGGTGCGAGCGGGGCGCTCGTCGCGGTTGAAGCGACGATCCCCCTCGCGCTCGAAGCGGCCGCCCTCGCGGCGCTGGGCGCCGGCGCGGCGGTCGTCGCGCTCGTCGAAGCGACGCGGGCCGCGGTCGCCGCGGCGCGGCGCGCGGGCGTCGCGGTCGAAACGCTGGCCACGGTCATCGCGGGATGCCGCGCGACCCGCGCGGTCCTCGCCGGTCCAGCGCGGCTTGCGCGCCGATCCGGAGCGGTCGTCGTCGCGTCCGCGGAACGGGCCGGTGGCCGACTTCTTCGCGTAGCGGGGGTCGAAGTTCTGGGCCGGTCGTCCGCCGGCGGGCTTCTTGTTCTTGGGCATGCGTCAGTACGCACCTTCCGTAGGTGTCATGCGGCCTGTCAGGACCACACACACCCGCGCATACGACGCGGCATCCCAAAGCCGACCTTCCACGGTACCGCCCCCGCCTGGGAAACCGCCTGGCCGTCCGGCGGCACGGATCAGCGCGCGCGAGCGAGCTGCCGCTCGGCGCGGCGCTTGGCACTCCAGCGCACGCCCTTCAGCAGCGGGTAGATGACCGAGAAGACCCACATCGGCGCGCGCAGCGACATGTCGCGGATGCCGTGTGCGTCATAGGTCCGCTCCCAGCGCATCACGTAGCTGTAGTAGTCGCGCGGGTTGTCGTCGAGGCGCCGGGCCGACATGCCTGCGACCATGCCGGAGCGGTACACCGCCCGGTGGCCGCGCTGGTGCAGGTGAAGCGAGATGTCGATGTCCTCGTGCATCTCGTCGGCCTCGTCGCGGCAGATGTGCGGCCGGATCGCGCGCCAGGCGCTGGCCCGCAGCGCCATGTTGCTGCCGAAGATGTAGTGGAAGTCACGGGCGAGCCGGTGCACGGCGCGGCGCATGGCGTCGTCAGCGCGATGACCCCATCGCCGCAGCGGCATGTCGTAGTAGATCATCGGCCCCGTCGCGGCGTCGATCGTCGGGTCGCGGAAGATCCGGCGCACCTGCGCGACCCAGTCCGGCTCAAGCACCGTGTCGGCGTCGATCCGCCCCAGCACCTCGCCGAGAGCGCGGTCGAGGCCGTGATTGCGGGTCGGAATCAGGCCCTGCTCCTCGTCCTGCGACATGAGCACGAGCGGCGCATCGGGGCACTCCTGCTGCAGCTGCCGCACGACGTCGCGCGTGCCGTCGGTGGAGCGGTTGTCCACGACGATGATCTCGTCGGCCGGCTCGGTCTGCTCGATCGCGGCGACGACGCACGCCCGGATGGTGCGCTCTTCGTTGTATGCCGGGATGACGATGGAGACCGTCGGCTCATGCGGGAAGATCGTCGGCTCGGCGACCATATGCTGAGGATAACCGCGCGACGCATCCGAAGCGAGGAATGTCGGAGGGAACATGACGCATCAGCCGATCGATCCGACCGGGGAGCAGGTGCTCCTGCGCCGCAGCGGCGAGTCCGGGGAGGTCACCGCGCGCATCGCGCAGGTGGGCGCGTCGCTCCGAGAGCTGACGGTCGCGGGGGCCGACGTCGTGCCCGGCTACCCCGAGGGCGAGCCCACGCCGATGGCGTCCGGCGTCGTGCTCGTGCCGTGGCCGAACCGCGTGCGTGACGGCCGCTGGACCCACGACGGTGCCGAGCAGCAGCTCGCCCTGACCGAGCCGCGCTTCCACAACGCTAGCCACGGCCTGCTGCGCACGACCCCGTACGCGATCGAGGCGGCCGAGGCCGAGGCGACGCTGCGGGCGACCGTGTTCCCGCAGAGCGGCTATCCGTTCGTGCTCGAGACCGCCGTCACCTACGCGCTCGTCGACGACGGGATCCGCGTGAGGCACGAGCTTCGCAACGTCGGCGCGGCGGCGGCCCCTGTCGCGCTCGGCGCGCATCCGTTCCTTGCGGTCGGCGACGCCGATCCGGCCGACCTGGTGCTGAGCTGCTCGGGCGCGACCTGGTTCGAGACCGATGAACGCAAACTTCCCATCGCGGAGCACCCGGTGGGCGAGGCGACCGACCTGCGCCCCGGGCGCCGCGTCGGCGACGGCCTGCTCGACCGCTGCTACACGACGCTCGCGCGCGACGCCGACGGCCTCGCCCGCACGACGCTCACCGCCCCCGACGGCCGTCGCACGACCATGTGGCAGGGCGAGGGCCTGGACTTCACGCAGCTGTTCATCACCGACGGCTACCCCGGCCGCGCCCTCGCTGTGGCCGCCGAGCCGATGACGGCCCCTGCCGACGCGTTCAACTCCGGCCGCGGCCTGCGCATCCTCGCCCCGGGCGAGTCGTGGGCGCTGGAGTGGGGCATCTCCTACGAGGGCTGAACCCCACAACGCCGCCTCCTGGACGGCTCGTCGGGCGGCAACGTTCTTGTCGAGCGGCAAGTGAGTTCGCTTGCCGCTGGGCGGGGTCGTTGCCGTTGGGGGCGTCCCGCGAATGCGGAAGGCGGCCGCGCCCCTGGGGTGGGGTGTGGCCGCCTTCGCGTGGGTGGGTGGTTAGTTTTGGGGGAAGCCGA
>k87-901116_pt1 | contig 11053 bp, 6 predicted proteins | sample MGYA00084031_6733416 | MGnify analysis MGYA00084031
ACCGCTTTACCAAGAAGTACAAAAAAGAGAAAACCTTCTCGCAGGAAGTGCTGGATTGCCTGCATCTATACCGTTGGCCAGGCAATGTGCGGGAGCTTCAGAACATCGTGGAGCGTCTGATCGTCATCACTGATCAGGATGTGATCGAAGCGCATCATCTGCCGGAGATGCTTCACTACGTCCAGCCTTCTGCGACAAAGGTAAGCGTAACAGATATTCTTCCGTTGAAATCGGCTGTAGAGCTCCTGGAAAGACAGCTTCTGGGGATGGCGAAAGAGAAGTACGGCACGACGACCAAAATGGCAGAGGCGTTAGGAGTCGATCAATCGACCATCAGCCGGAAGCTCGGAAGATGGAAGCTTTGAAATGAAAATCGAACCTTTAGATGGAGGGCCGTGGACTCAATGCACCGGCTTTTCTGCTCCGTAGCCAGCATAAGATGGCTGAAGAAAAGGATAGAAGGAAATTCCGGAAAGTAAAGAGAAGTTAAAAATTTGGAACACCGCAGTAGAGAGAGGAGAAACGAAATGACAGCACATACGGCAGGAAAGATGATCGGGTTTGTGGGTATCGGGGTGATGGGCAAAAGCATGGCCGCCCATCTCATGAAAGCAGGGTATGAGGTGCTCGTGTACAACCGCACCAAGCAAAAAGCGGAGGAGCTGTTGGCGCAGGGAGCCGTATGGAAGGATCAGATTTCGGAGCTGGCTGCCGAAGCGGATGTCATTATCACGATGGTAGGATACCCCAAAGACGTAGAGGAAGTCTATCTCGGAGAAAAAGGAATTGTCGCCCATGCAAAGCCGGGCAGCTACCTGATCGATATGACCACCTCCAAGCCGTCTCTGGCGCAAAAAATCTATGAAGAAGCCAAAAAACGCTCTCTGCATTCCCTGGATGCGCCTGTATCCGGCGGAGACGTGGGGGCCAGAGAGGCCCGCCTCACGATCATGGTAGGCGGTGACTCGGAAGCGTTTGCGGCGATGGAACCGATTTTCAAACTGATGGGAACCAACGTCATCCTGCAAGGGGGCCCCGGAGCCGGTCAGCACACGAAGATGTCCAACCAGATCGCGATCGCTTCCAATATGATCGGGGTCTGCGAGGCCATCGCGTATGCCAAAAAAGCAGGGCTCGATCCGGTAAACGTATTGAAGAGCATCGAGGCGGGAGCGGCAGGAAGCTGGTCTTTGAGCAATCTGGCTCCACGCATGATCGCAGGCAACTTTGCCCCCGGATTTTATATCAAGCATATCATCAAAGATATTTCGATTGCGCTGGAAGCGGCAAAAGAGATGGGGCTTGCGACGCCCGGCTTGGAGCTGTCCCTCTCGCTGTACCAAGAGCTCGCGGAACAAGGTTTGGAAGACAACGGCACCCAGGCGCTGATCAAATGGTACGACAAGCATTTTGGTGAGAATGGGTAAGTCTCGCTGTGAATAAATAGACAAATGAAAGAGGGCCCGAGTCGTGCAGACGAAGGGCTCTTTTTCTTTTTGTAAGACACTTTTTGAACAAGGCAGAGTAAAGGCGGGGGTAACGGTGAAGCAACAAACATTCCTTCCGCACGTGCAACATTTTTCCTCCGCCAGCGTCAAAGATAGACCAACATTTTGCTGACACGTCAGGAGGAAAACAGATGTGAAAAAACGCATTGTTGCACTTTGCGCGGCTGCTGCACTTAGCTGGAATGCATGGGCTGTTCCGGGGCAAGCAGCCAGCTTCGCTTCCATTCAGCCTTACATCACCGACTATAAAATCGGATTTACAAACGGACAAGCGCTGGTCACCAAGGCCGTCTATGACGAGTTTTCCAAAGTCGGCTTCTATTACACCGTAGTGAAAAACGGGAAGAGGGGAATCCTCGATGCCCGTACCGGAAAGGAGCTGACTCCGCCAATCTGGGACGATGTGGAGATTCCTGAACAAAAGCAGATTGCAGTGGTTCGCAATGGCGGATGGTTTCAATACATCGATCTAGCCAAAAAAAGCGTCTCGAAAAGCAAGTACGCGGGAGCACATACCTTCTTTTTGTCTCAGGCCTATCCGAGCGTTATTTTGATGCAGGGCCAGACCTCGATGCTGCTCGATCCATCCGGCCGGACCCTGATTGCTCCGTTCGCGGGAAAAATCGAGTTTGCCGATTTGGCCAAGCCGGGAAAGAACGGCGAGGAAGAGACGACACGGTACCTGGTCACCACGACGGCGAAACAGCTTACGGTCTATGATCCAGTAACGGTTAAGCCGATGTTTTCCCTGCCCAAGGCGACCTTGGCTCCGAGCGACGGGAATCGAATGCCCTATTTCAAAGTGATCGTCGGCGGCAAATACGGTCTTGTCGATGTAAACGGGAAGTACGTCCTGCAGCCGCAATACACAAGCGTCCAAATGATGGGCAGCAGTGGTTTTTTTCGCGTGCAAAACCAAAAAGGAAGCGGCTTGTGGAAGGATGGCCGGATGCTTGCCGAGCCGCAGTACGCCGAGGTCAGAGTCGAGCATGACATGGCAGACGGTTATGTAGTGCTGCAGGGCGATCTGGAGACGTACCACTCCATTTCATCCGGTACCTCCTTTTCATTGAAGAAAGGGGCCAAATATTTGCATGACGGCTACGTTTTGGGGCAGGACCCGACAACCTCCCGTTACGGAGTGAAACGGATCAGCGGTGAAACGGTAGTGCCGTTTGAGTATCCGCGCCTGGAAGGGGTACCGGCGATGTGGCTCTTGGTTCGCTCCGATGGCAAAAAGGGCATCCTGCGCGCAGCGTGGGGAAAACCGGTAAAAGAGCCGGATGCCTGGTTTGATGCGGTGACGACGCTCGGGGGATACGACCTCGTCAGTGTTACGGACGGGAGCAAGACCGGACTCTATTCGCAGCAAAAAGGGCTTCTCGTCCCGCCGCAGTCGGGCACAATCGTCCGCTATGACTCAAAATTCGGGCGCGTGCTGGTCCAGGGACCGGACGGATCGACGCGCGAATACCGGCCAGACGGCACTTCGCAAGACACGGCTGAGCCCAAACCGCAGCGGCTGACGGATGCCCTTTCCTTTATTTATAAGCCTGGAGAAGGAGTCTTTCTCGTGGACACAGCTAGCGGCAAGCCGATCAGCAGTCACGCTTACCAGGGGGCCAATGTGGCTGCAGGCGGAAAACTCGTCGTGGCCTTCAGTGCCGGAGAAGCCGACCTGTACACGGCGGAGGGGACACTGCTGACAGCGGATGTCAAGCTTCCGGCAACCCATTCTCCACAGGAAGGGACGACAGTAACGCTCTTTCCGTCGGGAGAAAGCATGTATGCAGCCGGGATGAAAAAAGGGACACAGCAGCAAGCGTTCATCCGCGTAGCGGGCGGGGCAATAGAAGCGCTGACAGATTTTGTGTATCGCAGCGTTTCGATTCAGCCATGGGGGGATCGGCAACTGATCGCGCTGCAAAGGGCTGATGGCAGCTTTGATCTTGAGGTATTGGCGAGCGGACAGATTGCAGCCAGGCTGGAGCAAGTGCAAAACTATCGGCTGGAAGAATCGCAGTCCGGACTGTTTGTCCAGAAATCGGGCGGATGGGACGTCTACTCGGCCGATTTGAAGCAGATGACGAGTGGAAGCTACGGCCGGCTTGAGGTTTTGTCCACGTACAGCGGTGCGAAACTCGTCACGTATCGGGACAAGAAAACGGGACTTCTCGGCGTGCTAAGCAAAGACTGGCGGACAGCCGCTCCTCCGGCGTATGAATCGATCAAGCCGATGGATCAGGTGTTTCCGATGCTTGGCGTGGAACAGCTTCCGGCACCATTTGTCTTTACGACCAAGGACAAGTTTGGCTATCTGGACGCGAACGGCGCCGAGCTGTTTCGCGCCGCTCTTTTGACCAAACGGCCGACAGTCACGTATCAAAACGTAACCGCCCAGCCATTTCCTGCCTACCAGCAGCTGCTTCAGAGCGATCCGCTGAAGCTGGTCGATTTCGGCAAGCCGTACAAGTGGGATCGCGAACTCAGCGGAGAGGCGAACTTCTTTGCCAATCTGGCCTTGTATTTCGACCTTCCGACCGGTTCCGGGAAGCGGGAAGTGCTGGCTTTCCTGACCGGAAAAGGAATTCTGCAGCCAGATCCCGCCCGTACGGATTTTGCGGGAACCGACTTTTACGCACTGATGCATAATGTCGTCCAGGGAACGAGCGGCAAGTCGCTGACCGAGCAGCAGTTGGTAGATTGGGCGACCAAACGCGGGCTTGTGCGTGAGCGGGGCGGCCATTACCAGGGAGACATCTATGCGGATTATCACCAGTTGTTTTTCCAAGAGCTGCTCAAAGCCCAGGCCGGAAAAGGCAGCTACAAAGCAAAGCCTCTGGCCCTTTCAGCCCTCGATGAATCCCAGCGAAGCATGCTGAGCACGCGGATCATCGTAAACGGCAGGGCATTCGAACAGCTCCCCGTCCCGCTGCCGAGTGTCGAACTGGACCGCCATCTGAACACATTGATCCAGCAGTACAACAAGCATGCGGCTTCCCTGCTGCAAGCAGCGGTAAAGCAATTATAGAAAGCAAAAGTCCGTCTTGTGCATGTGAGCATAGGACGGACTTTCTTTTAGATCCGGACAGTCAATTCCCAGAGCACCGTACCCTGAGCATTTTTCTCCCTGTTTCAATCTCCTTCATCAAAGCCAGCCTTTTCTCCCAAGACCTTCAATTTCGAAAGTTGAAAAAAGAAAGTTGACGATGCTATACCCGACTGTTACTATCAAATTAATAACATGGTTGGAGAAATTAAATGAGGAAATATGGTTCTTTGACGTTTTCTATTCCATCTTTCCACATTGCCTCCACTAGTTTTTTCAGGTTAACCCATTATTTAATACCATCAGTGGATTAATTCTGTACTGTTGGTCCTTCCTTTCCACACATACCATTAAGACAGAGTTGGTGATTAGAAATGAATTACAGCACATTGGTGGAAGAATACCGCGGTGGAGTGCTGGAGAATATCCACTTTGGCGTCATCTGCGGCGTAGACGAATCAGGAAAAGTCATCTTGTCCGCGGGCAGCGAAGAGCATATGACGTTTCTCCGCTCGGCGGCAAAGCCGTTCCAGGCCATCCCGGTCGCCAAACAGAAAATCGACGAAAAATTCGGGCTGACCAGCCGTGAAGCCGCCCTTTTTGCCGCTTCCCATCGCGGCGAGACGTATCATATGGAAGGATTGGAGTCGATCCTGAAAAAAACCGGCATTTCGGAAGAAGAATTGCTGACCTGCCCGACCTATCCGCTCAACGAAGAACCGAAGTTCGCCTGCCTGCGCGAAGGCGTGCCGAAGCGCCGTCTTTTCCACAACTGCTCCGGCAAACACCTGGGCTTTCTCGCCCTTTCCAAAGAGATGGGCTATCCGACAGACAGCTATTACGATGTCAGCCATCCTGCCCAACAAAGCGCTTTGGAAGCGTTTGCTTATCTGGCTGAGTATCCAAAGGACAAGATTGGCCTCGGCGTTGACGGGTGCGGCTTCCCTGTTTTTGCCGTGCCGCTCGTGAACATCGCCAAAGCGTATTTGAAGCTCGCTTGTCCCGATCTGATCGCGGACGCAGAAACGAGAGAGGCAGTCGTGAAAATTACCGGATGGATGTCAGCCAATCCCGACATCATCGCGAGCCACAATTTCGTTTGCACAGCGCTGCTGACCGATCCCAACATCATTGCCAAAGGGGGCGCGATGGGGGTATACGGCTTTGGCCTGAAAAAAGAACGCATCAGCTTTGCCCTGAAGGTTCTGGATGGCTCTGAACTGGTGTGGCCGCTGGTAATCGCCTCGATTTTGGAGCAGATCAACTACGAGAACAAGGACACCATTGAACGCCTGCGTGCGCTGGTGCCAAGCGAGATTAAAAATGACAACCATTTGGTCGTTGGCGAAAAGCGCACGGTGTTTCAGTTGGAAAAACGATAAGACGATGAGGGCAGCATGATACGTGAACCTGTTGCCTGAATAACGCCGCAAGCTGTCTGCATGCCGCTTGCATGACCAGGCAAGAAGAAAGGGATGGAAGAGGATGGACATTTCGGTTGGACAGCAGCGGGAGATGGAAGTCACGATCCGCCTGCTTTTCCAAGACTCGCCAACAGAGCACCTGCCGTATGCGCTGCGCCCGCACATGAAAGCGAAGGGAGCTGTCACCTGGTTTTTTGGCCGCGGAGAAGAAGGGCATGAGCTCATTATCGGACTAGGGGAGCGGGCGCGTTTTGACCTGGAGGCATTGCGCGATGCGGCGGGCAATGCGGGTCGGGCCGCGGAGAAGGAAAGGGTTACAGAAGCATGTGTGACGTTTGATTCGCTGGAGCCGCTGTTTGCTGCCGGACTGGACCGTCATAGCGCCGTCACAGCCTGGACAGAGGGCTGGCTTCTCGGTACATATGTGTTTGACCGGTATTTGTCAAAGGCGCAAGAACGGAGTGTCTCTATGCTGCATATCGCTTGTCCGGGTGCAGAAAAGGCGGAGCAGGCGATCGAATGGGCCCGTATCCGTGCAAAGGGTACATGCTTTGCCCGCGATCTCGTGAATGAACCGCCCAATCAACTGACGCCGGTCTCCTTTGTCGAGCGGCTGCAGAACCATTTCGCCGCACGAGACGTGGATGTGACGGTTCATCGCGGGGAGGCGTTGGAGCGTTTGCAGATGGTTGGCCTGATCACGGTTGGCAAAGGCAGCGTCCATCCGCCGGCTATGGTGGAAATCCGATACTGCACCGACCCGTCCCTGCCGCTGACCGCGCTGATCGGAAAAGGAGTCACCTTTGACATGGGCGGCATGAATGTCAAGGCCGGGCGGGATATCAGCGACGCCCGCATGGATATGGGCGGAGCGGCTGCTGTCGCGGGCGCGCTGGACATCCTCACTTCCGTAAAGGCAAGGGCCAATCTGCTGGTGCTTCTGCCGATCGCAGAAAACGTGCCGGACGGCGGAGCCTTCTTGCCATCGGATGTGATCCGCTACCCCAACGGTCTTTCTGTGCAGACGGCCAATACGGATGCAGAGGGGCGTCTCATTTTGGCCGATGCCCTGATTCACGCCGACAGGCTGGGAGCCAAGCAGGCAATCGATATTGCCACGCTGACGGGGAATGTCGGGGAAGCGCTCGGCTTAAAGCTGGCCGGTATTTGGGGAGATTCCGGGATGACTGCCAAGCTCATCGCGTCAGGTAATGACTGTGGAGACAGACTGTGGCGGATGCCGTTGGTAGACGATTACGAAGAATTGCTGAAAAGCGACTATGCCGACATGACCAACATCAGTCCGATCAGCTACGGTGGAGCGATTGTCGCCGCGTTGTTTATCCGCAGGTTTGTGGCCGCCGGCATGAAATGGGTGCACATCGACATGGCTCCCCCTGTACAGGCGAAAGCCACCGGAGGCTATCGCGTCATGGGTGCCACCGGATATGGGGCGAGACTGCTCGCGGACTACGTGCTCGCTCAATAGACGGGCAAGGCAGAATTGTCAACCAGCAGCGCGGAAGATCAGCCCTTGGCGTTGCTGTTTGTCATCGAAGCGTTTTACAATAACAGGAAAACGGACGGGAGGATACCGTGCTATGTTGTTGGAAGTCATCGCGACCTCTGTAGAGGACGCCAAACGAGCGGAAGCGGGAGGAGCCGACCGGCTCGAGCTGATCACCGGGATACTGGAGGGCGGCGTAACCCCGAGCTGGGGCTTGATCGATGCTGTGGTCCGGGCCGTATCCATTCCGGTCAATGTGATGGTGAGACCGCACAGCCAGTCGTTTGTGTACACGTCTGACGATTACCGGGTCATGCGCGAAGACGTGCGAATCATTCGCGAGCTCGGCGCAGCAGGTATCGTCACCGGCATGCTTGCTCCTGACGGCCAGATCGATACGGAAGGGCTGGAAAGCCTGCTGGATCAGGCGAAAGGGCTGGATGTGACATTCCACCGCGCATTTGACGAGGCGGCTGACCAGTTGGAGGCCGTGCGGCTGTTGATGCGTTATCCGCAAATTTCGCGGATTCTCACCTCCGGCGGACAGAAAAGCGCCATCGATGGAGCGGAACGGATTGCCGAGCTTGTCCGGATGACCGCTGGGGAGCATTTGAGCATTTTGGCCGGAAGCGGGCTGGGCCTGGCAAACATCGCTGATTTCGTCGGTCGTACGGCTGTAACGGAAGTCCATTTTGGCACCGGCGTTCGGGAAGCCGGAAGCGCGCTCAAGTACGTAGATCAGGAGAAGGTAGCGGCTGTCAAACGATTGATTGCGGCAAAGTCATAACCAGGGAGCAGAGGAAGCAGCAAAATCGAAACGGCTTTTTCCCGGGCCCCGGTTCATAATTTGGCAACACATCATATTTCATAGAGAAACATGCGATACAAGGTCCTCGCCCAAGTTTAGGGAGAGGGCTTTTTTTGCGAAAAACCGAAAAGAATGGCAAATAGACGAATCTGTGAAGTACATCACATCTTACGTTTTTCGCCTCCTCTATAATCCGGAGTAAGAAGTGATCCATAGGGGAGGTATTGATATGTTTTGCTATCAATGCGAGCAAACACCGACAGGCGGTTGCAAAACGGTGGGAGTATGCGGAAAGACTGAGGAGCTTGCCAGTATTCAGGATACGATCATTTTTGCGCTCAAAGGGATTGCGGCATATGCAACGCATGCCCGACAAATGGGACACATCGACCCGGAAGTGGACGGCATTACACAGGAAGCACTCTATTTTACTTTGACTAACGTGAATTTCAATTTAGATGAACACTTGAAAATGGCAATGAAAGTGGGCCGTGCAGCCATTCGCGTCATGGAGCTGTTGGATCAGGCCCATACGAGCCGGTTCGGCATCCCTCAGCCCATCCGCGTTTCGCAAAACAAAATCGAAGGAAAGTGCATCGTCGTGACCGGGCACAACCTGTTTGCGCTGGAGGAGCTGCTGAAACAGACGGAAGGAAAAGGCATCAATATCTACACCCACTCGGAGATGCTCCCCGCACACGGGTATCCCGCCCTCCGCAAGTACAAGCACCTCAAGGGAAATATCGGGAAAGCGTGGTTTGACCAGCGCCGGTTGTTCGAACAGTTCCCGGGTGCGATACTAGCCACGACCAACTGCGTCATGCCGATCAAGGGGACATATGCCGATCGCTTCTTCTCGTATGATGTGGCCGGACTCGAAGGCGTTACCAAAATTGAGAATGACGACTTCGCGCCTTTGATCGAGCGGGCACTCGCATTGCCGGATGCGGATGTAGAGTCGGATCAGACGCTGCTGACCGGATTTCACCATGAGACCGTACTGGGTATTGCCCCGGAAATTCTCGACGCCGTAAAGGCAGGCAAAATCAGCCGCTTCTTCGTCATCGCGGGCTGTGATGCTCCCGGAAAAGGCGGAGACTACTACCGGGAGCTGGCCACCTCTTTGCCGGCGGATGCGGTGATCATGACCACATCCTGCGGCAAATTCCGCTTTAACGATGTCGATTACGGCAAAGTACCGGGTACGCAAATCCCTCGCTACATCGATCTGGGGCAGTGCAACAACTCCATCTCGACGGTCAAAATAGCCGTCGCTTTGGCGGTTGCGCTGGACTGCGAGGTCAACGATCTGCCTGTCAGCATCGTCCTCTCCTGGTTTGAGCAAAAGGCGGTAGCGATTCTCTTGGGGCTGTTCAGCCTGGGAGTCCGCGACATTCGCATCGGACCGAAGCTGCCCGAATTCATCCAGCCCGGGGTATGGGAGGTGCTTCAGAATTTGTTTGGAGTCAAAGCAATCGGAGAAGCACAGGCAGACCTCCAGGATATGATGGGACAAAACGTTTCGTAAGCCTGGTCTGGAGAACAGTTGCGCCAAAGAGACATGCCCGTTTCAAAACAGGCTCCCTCCGGTCTGCCGGCCCACATGACGTCAGAAAAGCTCCGAGCAGAACAGGCAGGCAATTATGCTTGGACCTATCACATTTCATCCGAAAACACCTTGCAAAAACCATGCAGGGAATTAACCAGAGACAGAACGTCCGGATATCATCAGGACGTTCTTTTTCATTGTTTTAGAAAATCCCTTTCTCGCAAATGGGATCGTATTCCAAAAAATGAGAAACGGACAGAGCGAACTGGAGCGCAGAGAATGCGAGTTGATGCGGTTTCCACGCAAAAAGCCTTCGTCTTTCATTCACGTTCCGTTTGGCATGCGGTTTGCTACATGGATGGGTACCATGGACGAAACACGGAGGTGAACAGCTTGCAATATCCGTTGTCTCCAGACGTAAAACCGGAATTTTGCACCACGGGCTCTTACATGCGGCTGCCGGCACAAAGGGAGAACGCCAGAGTAGCCATCGTCGGTCTGCCCTTTGATACGGCTGCGTCTTTTCGCGTAGGAGCCCGCTTTGCCCCTCAGGCGATCAGACAGGCTTCCATGCTTCTGTTTCCGTATCATCCCGTTCACAAGGTCTTTCCATTTGAGGACACAAGAGCTATCGACATCGGGGATGTGCCGGTGATTCCGCACAATATCCATCGCAGCTACGACCGGATGGAAGCCGTCATGCTGGACTTGATGGCCAAAGGGATCGTACCGATCGGACTGGGAGGCGACCATTCCGTCACACTGGCCACATTGCGCGCCGCCAAAAGGGTGTGGGGGTCAGTAGCGCTGATTCAGTTCGATTCCCACACCGATACATGGGATACGTATTACGAAGAGAAGTACTGGCATGGCTCTCCGTTTATCCGCGCCCACGAGGAAGGGCTGCTGTTGCCGGACAAGGTTTTTCAGATCGGCATCCGCGGTACGCTGAACCACCCGGGTGACCTGGAAGCCAGTCTGGAGCTTGGCTATCACGTGATGACGACCCAGGAGCTGCGCAAAACCGGAGCCGCCGAAACGGTGAGAAAGATAAAAGAAGCGATTGGAGATACTCCCTGTTTTCTCAGTTTTGATATTGATTTTGTCGATCCCGCCTATGCGCCCGGGACAGGAACGCCGGAGGTCGGAGGATTTACAAGCTTCGAGACGCTGGAGCTGATCAGAGGACTGACGGACTTGAACTACAT
>k87-502084_pt1 | contig 11052 bp, 8 predicted proteins | sample MGYA00084031_6733416 | MGnify analysis MGYA00084031
CACGTCGCCCGCGTCGTAGTAGGACGGCAGCGCGCTCCACGGCACCGGGCCGGTGATGCGCACCGCGTCTCCCAGCGGGCGTGCCGCGCGGGCGAGCCTGCGGCGGATCGGTCCGCCGCCGACCAGCAGCAGCACCGCGTCGGGCACCTCGCGCAGCACCTTCGGCCAGGCCCGCACCAGGACGTCCTGCCCTTTGCGCCGTACCAGGCGGGACACGCAGACGACCACGGGGCGGTCGCCGAGGCCGAGGGACTTGCGCACCTCCACCCCTCCCGCTCCGGGCTGGAACGCCTCGACGTCCACACCGGGCGTGAGCCGTACCAGCTTGGCCTCGTCGACGACGGCCGCCAGCCGGTCACGGGTGTAGGACCCGAGATAGGTGACCACGTCGGCGTACGCGCCTATGCGGGCCAGGACGGGGCGGGTGATCGGCACACCCGCCCAGGCCGCCTCGTGGCCGTGGGTGAGCATCACGATCCGCTCGGCCCCGGCCTCGCGCAGCCGGGGGGCGAGCAGGCCGAGCGGCGCCGCCGCTCCGAAGACCACCGTCGTGCACCCGTGGCGGCGCAGCAGCTCGGCGGCTCGGCGGGCGACCCGCGGCAGCGGCAGCATCAGCCGCCCGGGGTGGCGCACGACGGGGAACGGCTGACGCCGGTCGAACGCCTCGCAGCCGGGCCAGCGCGGCGCGTAGACGACGACCGAACCGGGCGGCATGCGCGTGACCAGGCCGTGCACGAACGCCTGGATGCCGCCGGGGCGCGGCGGGAAGTCGTTGGTGACCACGAGGGTCGGCGGGACCGCTCCGGACCGGGCGCGGCTCACGGCGTCGGCACTCGGTTCAGCGCGGCCCATGACCGTGCCATGGCAATTCGCTCAGGAATCGGAGGATGTGACGCATAAAGGACATATTCCACGAAATCCGGAGTGAGGTCGGAGACGTTGGCCACCGCCAGGCGTTTCTGCATCGCCACGAAGGTGGCGGGGTCGCGGGTCAGGTTGAGCGCGTGCAGGTCGGCGCGCGCCTCGATCTGCCTGCTGACGAGGTTCTGCACCGGGCCGGACACCACGGTGAACAGGCTCACCAGCCCGACCAGCACCCCCACCGCGCGGGGGTCGGCGAACGAGCGCACGCCCGTCCGGCGCCGAAGCGGCCGTATGGAGCCCGTCAGGAACAGCACACACGCGCCGCAGGCCGCGCCGACGCCGCCCACCAGCGTGCCGTACAGCACGTCGTCGTGGTGGGCATGGCCCAGCTCGTGGGCGACGATCAATTTGATCTCCTCGTCGGGAGCGTCGAGGAGCGTGTCGTAGACCACGACGCGGCGGGTGGCCCCGAAGCCCGACACGTAGGCGTTGAGCGCGGTGGTACGCCGCGAGGCGTCGGCGACCAGCACCTCGTCGACCGGCACGCCGTCGCGCTCGGCCATCGCCAGCAGATCGCTTCTGAGCTGCCCGGCGGGCATCGGCCGGAAGTCGTTGAACAGCGGCTCGACCACGACGGGATAGGCGAACGAGGCGACGAGGGTCAGCGCGAAGGCGCCGCCCGCGGCGGGGATCCACCAGCGCGCGTAGCGCCGGGCCAGCGCGATCACCGCCACCGCCATGAGCGCCAGCAGGAACGTGCTCACCCCCAGGCTCTTGAGCCGGTCGGCCGACCAGGTCGCCCAGCTCTGCGTGGACAGGCCGTAGTCGCGCAGGTGGGACTCGTACCACATGCCCAGGGGCCAGCGCAGCGCCTCCTCGATCAGGGTGAGCACCACCACGCAGGTGATCGCACGCACCCACCACGGGCCCCGCAGGCGCTCGGCCAGCCGCGCGCCGAGCGGGGTCGCCACCAGCACGCCCGCGACGACCAGGGTCAGCGCGAGCGAGAGGTACGACGGCGCGCTCAACGCCGCGTCGAGGGCCCGCGCGCGTTCGATCTGCTCCTGCGTGAAATCGCGGGCCGGGTCGGGCCGGAGCGGAGGCGCGCCCTCGGGCAGCGTCCGCCACGGCGTGGTGAACGCGATGATCGCGGTCAGGAGCACGCCCAAGGCCGCCAGCGCGTAACCTGCGCCCCGCAGCGGAGGCGGGGCGCCCGGAGAGGCCGCGGTGCCTCCGGGCGGCGCATCGGTCCTCGACAATCCACCCACTCCCTGCTCGACCCTGCGCGCGGACGACCGGCGCGGCGCACCGGACGCTCCATCGCGTCTCGCAGGCAATCATCCCAGCCGCTTCGCGCGCGCGCAGTCGCCGCGGCCCGGACGGAGAAGGCGGCGAAAGCGCCGAGCCCGTCCGCGGCCCGCCGCGGTGGGCGCGGGCCGCGGACGGGCTCGGGGAGTGTCGCGAGGCCGATCGCGGACTCGACGGCGCCCGCGCCCGCCGGCCGCGCCGTCACGGCGCCAAAGGACCGGAGCCCGGGATCGGCGGACGTTCCCGGCCGGCCTCACCGGCCGAGGTCTTGGGAGAGGGCGCGGGCGTGCGGGTCTACAGGCCGGGACGGACCGCGCCGCTGAAGGACGCCCTGCGCCAACCGCTCAGCTTCTCGATGCGCACGGTCTTGCCCCTGCTCGGCGCGTGGATCATCTTGCCCTTGCCGACGTACATGCCGACATGCCCCTTGCCGCGGAAGAAGAGCAGGTCACCGGGCTTCAGGTTGCGGAAGGCGACCTTCTTCTTCACCCGGGCGTACTGGGCGTACGTCACTCGCGGGAGCCGCACACCGGCCTTCTTCCAGCTGTAGTAGACCAGACCGGAGCAGTCGAACGCGTGCGGACCGCTCGCTCCCCACTGATACGGGTCGCCTATCTGCTTCTTCGCGACGGAGACCGCCTTGGCGGCCATGATGCGCTGCCGGGCGACCTTGCTCGGTTTCCTCTTCGCCCTCTTGCCCTTCTTCGACGCCGCCGCCTCGGACTTCTGCGGCATCGCCGAGCCGGCCGCCGGCGTCACCGCGGACGCCACCGTGGTGGTGGCGGTGAGGCCGGCGGTGCTGACCGGCGGCTCGGTGACGACCGGCGCGGATGTCGCGCTCGGCGCCGCAGCGGAAGCCGTGCTCGTCACCTCGGTGGTGGTGGTGGTGGGCGGAGGCGTCACCGCCCCCGCGGTGGTCAAGGTCAGCGCCGCGCCGCCCGCGGTGAGGCGGGTGAAGCGGGAAAGGCGCAGGGTGTACTTGGATGCGGACAGAATTGCTCCTCAGCTCTTCCATGAACGCCTACCGGGTTAGCTGACGGATTCGGGCGTGGAAGTCGCCCTACGGCGCATGTGCGCCGATTCACCCCTGGCCCTGGCGCGGGCCCTTTGGGTCCCCGGCTCCGTGCTCCTGGCTGCACGGATTCGGCAGATCGCCTTCGCTCGACGGGGTCGGAGCACACCGACGAGGGAGGCGACCGGATGGATCGCCGTATGCACGCCGATCTGCATGGCCGACGCGCGACACGGCGATGTGGCGTGTCAGCCGCGAAGCGAGAAGGTACTCCGAAGGTTAAAAGTCGGCAAAGAGCCGGTCTTTATTTGAAGATCGAATAAAAGGTTCTTACTTCACGAAATGCCTGGATAATCGGGGGGTTAGTTATTGATTTGTGACCCTGCTCACAATCTTCAGTGCATCCCGAGAATTGTCACACGAGTCACATCGGTCACAGCCTCACGCAGTCTCATACGGCCCCCCACGGCCACCTGCACGCTGAGATCCTTCTCTCGTTTCCCCGAAATCCCATCTACCCCAGCCGGATTCTCCGCTAAACTTCGCATCCCATTTCGATCATGAGGTTTTCCGAACCCCGGCGAAACGGGAAGGAGACCGGGCCGGGAGCGGCCCGGACGGACGGCTCAGGGGGACGGCTCAGGGACGGACGGCGCCCACCAGGCGGCCGCGCCCGTAGGAGTCGAGGCTGACGACCTTGACCACGTCACCGGTCTGCGGCGCGTGAACCATCTTGCCGTCGCCCGCGTAGATACCGACGTGGCTGATGCCGTTGCTGAAGATGAGGTCGCCCGGCTGCAGGGCGTCCAGCGACACCCGGCGCTGGGCCCCCCACGCCCACTGCTGGTAGGTGGTGCGGGGCAGGTTCACCCCCCCGGCCCGCCACGACGCCTGGGTGAGACCGGAGCAGTCCCAGCCGTCCGGCCCCTCTCCGCCGAACCGATACGGCTTGCCGATCTGCGCGTAGGCGAACTGGAGCACGGCCCTGGCGTCGCCGGAGGCGTCGCCGGTGTACTTGACGCCCTGGCTGTTGGGGTTGCCCCTGTTGTAGGTGCCGAGACGCTGCAGCAGCCGAGTCTGCTCGGCCACCAGCTTCTCCACCTTCTTCTTCTCCTCGCGGAGGTCCTCCAGCGTGCTCTCGGCCTCCTTGTAGGCCGACTTGGCGCGGTCACGCCGCTCACGCAGGGAGCGGGTCGCGCGCTCGAAGGCCTTCAGGGCCTGCGCCCGTTCGGCGGCGAGCTGGCTCATGGACGCGAGACCGCCGAGCGTGGCGGCGGGGTCGTTCTGGGAGAGGAGGCTGGGCCAGCCCAGCAGGCCGCCGGTCTGGTAGGCGCTCCTGGCCACGCCGACGAGCTCGCGCCGCAGGCCCTCGACGGTGCGGGCCTGGCGTTTGAGGTCCTTGTTCAGCTTGTCGTACTTCTTCTTGGCCGAACGGTAGCGTTCGCGGGCCGCGTTGTACTGGTCGACGACCTTGTCGGCCCGTTCGTTGAGCTTGGCCAGCTTCGCTCTGGCCTGTGCCACGGTGGGTTGCGGATCGGCGAGCGCTCCTTGAGAAGGCAGCAGCAACGCGACGCAGACGACCCCGGCGACGACCGGCAACCGTCCGATCCCCACGGGCACGTGGTCACCCCCCGGTTCACTGAGAGATCTGGGGCGAAATAGTACTGAAGAGATGACCGTTGTTTGTGCACTTCATGGGAATAACAATCATGTACGAGGCGTTATGCGAAGATTTATGCCTCGATCATCGCCTACCCCGGCGAATCACCGTCGCGTCGGGCAGGCCGGATCGGCGTGCGAAAGGCCGGGCCCGCACGCCCGGCGGAAGATCAGCAGCGGCTGAGCCGACGCAGGAGAAGGGATGACGGCACGGGCCGCGCCCCCATGCGGCGGACGGAGTCGGCCACCTCTCTGTCGCTGGAGACGACGGCGATGGCCCGCCCCACCGGCTCGGCGCGGACGAGCTGCCTGATCAGATCATCGGCGATCTGGCCGGGCGCGCTGAACATCACCCGCACACCGCGCGGCGCCACGACCGGCACCGGCCCGTTGAGCTCCGCGCCGTCGAACACGCACGTCACCTCGACCCTCGTCTGGGCGACCAGGCCGCCGAGCCCGGTCATCAGCCGATCGCGCTGATCGGCGAGGGTCAGCGTGCCGTATCCGGTCTTGGTGACGTTGTAGCCGTCTATGATCAGATGGAGCTGCGGAAGGGCGAGGAGCTGGTCCAGCAGGGCCGGATCGTCGTCGGCGAGCGCCCGCGCGGGCACCCCGCTCACGCTCGGACGATCAGGCGAGACGGCGGCCACGGTGTCGGCGGGTCTGCTGATCGTGGAGGGCAGGGCGAGTTCCCTGCGCAACCCTGCCGCGGCGTCCTGCAAGGCGTCGAGCAGCAGCCGTACGCGTGCGTCCTCGATGCTGCGTCCCTCGCGGGCGGCCCGGCGGGCCGCTTCGAGCTGCCGCTCCGCGGCGGCCAGCCGCTCCCTGGTGCGGCGCAGCTCGGTCTCCATCGCGCTGGTCGCGGACGCCACGGCGGCCTTGGCCTCCTCCGCGGCGGCCGTCATCTCGGCGGCCACGGCCTCGGCCTCCTTGGCGCGCCGACGCGCGTCGTGCAGCTTGCGCCGCAGGTCGGCGTTTTCGGCGCGCGCGGCCTTGAGCTGCTCGCGCAGCCGCTCGATATCGCTCTTCGCCTGCGCCTTCTGCGCGGCGAGCTGGTCCCGCAGCCGCCGCACGACCTCCTCGTGCGCGGACTCCTGGGCGGTGTCGGCCGAGCGCTCCAGCTCCTCCCGCGCCAGCTCCACCATCTCCGGCCACCCCGGCGGCCTGGTCAGATAGGCCGCCGCAGCGACCACGACGGGGTCGGCGGCCGGCGGGACGACGCCCTCGGCGAGACTCTGCACCAGCTCGGGCCATCCCTCGGTGATCGCCTCCGCGACGATCTCGCGGAACTCCTTGTCGGTTTCCAGCTGCGCCGCGATCAGCGCGCCGCCGAGTCTGGCGCGTTTGCGCGGATCGAACCGCGCGATCCCCCGCAGCGGCGCGGGGACGGCGGAGGACGGCATGGAGCCGAGAAGCTGCGCCGCGAGGTCCACCACATGGAGCCGGACCTGCTCGGGCAGCGGACGAGACAAGCCTTCTCCGGCTGAACTCATCCCGTTCCCTTTCAGCCAGCCCTCGCCGTTTCCATCCTTCAGACAAGAGTACGGCTGTCGTACCGATGCCTTGGTCGCCTCCCCGGAGACGCTGCCGCGCATCCCCGGCGTACGCGGGAACGGCCGCAGCGGAGGGTGCCCCGGCAGGCCGCGCGTCCCGGGCCCGGGCGAGGGGGCGGCCGCGTACTGTCGGTCACCCCTTCTATGGTCGTGCCGTGGAGATCGCAGTGCAGGGAACCCTCGACGAGCTGGGCACGCCACTGAGCCGGGTGACGTTCGTCGTGTTCGACCTGGAGACCACCGGCGGCTCCCCCGCCGAACACGCGATCACCGAGATCGGCGCGGTGAAGGTGCGCGGTGGCGAGGTGCTCGGCGAGTTCGCCACCCTGGTCGATCCCGGGATGCCGATCCCCCCGTTCATCTCCGTGCTGACCGGCATCACCGACGCCATGGTGGTGACCGCTCCGCCGATCTCCTCGGTCCTGCCGTCCTTCTTGGAGTTCATCCGCGGCGCCACGCTGGTGGCGCACAACTCCCCCTTCGACATGGGCTTCATCAAGGCGGCCTGCGCCGACCTCGGCTACCCTCCGCCCCCCGGCACCGTCGTCGACACCGCCGACCTGGCGCGGCGCATGCTCACCAGGGACGAGGTTCCCAACTGCAAGCTCCCCACCCTGGCGCGGTTCTTCCGCAGCACGCACGAGCCCCGCCACCGCGCGCTGTCCGACGCCCGGGCCACCGTCGACGTGCTGCACGGACTGCTGGAGCGGGCGGGCTCGCTCGGCGTCCACACCCTGGAGGAGCTGACCGGCTTCGTCCGCATGCCCACCCCCGAGCAGCGGCGCAAACGCCACCTCGCCGACACCGTGCCCGCCTCTCCCGGGGTCTACGTCTTCGAAGACGCCCGAGGCGAGGCGCTCTACATCGGCAAGAGCGGCAACCTGCGGGCGAGGGTGCGCAGCTACTTCACGGCGAGTGAGACCAGGCGCCGCATCCGCGAGATGATCGGCCTGGCCGAGCGGGTCCGCACCATCGTGTGCGCCACCGGTCTGGAGGCCGAGGTCCGGGAGCTTCGCCTGATCGCGGAGGCCAAACCGCGCTACAACCGCAGGTCGCGCTCTCCGGAGCGGGCCGTGTGGCTCAAGCTCACCAACGAGCCGTTCCCGCGCCTGTCGATCGTCCGCGAGGTCCGCGACGACGGCGCAGCCTATCTCGGCCCGTTCGGCGGCTCCCGGGCCGCGGAGGACGCCAGGGCGGCCCTGCACGAGGCCTTCCCGCTGCGGCGGTGCACCGAACGGCTCGGTCCGCGCCGTTCCCGGCCGGCGTGTTCCCTGGCCGAGATCGGCCGCTGCGGCGCGCCCTGCGAGGGCCGGGAGAGCCCCGAGGCCTACGCCGTGCACGCCGAGCGCGCCCGCCGGGCCATGGAGGACGACGTGAGCGAGGTGTTCGAAGCGGCCTGGGCGCGCATCCAACGGCTGTCCGCCGGACAGCGCTACGAGGAGGCCGCGGCCGAACGCGACCGGCTCGCCGCTTTCGTCCGCGCCGCCGCGCGCATGCAGCGCCTGCGCGGCGTGACCCGCATCCCCCATCTCGTCGCGGCCGCCCCCGCCTTCGACGGCGGCTGGGAGCTGCACGTCATCAGGTACGGCCGGCTCGCCGCGGCGGGCGTGATGCCCCGCGGCGCCCACCCGGCTCCCTACGTGGACGCGCTGGTCGCCACCGCGGAGACCGTCGTCCCCGGCCCCGGCCCGACGCCGGCGGCCGTCGCCGAGGAGACCGAGTGCATCCTGCGCTGGCTGGAGTCCCCCGGCGTGCGGCTGGTGCAGGCCGAGCCGGGGTGGAGCATGCCGGTGCGGAGCGCGGCCCCGCTCAAGGCCCGTCTCGACCAGGTATACCGTTCCCTGGACCGGAGCAGTCCGCGCGAGGGCCGCCCGCTCGGCTGATCAACGGATCACGATAGGCTGGGCGGCGCTTGCCGATGCAGCGCTATCGTTGCGGGCCCTCGACGGCGAGGGCCGGATGCCGCAGGAGGGATGGCCGTGGTCACCGCGATCGTGCACATCAACGCCGAGGTCGATCGGATCCCGGAGGTCGCGGAGAAGCTCGCGGAGATCGACGGGGTCAGCGAGGTCTACTCGATCACCGGGGAATACGACCTGCTCGCCATCGTCAGGGTGCGTTCCTATGAGGAGATCGCCGAGGTCGTGCCCGGTCGGGTGAACAAGGTGCCCGGCGTGCAGCACACCGAGACCCACGTCGCCTTCCGCGCCTACTCCAAGCACGACCTGGAGGCCGCTTTCTCCATCGGCCTGGGCGAAACCGACTGACGGCCCGTCTCCGATCGCCTCCGCGTCCGCCGCGGACGCGGAGGCGATCGGAGCGGTCAGGACTCCTTCAGCGAGCGGCTGATCTCGATCCAGCGGTCCAGCGTGGCGGCGGCGGCACCGGAGTCGATGGCCTCGCCCGCCTTGGCGTACGCGGCGGCCATCGCGGCGTCGAGGTCGTCGCCCGGGCCCTCCGCGGCCACCAGGCCGGCGGCGGCGTTGAGCAGCACCGCGTCGCGCACCGGGCCGGTCTTGCCGTTCACCAGGTCGCGGACGACCCGCGCGTTGTGGGCCGCGTCGCCGCCGCGCAGCGCCTCGGCGGGCGCCTTCTCGATGCCGAGCACCGCCGGGTCGAACCGGGTCTGCTTGGCGACGCCGTCCTTCACCACCCAGACGGTCGAGGTCGTGCTCGTGGTCAGCTCGTCGAGTCCGTCGTCGCCGCGGAAGACGAGCGCCGACACGCCCCGTTCGGCGAACACGCCCGCCACGATCGGCAGCACGTTGGGGTCGAAGACGCCGATGGCCTGGGCCTGGGGGCGGGCCGGGTTGGTGAGCGGGCCGAGGAAGTTGAACACCGTCGGCGTGCCCAGCTCCTTACGCGTCGGGCCGACGTGACGCAGCGCCGGGTGGTACAGCGGCGCGAAGCAGAAGGCGATGCCCGCCTCCTTGGCGACCCGCGCGGTCTTCTCCGGCGGCAGGTCGAGCACGACGCCGAGGTGCTCCAGCACGTCGGCCGCGCCGCAGGAGGACGACGCCGCGCGGTTGCCGTGCTTGACCACCCGCGCACCCGCCGCCGCGGCCACGATCGCCGCCATCGTCGAGACGTTCACGGTGTGGGCGCGGTCACCCCCCGTGCCCACGATGTCGAGCACGGGCCCCTCGACCGACAGCGGCGTGGCCAGCTCCAGCATGACCTTGGCCAGGCCGGCGACCTCGGCCACGGTCTCGCCCTTGGCCCGCAACGCCACGGCGAACCCGGCGATCTGCGAGGGGGTCGCCGCCCCCGTCATGATCTCCCTCATCGCCCACGCGGTCTCATCGGCGGTCAGGTGCTCGCCGGCGACCAGGGCTGACAACAGCGCGGGCCAGGTAGTGCGCGCGTCCATGGGCTTCTCCAGAGGTGGGCTTCGGTGGTCTGGGGGGTGTCTGTCCGGTTCGGCGGTCTGTACGGGCCCGCCGGGCGGCGGGCGGTGGTCAGGACCGGGCGACGGCGCGACCGGCGCGGCGCCGCAGCAGGCCCGCGACGGCGTCGGCCAGCGCGATCGGGTCGATCGGGTGCGAGGTCACCACGTCGGCCCGCGACCACGTCGCCAGCCACCGGTCCTCGCGACGGCCGACGATGAGGCACACCGGGGGACAGTCGTGGATCTCGTCCTTGGCCTGCTTGCAGATGCCCATGCCGCCCGCGGGCCGCGCCTCGCCGTCCAGCACGGCGACGGCGATCTCACCGGAGTCGAGATACTGCATCGCCTTGGGAGGCGTGGCGCACTCCACGATCTCGACCAGCGGGACGTCGGCGGCGGGACGCCGCCCGATGGCCAGCCGTACCTTCTCCCGGGTGCCGGCGTCGTCGCTGTAGACGAGAACCTTCATCTTCTCGCCGGTGCCCGTGTCGGTGCTCACGATGGTGCTCGCTCTCACATCGGTGCCAAGTCGGTATCAAAGAGGTGTAGTCAAAGGTAGAGTCGTCACCGAGGATCGTACCGGGCCGCGGGCGCCGATTCCCATGCCAGCAGGTCGTGCCACCGGTCATGGGCGCGTCCTTCCGGCATGGGCTTGCAGCCCTAACGGGGGGTCGTGGGCCTGACCGACCACCGGAGCCGCAATAATGCTGCCCGTGGCGACAGCATCCGCAGTTACGACGACGGCAGCACACTCTTCCCGGCGACCCAACCTGGTCAGCGTCGGGACAATCGTGTGGCTGTCCTCCGAGCTCATGTTCTTCGCGGCGCTGTTCGCGATGTACTTCACCATCCGGTCAGTGAGCATCGGGCGCGGTCTTCCGTGGCCGGAGGCTCACCTGAACATCCCGTTCGCGACAGGCAACACGATCATTCTGGTGCTGTCGAGTGTGACGTGCCAGATGGGCGTCTGGGCCGCGGAAAAGGGCCAGGTCGGCAAGCTGCGTTTCTGGTACATCGTCAGTTTCCTCATGGGCCTGGTCTTCATCATCGGCCAGCTCTACGAGTACCTGCAGCTCGTCGGCGAGGGGCACGTCCTCTCGCACACCGCGTACGACTCGGTGTTCTACCTGACCACGGGCTTCCACGGCTTGCACGTGACCGGTGGGTTGGTCGCGTTCCTGTTCATGCTGGGACGCACGTACGCCGCGAAGCGCTTCACGCATGAGCAGGCCACCAGCGCGATCGTCGTGTCCTATTACTGGCACTTC
>k87-1413517_pt1 | contig 11045 bp, 7 predicted proteins | sample MGYA00084031_6733416 | MGnify analysis MGYA00084031
GGCCAGCGGGATCTCGTCGACGGCCTGGTCCATCACCCCCGTGGTGATCTTGATCCGGTGCGTGGTGAACACGTACACGGTGTTCTTCCACCGCAGGTAGGGGACGAACGACCAGATGACCATCAGGACGAGGGCGACCGCCGCCACGGCCAGCCGCGCGTGGAGCGCGTACGCGAACTCGTCCGGGATGAGGTAGATCCCCGCACCGGAGACCGCCGCGAGGAGGATGAGCGCGATGAACGGCACGGTGAGGCGCTTCCAGTGCGGATCGATGGAAAGGACTCGCTGCTCCCCTTCGGTGAGGTGGTGGTCAGGCAGAGTCATGCTGATCATCGTGACACGCCGCGCCCGACTGCTGCTACGGTCCGTGCCCCACGCCGCGGCCTGCGCCGGCCCGCCCCTGGAAGATCACAGGCGGGGCCGTACGTGCACCACGTCGCCCGCGCTCACCGCGCGCTCGCCGCCCTCATCGGGGTCGTCCGGCTCGACCAGCAGCCGCCCCGACTCGTCCACGCCCGTGGCCCGGCCCAGCAGCGTCTGCTCCCCCGGCAGCTCCACCCTGACCCGGCCGCCGACCGTCGCGCTGGCCGCCAGATAGGCCGGGCGCAGCCCGCAGGCGTCGGCGTCACCGCCCGCCGCCGTCCACTCCCGATAACCGGCCTCGATCGCGCGCAGCACCGCTTTCAGCAGCGGCTCGCGGTCGGTGGACGCCGCCCCCGCCACCGCCAGCGACGTCGCCGTCGCCACCGGCAGCTCCTCGGCGCGCAGACCGACGTTGAGCCCGATACCGACGATCACCGCGTCGTCCACGCGCTCGGCGAGCACCCCGGCCAGCTTGCGCTCGCCGATCAGCACGTCGTTTGGCCACTTCAGGCGGGCCTCCACCTCACCCACCCGGCGCACGCCCGAGACCACGCCCAGCCCGGCGAGCAGCGGCAGCCAGCCGTGCCGGGCGACGGGCACCCGGGGACGCAGCAGGAAGGAGAAGGTGAGCGCCGACCGGGGCGGCGCCGTCCAGGAACGGCCGAGCCTGCCCTTACCGGCCGTCTGCACCTCGGCGACGAGCACGGAGCCCTCCGGGGCGCCCTCGCGCGCCGCACGGGCCAGATCGGCGTTGGTGGAGCCGGTGCTGTCCACCACCGTGATGCGCGTCCACAGCCCGCCGGGACGGAGCAGCGCACGGTTCAGCGCCGACTGCGACAGCGGCGGCCGGTCCAGATCGGTATACGGCGAGTCGGTCATGGCCCCTATCCTTCCGCTCCGCGCGGCGGTCTCGCGCGGGGCATCCGCCGGGCCGACAATAGGCACATGGTGAAACGCCCGCGCCACTGGGCCAGCTGGAAGCCGTTCGGGATCGGCGAACGCAAACCGAACAACTACCTCGAGTTGTGGAAAGCGTTCCGCGCGGTGAAGGGCAACCGGCGTTACGCCTGGCGCATCCTCACCCGCGGCACCTGCGACGGGTGCGCACTCGGCACCAAGGGCATGCGGGACTGGACCATGCCCGAAGTGCACCTGTGCAACATCCGGCTGCGGCTGCTGCCGCTCAACACGATGCCCGCCCTGGACCCCGCCGTCCTGGCCGACGTCTCCGCCCTGGAGGGCATGCGCGGCGAGGAGCTGCGCGGGCTCGGCCGCCTGCCGTACCCGATGCTACGCCGCAAGGGCGAACCCGGCTTCACCCGCGTGAGCTGGGACGAGGCATTGGACCTCGCGGCGGAGCGGATGCGCGGCGGGCGCGTCGCCGCCTACCTGACCAGCCGCGGCGTGCCGAACGAGAACTACTTCGCCGCGCAGAAGGCGATGCGCGCGCTGGGGACCAACTCCATCGACAACGCCGCGCGCATCTGCCACTCGCCGTCCACGATCGCGCTCAAGCAGACCCTCGGCGTGGCCGCCACCACCTGTTCCTACACCGACTGGATCGGCTCGGACCTGATCGTGTTCATCGGGTCCAACCCCGCGAACAACCAGCCGGTGGCGATGAAGTACCTCTATCACGCCAAGAAGGCCGGCACCCGGGTGGCGATGGTCAACGCCTACCGCGAGCCGGGCATGGACCGCTACTGGGTGCCGTCCAACGTCGAATCCGCCGTCTTCGGCACCAAGATCACCGACTACTTCTTCGGCGTGCACATCGGCGGCGACATCGGCTTCCTCAACGGCGTGCTCAAACACCTGATCGAGAACGATTGGGTGGACAAGGCGTTCATCGACGCGCACACCACCGGCTTCCCGGAGACCCGCCGCGCCATCGCCGAACAGTCGTGGGAGACGCTGGAGGCGGTATCGGGCGCGACCAGGGAGCAGATGTTCGAGCTGGCCAAGCTGCTGGGCGAGGCGCGGTCGGCGGTGCTGGTCTGGTCGATGGGCATCACCCAGCACGTGCACGGTGAGGACAACGTGCGCGCGATCGTGAACCTCGCGCTGGCGCGCGGCTTCGTCGGCCGCGACCATTGCGGGCTGATGCCGATACGCGGGCACAGCGGGGTGCAGGGCGGGGCGGAGATGGGCGCCTACGCGACCGGGCTGCCCGGCGGACTGCCCGTCACCGAGGAGAACGCCGCGCGTTTCAGCGAACTGTGGGGGTTCCCGGTGCCGTCCGAGCCGGGACTCACCGCGACCGAGATGATCGACGCCGCACACGCGGGCGAGCTGGACGCGCTGATCTCCTCCGGCGGCAACTTCCTGGAGGTGCTGCCCGACCCCGAGTACGTGCGCGCCGCCCTGGCCCGGATCGGCCTGCGGGTGCACATCGACATCGTGCCGTCCTCGCAGATGCTCGTGCCCGGCGAGGGCGACGTGCTCCTGCTGCCCGCGCAGACCCGCTACGAGATGGCCGGAGGCGTCACCGAGACCTCGACCGAACGGCGGATCATCTTCTCCCCCGAGGTGCCGGGGCCGCGGATCGGCGAGGCGTGGCCGGAGTGGCGCATCTTCACCGAACTGGCCGCCCGCGCCCGTCCCGAGCTCGCCGACCGGATCCGCTACACCGGCACCCCGCAGATCAGGCAGGACATCGAGCGTGCCGTGCCGTTCTACGCCGGCATCGCCGGGCTGTCGGCGTTCGGGGACAACGTGCAGTACGGCGGGCGCCACCTGTGCCGGGACGGCAGCTTCCCCACCTCCGACGGCCGGGGACGCTTCTCGCCGGTGACGCCGCCCGCCCTGGAACGGCCCGACGGCGCGTTCGCCGTCGCCACCCGGCGGGGCAAGCAGTTCAACAGCATGGTCCACGAGCACCGCGACGCCTTCAACGGCGCGGTCCGCGAGGCGGTGCTGATCAGCCCGTACGACGCCGACCGGCTGGGCCTGCCCGACGGCACGCGGGTGGAACTGCGCACCGCCACCGGACGCACGTTCACCGGCCGCGTCCTGCGCGCCCCGCTCACCCCCGGCAACCTGCAGGTGCACTGGCCGGAGGGCAACGTGCTGCTGGAGGGCGACCGCCGCTCGCCGGACGCCCGCATCCCCGACTACAACGCGCTGGTCACGATCTCCAAGGTGGAGCCGTGACCGCGATCCGGCCCGGCCCCACCACCCGGACGCGGGTGCGCGAGGTCGTGGCGGGCGCCGCCCGGGACCGGCGCGACGACCTGGCGACCGAGGAGCCGCTGGAGATCCGGCTCCAAGCGGCGGGCGGGCCGTCCGCGCCGCGCCGCACGCTGGCGATCACCATGCGCACCCCGGGGGCCGACTTCGAGCTGGCCGCGGGCTTCCTGTACGGCGAGGGCGTGGTCGGCGGCGACGACATCGCCACGATCGGCTACTGCACCGACCGCGACGTGCCGCCCGAAGCCCGCTACAACGTCGTCACCGTGCGGTTGCGCACCCCGCAGCTGCCCGAGCTGCCGGGCCTGGACCGGCATTTCATGACCTCCAGCGCGTGCGGTGTGTGCGGCACGGCGAGCATCGACGCGCTGCGCGCCCGCGGCGTCCCGCCGGCGCCTGTCACGGGCCCGCCGATCGAGCCGGACGTCCTGTACGGCCTGCCCGACCGCCTGCGCGCCGCCCAGAGCGTGTTCGGCAAGACCGGCGGCCTGCACGCCGCGGCCCTGTTCGCCGTGGACGGCACGCTCCTGGCCACCCGCGAGGACGTCGGCCGGCACAACGCGGTCGACAAGCTGACCGGGTGGGCCCTGCTCGGCGGCCGGCTGCCGCTACGCGACCGCGTCCTGCTGGTCAGCGGCAGAACCAGCTACGAGATCGTGCAGAAGGCGCTGGCCGCGGGCGTGTCGACGGTGTGCGGCGTGTCCGCCCCTTCCTCGCTCGCCGTCCGCCTGGCCGAGGAGTTCGGCCTGACGCTGATCGGCTTCCTGCGCGGCGAGCGCTTCAACGTCTACGCGGGCGCCGAACGCCTGGCCCTGTGAACCGCTCACCGGAGGTCGAACATGTCGGCCACCTCGTCGAACACCGCGACCGAGTCGGCGGGTTCGGCGTCCAGCAAGGGCCGGTCGAGCTGGGGGTCGTAGCACTGCAGGCCGGTCTGCTGCTCGATGGCCCGTGCCAGCTTCCTGAGCTTCCCGACGTTCTCGTTCGCGGCGTCGCCGTGCGTCCAGTAGGGCACGCGCAGGACCAGCAGACGGCCCGAGTATTCGAGCGTGACGCCTCGCGGCCGGTACCGGAGCCACCAGGACCCCGGGTTCTCCCCGACCTCGACGGGCCCGAGGATCTCACGCGCCCGCGCCGCGATGGCCGCCCGGTTCTCCGCGTCGAGGAGGGGTTCCGTCTCGCCCACGGGGACGCCCTCGGAGTCACGCCGCCGGAAGAACAGGTCGTAGCTCATGAGAGCGACGGTAGCGTGATCTTCTTTCCCCGCCGATCGTTTTTCCGGCGGAAAAGCCCGGTCAGCCGGTGTTCTGCAGACCGGCGGCGACGCCGTTCACGGTGAGCAGCAGGAGGACCGACAGGCGCTCACGCTCGTGCGCGGACAGCTCGTCGCCGCCCGCGCGCAGCGCGGACAGGGCGCGCAGCTGCAGATGGGACAGCGCGTCCACGTACGGGTCGCGGAGCTGGACGGCCCGGGAGAGCACCCTGCGGTTCTCCAGCAGCCGGGAGTGCCCGGTGACGGTGAGCACGAGCCGCCGGGTGAGGTCGTACTCGTCGAGGACCTGGCGGGTGAAGTCCTCGCGCCCGCCCAGGGCGAGGTAGCGCTCGGCGATCGCCCGGTCGGTCTTGGCCAGGGACATCTCCACGTTGTCCAGCAGGGAGGCGAACAGCGGCCACTCGGCGTAGGCCGCCTGAAGCTCCTCCAGGCCGGAGGGGGTGTCGACGACGGCGGCCAGGCCGCTGCCCAGGCCGTACCAGCCGGGGAGGTTGACCCTGGTCTGCGCCCAGGCGAACACCCACGGGATGGCCCGCAGGTCGTCCAGTGAGCGGGGCGCGCCGAGGCCGCGCCGGGGCGGCCGGGACCCCAGCCGCAGCGCGCCGATCTCCTCGAGCGGGCTGACCAGGGCGAACCACTCGGGGAAGCCGGGCGCCTCGGTCAGCGCGCGGTAAGCGCGCTCGGAGTGCGCCGCGACCTTCTCGGCCAGGGGACGGAAGCGGGCCGCGGCCCGCGCGGTGCGCTCCTCCACCGTCTCGGTGGAGGCGAGCAGCACCGCGTTGGTGACCTGCTCCAGGTGGCGGCGGGCGATGGCCGAGTGGCCGTACCGGGCGAAGATGACCTCGCCCTGCTCGGTGACCTTGAACCGGCCGGCCACCGAGCCGGGTGCCTGCGCCAGGACTGCCCGGTTGGCGGGACCGCCGCCGCGGCCGAGCGCGCCGCCGCGGCCGTGGAAGAGCGTGAGCCGGATGTCGTTGTCGGCCGCCCACGCCGACAGCGCCTCCTGCGCCTGGTAGAGCCGCAGGGTGGCCGCGGCGGGCCCCAGCTCCTTGGCGGAGTCGGAGTAGCCGAGCATGACCTCCAGGCGCCGTCCGTTGGCCGCGAGCCTGGCCTGCACGTCGGGCAGCTTCAGCATCCCCGACAGCACGGTGGGCGCGTTGTCGAGGTCCTCTCCCGACTCGAACAGCGGAACGACGTCCAGCACCGGCGCGCGGTCGCCCAGCGCGTGGCGGGCCAGCTCGTACACGGCGGCGATGTCGTCCGCGCTGCGGGTGAACGACACGATGTAGCGGGAGCACGCCTCCACGCCGAACCGCTCCTGGATCCAGGCGATCACCCGGATCGTGGCGAGCACCTCCTCGGTGCGCTCCGACAGCGCACCGCCCGCGGCGATCTCGGCCAGGGCCTGGGCGTGGACCTGGGAGTGCTGGCGGATCTCCAGCTCGGCGAGGTGGAAGCCGAACGTCTCGACCTGCCAGATCAGGTGCTGCACCTCACCGTAGGCCTGACGCGCCGCGCCGCCCCGCGCCAGCGAGTCCTGGCACAGCCGCAGGTCGGCGAGCAGCTCGGCGGCGGAGCGGTAGGCCAGGTCGAGGTCGCGCCGCCGGGTGGCGGCGATCCGGGCGGCGACGAACAGCAGCCACTGGCGGTGCGGCTCGTTCGGCGACCGCGTGGCCAGCTCCGACACCAGGTCGGGGTGGGCGTGCTCGGCCTCGGCGAGCGCGGAGCGCAGCTCGGGCGAGGGAGGCGTGAACAGGCCCGAGACGGTCAGGCTCCGCCCGATCCGGGTGGTGGCGTTCTCCAGGGCGGTCAGCACGTGCTCGGCCTGGATCAGCACCGCCTGCCGGGTGACGGCGGAGGTGACGTTCGGGTTGCCGTCGCGGTCGCCGCCGATCCAGCTGCCGTAGCGGATGTAGGGGCGGGCCAGCGGCGGGCGGGTGCCCGTGTCCGCGCCGAGCGCGGCGTCCAGCGACCGGTAGATGGCGGGCACCAGGCGGAACAGGGTCTCGTCGAAGGCCGCCATCGCGGTGCGGACCTCGTCGAGCGGGTCGAGCCTGGTGTGCCGGAGCTGGGCCGTCCGCCACAGCAGGTCGATCTCCTCCAGGAGCCTGCGCCGGGTCTCGGCCCGTTCGCTCGCGCCCCGGCCGGGCGCGTTGTACTCGTCGAGCTGTCGGCTGATCCGCTGGATCGCGGTGGCGACGGCCCGCCGCCGCGCCTCCGTCGGATGGGCGGTGAGCACCGGCCGCAGCTCCAGCTCCTTGACCAGTTCGACGACCCGGTCCCGGCCGACCTCCTCGACCGCCGCGGCCAGCGACTCGGGCAGGGGGGCGGCCCCGGTGTCCCGCTGGCGGAGGATGCGGATGCGGTAGTGCTCCTCGGCGAGGTTGACCAGGTGGAAGTAGCAGGTGAAGGCGCGGGCGATCTGCACGGCGCGATCGACCGGCCATTCCGCCACCATCTCGGTGATCCGGTCGATATCCATCTCGTGGCGGCGGGCGGCGATGACGGCCTTGCGCAGCCGCTCCACGTCTGCCAGCAGCTCGGGACCGCCGTGTTCGGCGATCACCTGCCCCAGCAGTCCGCCGAGCAGCCGCACGTCAGCGCGCAGCTCGTCCGGCATCTCGATGACGGCGGTGTGGCGGTTCTCCGTGGAGGGCTCAACCTGGCGTGGTGCGGTCGCGGCCATGTTTGGAAGGGTATCCATTCCCCTCGAAATACTGCAGACCGGTCCCACCTATTGGACTAGACCACCGGGGCGCGCCGAGGCGGCGCCCGCCCACCGGCCGGTCCGGTCAGGAGGGGCGGCTCACCGCCGCCACCACTTCGGGAAGGCGGGCGTGGCCGAGGTTCGCCGCGAGTCTGCGCCCGCCCCAGGCGATCGCCGCGCCGTACGGCACCGCCAGATAGGCGACCCACGTGACACCCAGCAGCACCGGCAGGACGATCGGCAGGAGCAGCACGCCCGTGGCCAGCATCATGCCGAACGACCCCATGAACGCCACGCCGCCCTGTCCGGGAGCGGCGCCGCTGAACGCGTTCATCCGCTCGGGCAGGGTGTAAGGGAAGATCACGCTGGTCACCGCGCCGACCCCGAGCGCGACGCCGAGCACGCCCCAGCCGGAGAGCACCGCCGGCACGGCGAGCCCGGGTCCGCCGGCGAGGATCGCCACGGCGATCCCCGCCACGAGCACCAGGGGAACGGCGATCAGGCACAGCGCCAGGTGCCGCCCGGCCAGGTCGGTGCGGAGCTGGCGCGGCGAGCCGTACACCACCGCGTTCGCCCACAGGGAGGGTCCGTCGACGCCGAAGGCGTTGGCCGAGTTCAGGCTCATCAGGAGCCCGCCTATGCAGATCGGGCCGATGATCTGGGCGGGATGGCCGGGCCCGGGGTCGCTGTTCACCGTGTAGGAGAGGATCGCGGTGACGGCGATCGCGCTCAGCCAGCCGATCCTGCCGCGCGGCTCCCGCCTGGCGTACTTCAGTTCCTTGGTCACCACCGCGGCGAGCGGCCCGTCGGGCAGCAGCCGCCCGATGCCGCCTCCGGCGCCGCGCACGGCGGCGGCCTGGGTGGAGGCGTCCGCCTTGACCAGTACGGCGCGCAGCGCCGTGATCCACAGCAGGCCGCAGACGAGCGTCAGCGCGGCCAGCGCCGCGATCTCCGCGACGGCGGCGACGCCTCCGTCGGCGATCGCGTGGGCGGCCAGCCCCGGCGGGGACCAGCGCAGCACGGCGGCGATCCCGCTCAGCACGGCCCGGTAGTCGCGAACACCGCCGGTGTTGATCAGCAGGTTGGGCAGCTGCGAGAGCAGGATGAACACGACCACGCCCAGCATGAGGGCGTCCCTGCCGCGCCGGGTGCGCAGGACACCGGACAGCGCGGTGGTGACCATGCGGGAGAAGGCCACGCACAGGGCGAGGCTCACCGCCACCGCGAGCACGCCGAGCACGGCGCCGCCCGCTCCCGAGGCCAGTCCGACGACACCGCCGGCCATGACGACGAGCGTGGCCGCCGGCCACGGCCCGGTCAGGGAGGCGGCGAGCAGGCCCACGGCGAGCCGGTCGGTGCGCAGCGGCAGCAGCGCCAGCCGCGCCGGGTCGAGCGTCTCGTCCTGGCCGAAGGCGAACACCGGGCCGACCGTCCAGGCCACGAAGACGATCGTGAACGCCACGATTCCGAGGTCGACGGCGATGTCGCGCGGCGCCAGCCGCAGCAGCGACATCAGCAGGAAGCCCAGGCCGGCGACGCCGACGGCGCCGATCAGCCCGAAGACGAATCCGATCTTGGCGGTGAGGTCGCCGCGCAGGTTGCCGGAGACCAGCCGCAGTTTCAGCCTGGTGAACAGCAGCGCCGTCTGCGTCAGGGTGAGCGGGGCGGCCTGCGCCGGAGGCCGGCTCACTTCTGCGCGGAGCCCAGCCACGACAGGTCCTCCCCTCCCGTTCCGACGGCGCCGCCCGCGCCCACGAGGTCGAGGAACGCCTGGTTGAGGCTGCGCTCGCCGCGTACCTCGGCGAGCGGGCCCTGAGCGACGATCCGGCCGCGGTTCATCACCGACACCCAGTCGCACAGCCGCTCCACCAGCTCCATCACGTGGCTGGAGAAGACGACCGTGGAGCCGGATCCGGTGAAGCGCCGCAACACCTCGACCAGCGTGTTGGCGCTGACCGGGTCGACGCCTTCGAACGGCTCGTCGAGGAAGAGGACGGCGGGGTTGTGCAGCATCGCGGCGGCCAGGCCGATCTTCTTGCGCATTCCGGTGGAGTAGTCGACGACGAGCTTGTCGGCGGCGTCCACCAGACCCATGACCCTCAGCAGCTCGTCGGCCCGCCGTTCCACCTCCCGGATCGGGATCCCGCGCAGCTGGCCGTGGTAGAGCAGCAGTTCGCGGCCGGACAGCCGCTCGAACAGCCGCAGTCCTTCGGGGAGCACGCCGATGCGGGCCTTGACCTCGACGGGGTCGCGCCAGACGTTCAGTCCTTCGATCTCGATGGTCCCGCCGTCAGGGCGCAGCAGGCCGGTGATCATGCTGAGCGTCGTGGTCTTGCCCGCTCCGTTGGGCCCGACGAGCCCGGCGAAGCTGCCTCTCGGAACGACCAGATCGACACCGGCGACGGCGACCTGCTGCCCGAACCGTTTGAACAGACCATGCGTGCGCACTGAATCAGCCACGGACTCCACCTTTTCCGGCGAGTCAGGCATACCCCGACCCACGACTGCTTTCCCCAACCTTTGCCCCCTTCTCCGAACTCAACGTACGGCATGCATCGCCGGTGCCCACCGCCCGTTACTCTGCTGCGCATGAGTGCTGAGCCGGTGCCAGAGATCGACATCCACACCACCGCGGGGAAGATCGCCGACCTCGAGCGGCGGATCCACGAGGCCACGCACGCCGGGTCCGCCCGCGCGGTGGAGAAGCAGCACGCCAAGGGCAAGATGACCGCCCGGGAGCGGCTGGAGGCCTTCCTCGACCCGGGCAGCTTCGTGGAGTTCGACGAGTTCGCCCGGCACCGCTCCACCAGTTTCGGCATGGAACGGCATCGTCCCTACGGCGACGGCGTGGTCACCGGCTACGGCACCGTCGACGGCCGTCCGGTCGCGGTCTTCGCCCAGGACTTCACCGTCTTCGGCGGATCGCTCGGCGAGGTGTTCGGCGAGAAGATCGTCAAGGTGATGGACCACGCCCTGAAGACCGGCTGCCCGGTGATCGGGATCAACGACTCCGGTGGCGCGCGCATCCAGGAGGGCGTGGTGAGCCTCGGTCTCTACGCCGAGATCTTCAAGCGCAACGTGCACGCCTCGGGCGTGATCCCTCAGATCTCGCTCATCATGGGGCCGTGCGCGGGCGGCGCCGTCTACTCCCCCGCCCTCACCGACTTCGTCCTGATGGTGCGGGAGAAGTCGCACATGTTCATCACCGGCCCCGACGTGATCAAGACGGTCACCGGCGAGGAGGTCACGTTCGAGGAGCTGGGCGGCGCCCACACCCACAACTCCCGATCCGGCGTCGCCCACTACGAGGCCGTCGACGAGCACGACTGCCTCGACTTCGCCCGCGCGCTGCTGTCCTACCTGCCGAGCAACAACATGGACGACCCTCCGGTGTACGAGACGGAGGTGACGCTGGAGGTCACCGACGCCGACCGCGAACTGGACACGGTCATCCCCGACTCCCCCAACCAGCCCTATGACATGCGCCGGGTCGTCGAGCACGTGCTCGACGAC
>k87-656776_pt1 | contig 11044 bp, 8 predicted proteins | sample MGYA00084031_6733416 | MGnify analysis MGYA00084031
CCAAATACTAATGAATCTAATAACGAATAGATATCCTCTAAAATTGGTGGTGCTACTTCCCAATCCTTTAACTCAACCTTCTTTTGATACCATACATTCCATTCATCAAATGAAATATACATTTTCTTTTTACTTCTATATTTCGCTTGCACATAGTCAGCTGTACTTGCTATCGTTTTTATAAAGTTGTCCATATCAGCGAATGAACCGAGAAAATCATTCGTATCGCCTAAATTTTCGTAATAGCGGTGGCATGAGATATAATCAACATGTTCGTACAAATGCTCTAATACGACGCGATCCCACTCAGGGAAAGTAGGCATCTCAGCAGAAGAGCTGCCACATGCAACTAATTCAATGGTCGGATCTACCCACTTCATTATTTTCGCTGTTTCTCTTGCTTTTTTACCGTAATCCTCCGCACTTAGTTGGCCAATTTGCCATGGACCATCCATTTCGTTCCCTAAGCACCAAACTTTAACATTATATGGATTCTTGTGTCCGTTTTGGATTCGTAAATCACTCCAATATGTATTCCCTGGATGATTACAGTATTCTACAAAGAATCCAGCCTCCTTCGGTGTTCCTGTACCTAAATTAACAGCAAGCATCGGTTCGATATTTGACTTGTTTGCCCACTTCATAAATTCATCAATTCCAACCTCATTGGGCTCAGTCGTTCTCCAAGCAAGATCCAATCTTCTAGGTCTGTTTTCTATGGGACCGATTCCATCTGTCCAATCATAGCCTGATAAAAAGTTCCCTCCAGGATAGCGGACAATTGGTACGTTTAATTCCTTTACTAAATCCATGACATCTTTACGGAAACCATCCTCATCTGCAGTTGGATGTCCCGGTTCATATATCCCCGTATAAACAGCACGACCTAAATGTTCAATAAACGAGCCAAATAGCTTAGGGTCTACTTGACCAATTTTATAATTTTTGTCAGCAAAATAGGTTACTCGTTTCATATCATTTCACCTCTTATGTCGTTTATCTGTTATTTCCTCTAATTTGAAATGAATATTCTTAGAAAGCTGCCTACAAGAGACAGCCTTTTCGCGATTAAACAAAAAGTGGCAGGAATCCGGTAAACTAGCTAGCCCATTCTAGTTATCGAAATAGATTAGGCTAGCTAGTTTACCTTAAACCGCCACATGTATTTGTTTTTTCGTGTATCGCTGTAATTGCTTTAGCTTCCTAGCATTATCCTTTGACACCTGAAATCGCAACAGATTCGATTATTTGCTTTTGGAAGACGATAAATACAATTAACATTGGTAATAACGATACAACAGATGCAGCCATAATTAATGGGAAATCACTTTGAATGGCATAGGTAGCATTAAAGTTCGCAATAACAATTTGTAATGTTTGTTTTTCCGGTGAGTTTAAATATAAAATTGGCGCTAAATAATCATTCCATATTGCCATAAACCATAAAATCAATTGTGCAGCAACAGCAGGTCTTACTAATGGGAAAATAATACGATAGAAAATCTTAAAGTATGAGCATCCATCAATTTTTGCTGCTTCAATTACTGAGTTCGGAATACTTGTTAAATACTGCCTTAAGAAGAAAATCATCATAATATTTCCGAATAGCCCAGGAACAATAAGTGGCAATAATGTATCGACCCAGCCAATTTGTGTAAAAATCATAAACTGTGGAATCATTACAACTGGATATGGAATCATCATTGCTGTTAAAAGCAATAAGAACAGTTGATTTTTAAACGGGAAATTCAATTTACCAAACGCAAATGCAGCTAAGGCTGACGTAAATGTACCAATAACCGTTACTGACAATGCGATAATTAAGCTGTTTTTAATCCCACTTAAAAGCGGACCCTTTTCCCAAATTTCTTTGTATTTAATCGGATCAAATGATTCTGGGATCCAAACTGGAGGCAATGCATATACCTCTTGAATGTTTTTAAATGAGGTAGCAACCATCCAAATTAATGGTGCGATCATAAATATTGCACCGATTGTTAAAACGACGAAAATAATAATGTTTGTTATTCGTTCTGTTTGTTTTAAAGATTTATATTTTACTGTTGGTTCGGTTTTCTTTTCTACTACTGCTTCCATTTCTACCACTCCTTTCTCATGCAAAAGCGTCGATTAATCAAGATCGTATGATTGTTTTTCGTTCACTCTAAATTGAATTAACGTTACGATAAAGATGAATATTCCTAATACGACAGCCATTGCAGAACCATAACCCATTTCAAAGTTTCCAAAAGCCTTTTGCCAAATATAGAATACAGCAGTTGCTGAAGAAAACTCTGGACCACCAGTAGGTGTCATAACATTGATCTCTGTAAAGAGCTGTGCCCCTCCGATGATGTTTGTAACAACGATGAAGAATGTAACAGGTTTTACCATTGGTAGAGTAATATTTTTGAATACTTGGAAAGCATTTGCACCATCTAATTTAGCAGCCTCGTAATAAGTTTTCGGAACACTTTGTAATGCCGCTAAATATAAAAGCATACTGTATCCTAAGCCTTTCCATACAGTCATTAAAATTAAGGCTGGTTTTACTGTGTCTTTATTCATTAACCAGCTAGGACCGTCGATTCCGAAGATAGCTAAAAATTGGTTTACTAAACCGAAGTCACCGTTATACGCAAACTGCCATAAAATTGCGACTGCCGCAATCGATGAAATAACTGGGATATAATATATTGTTCTAAATACTTGAGTACCAGGTATGCCGCGGTTTAAACCGATTGCAAGTAATAGCGCTAAAACTAAACCGATTGGAATTCCTAGCATCATAAATACAGTATTGTACAATGCTTTATGGAAGGACTCATCTGTTAACAGGTCAATATAGTTTTGTAAGCCAATCCACGTCATTTGACCTAAACCGTCCCAGTTAGTAAATGAGCCATAAATGGAATAAAGTGCTGGAGCTAATGTAAAAACTAAAAATCCAATTACAGGTGCAGCTACAAAAATATAAGCATTTCTTCGCTCACTACGATATAATTTTGAAGTTGATGTTTTCATTTCTTCTCCCCATTTCTCTTAAAAGGCTACGAGTTAAACCTTAACTACTAGTAGAGAGTTAATAAGTTAAGAGGGTGCTAGCCTATTACTCTAGCACCACAATTCATTAACAGGTTATTTCTTTTTAGCTGTTTCCTCTTGTTGAATTGATTTGTCTAATAATTCTTGCATTTTAGGTTGAGCTTCTTTTACATATTCTTCAGCAGTTTTCTTACCGTCTAAGACAGGTTGAATATTTTTGAAGAATTCATCATACCATTCACCAGTGTAAGTGAAGTTTGTTGGTAAATCACGACCGTATTCGCTAATGATTTGTAAATATTCTTTCTTATTTGCAGGCTTGATTGAAGTATCATTAGCCCATTCTTCTGCTACTTTAGTGTTATTTGGTACTTGAACTTGTTGGTCAACTAATGCTTGTTGTCCTTCTTCATCAGCTGATAAATATAAAGCAAGCTCTGTAGCTAATTCAGGATGCTTTGTTTTTGCAGATACACCAATTCCTAATGAACCAATCCAAGCACTTGTTTCTCCAGTTGAACCAACAGGCCATGGAAGTAAATCAAATTCAAATTTTAAATCTTTAAATGCTGCTAAGTCCCAAGGAGCAACTGGGAAGAAACCAATTTGTCCTTGCATGAAACGTTGGTACGTATCAAGTGTTTGTCCCTCAGCAATAGAAGGTGTTACACCGTGAACGTTTTGTAAATCAGCGAAAAATTGTAATGCTTCAATGAATTTAGGGTCATCTACTGTTACTTTTGTATGTGTTTCATCTAACCAGTCAGCACCATTACTCCAAACAAATGGTTGTAATGACCAGTTAACATTTAATCCAGTTCCCCATTGGTCAAGCTTTCCATCACCATTGTTATCCTTTGTTAACTGCTTGTTAACTTCTAACCACTCTTCAAGTGTGTATGGCTTGTCCGGATCTGGTAATTCGATACCAGCCTCTTCGAACATTGTTTTGTTATAACCGAGTGCAAATGGTCCTAAGTCTTTCGGTAAACCATAAATCGCGCCTACACCAGCTGTTTCTCCATCATATCGATATTTGTTAATACCAGCTTCCCAAATGCTTTTAACTTGTTCTGATCCTTCAACATCCTTAGTGATATCCTTTAATACACCAGAGTTAACATATGCTTTTAAGTTACCAGGATTGTAGAAGAATACATCAGGTACACTCTTACCAGCAATTGCTGCTTGTAATTTCGTATCGTATTGATCACCAGTTGTTACTACTACTTTTACTTTTACGCCAGGATTTGCTTCTTCAAATTTCTTTACTACATTTTTATAGGCAGTTTGTTCATGAGGTTGTCCACTAAACATGAAAGTTAAATTTTTAGTGCCACCTTCTCCTCCAGAACTATCTTTACTGCCACATGCGCTTAGTACTCCAGCTAACACTACAACGAGAGCTGCTAAAAACATTAATTTGCTTAGCTTCTTCTTTGATTTTTTAAACAATTTAATCCCCCCAAAGCTTATTTGTTAGATAAGAGCCTTACGCAGCAATTTGTAGAATCTTGTCTATATTTTTGCAAATTGTTATGTAAGCGCTTCTTTAAATCAATAGTATTATACCTGTTCGTACATGTCAACAACTTTTTTTAAAAATAAGTACATGTAAAAAATATGTCGATCTATATGTACGTACATCTATTGATTTTCCGCCTTTAAACCTGTAAGGATTTATTCTCTTAACAAATTTCAATTGACACTTGAATTAAACTGCTTTTCTAATTATCATCTAGAATAGTTGCTTCCTCAAAAGTCCTGAATTCCCCTCCTAAAATACTCAAGGGAAACAACCGATCAAAAAAAGAGAATGCTTCAAAAGTACATCTGTTACGTAACTCTTGAATCATTCTCTTAGTTTAATTTTCTCTTTTTAACTGTTGAACCGTTTTAAATTTAGCATAATAACTAAAAAAGGCGAAATACGCGATTGCCACACCCATTAGAAATGGCATCAAAAAGGTTAATTTTGTTAAGCAAAGATAAAGAATTGCCAAATTCATCATCCCAACGATTAAGCTTTTCCCTGGGTGGATAATCATAAATATCAAGGCTTGTTTAAAAGCAGGGAACAACTTGATATTATGGTGAACATTCACAGCAAAGAAATACGTTGTAAAAATGAAAAGCAAAAGTAAAATCATTAATAAAATGATTGTTACATATATGTTTTGTTTAACTAAAAAGGCAATATCCGCAATTCCGATCGCCCAAAGTGGTACAAGGATAAGCCCGCCTAGTAAACTCTTTCCATAGTTTTCACGGTATAATGCCCAATACTGTTTAATAATTGAAAAATCATGTTCACCAGTAATCCACTTTCTCACAACACCGAACATAGCAGATGTAGCTGGGAAAAACAAAAACGGGGCTAAAACCGCTATGAATAGAAGATTCATCACGATAAATGGAACATCGTCTGTTAACAAAATTGTAAAGACAAAAAAGCTAATCGGCAAATTAAACAATACCCATAAAAAATTAGTTAACGCGAAACGTGTAAACCATTCTAATAGTTTAAAAATCCCTTCAAAAACTGATGTCGATTGCATATCTGTCCCTTCTATCTACTTAAGATTTTCTTAATGATCTCATCATATTCCTTAATAACCAATGAAGGTTGATGATGTGATTGCGGCTTACGATTTCGGTAATTAAACCAAATCGATTTCCACCCCGCTTCAATTGGTGGTGCGATATCATTTTCCCATGTATCGCCAATATATAGACATTTTCCTGCTGATATTTTCACCTGTTTTTGAACATATTCAAATACCCTCTTGTCTGGCTTTGTCAGACCGATGCCATCAGAGATAAAGATGAGTTCATTTGAAATGATACGGTCAAGTTGCAATGCTATTATTTTTGACATTTGATGTTCTACTGGTCCATTCGTGATAATTCCAACAACTTTATCTTGATTTTGCAGCTCTTTAATAATTGATTTCACATGTGGAAATAACTCAATAACTTTTTGTTCATATTGGTAACGTTCTTGAATTTCTATTGCTTGTTCATTTGAAAGATCTATTTCGAATTCTCGAAGAGCGCATTTTAATCTTTCGCTCCGAACCTGCTCTAGGGTCAATTCACCTTTCGTATATGACTTCCAAAGCAAATCACTGTAAAAACGCACTCTTTTATAAATAACCTCATAATTTGCTGGGTCTATTTGTAGTTTAGCGTATTTAAGAGCAGATTGAAAAGGCAATAATTGGTCATACAATGTATCGTCTAAATCGAAAAATATCGCTTCTGCATCTGGAAGATTATACAGCATGATGTGTACCTACAAGCTCATTCCAAAATTTAAGCATTGTATAACGATTTCTTAATAAATGCGCCTTGTTTAAGCTATTTTGAACAAGCTCAGCATCAATTTTTAAATCAGACGGCTGCGTAGGTCCTTTTACTTTATTTAGTAAATCCGCTACAGTATCTGCATTTGGTAAAGAATCGATTACCTTCTGGATCTCTTCTTGCTTTTCTAAAATTGCTGAAATGATTTCCTTTTGCTTATCCTTTAGTTCTGCTAATCTCGTAGAATTGCTTATTAAGTCTTTCACATCATTTTTATAAAGCTTCAAAATTAGCTGTGTTGACACTCCAACCTTTGCTCCATGGAGGACTTGCGGCTTGTCTTGTTTTAAAAATTCCATTTCCCAATAATGTGACAAATGGTGTTCTCCTCCTGATGCTGGTGATGAATGACCAACTAACAGCATCGCTAATCCTGACTCTATAAGTGATTCGATTAAAATTCGAATTCCCTCTTCATTTGCTGCTGCAATGAGATCTACATTGTCGACGCATTTTTTTAACGATGCCTCGGTTATCGATGCTGATAAAGAACAATATGGTTCACCTGCCGTTAAATGTGAGAACCTCCAATCAGCAAGCGAGGTGAATTTTGCTAGCATGTCACCAAAACCAGCAGCAATCATTTCCTGTGGCGCTTCTTTTAAAATCGTCAAATCCGCAAAAATCGCAATTGGGGACTGCATTTGATACGTTGTTTTTACCCCTTTAATAACTACAGGAGCACCCATTGAATTAAACCCGTCAACAGAAGGGGCTGTCGGAACAGAAATGAATGGTTTCCCCATTTTAAAGCTGGAAAACCTCGTAATATCATGAATTGTACCAGAGCCTACTGCAATGACAACCTCAGAATCCTGTGATATCCCTAACATCGCTTCAATAAGTGCGATTTCATTTGCGATTACATCACCTTGTTCATTCGGCTGAATCAAAACGACTTCAGTTTTTACATTAGATGCATTTAACGCATCTGATAGCTTTTGCCCCGCAACATTAAATGTAATCTTATCTGCTACAATGGAAACTTTGCGATATGACTTGCTTCTCATGTATGAACTTGCTTGTTCTAAAGCATCATGACTAACGACAATTTCCTCAATTGTACACTCAAAATGATCGTTACCACATGAACAATCCTTGGCAAGATTTGAAAGCTCAGTTACTGAAAGCATTAAAAATTCCTCCTTTTTCTCTGTTCAATTCAACAGCCAAAAGTATGTTTCTGCTTCAAATTTCCTTAAATAACATACTTCGATTCATTAGAATTTTTAGAAATGGCACTTGTAGAATTTCTTATGACAATTTCGGGTTCGTAAACCTTTTGTCTCGTTTCCTCCCAATCACCATTTTCAACTGCAGATACGATCCACTTCGCTGCTTCAATTCCCATATCCATCTTTGGATGAGTAACAGATGTTAACTTTATTTCACTTGCCTCTGCTAAATAAGAATCATCATACCCAACAATTGACAATTCCTCAGGCACTTTAATTTCAAGGTCCCTTAATACATTTAGCACTTTAATGGCAATTTCATCATTGTAACAAACAATTCCCGTCGGTTTCTCGTCTGAAACGAGTATATCCTTCAATTTTTGAAGATATGTTCCTTCTTTTTCCTCAGTTGTATACGTAACAATCATTTCAGGGAAAAACTGAATATTATTTTCACGAAATGCTCTAATAAAGCCTTGCATCCGGTTTAACCCTTGATTATCGTCACTTTTAAAAATCCCGATAACTTTCGTATGACCAAGTTTTATTAAATGGTCCGTTGCGATAAAACCGCCTTTTTCATCATCAAGAATTATATTAGGAGGATTTAATTGTGGATAATATTGATTGATCATTAAATAGGGAATTTGGTTTTGTTCCATTTCAAGATAATAATGAAGGTTTGGATTATAGCTACTACTTCTTGTTGGTTCTACGATTAAGCCATCAATATTTCGGCTTAACATCGCTTCTAAACATTGCTTTTCCTTTTCAGGATCATTATCCGTACACGCAAATGTTAAAGAGTAGCCATGTGATGATAGGTATGATTCAATTCCTTTAATAATTGATGGGAAAATATAATCAGAAATATAGGTTGTAATAACACCAATATTTTTTCCTGTCGAGCTTACTGGCTGAATTTGGATTTGTTCACGTCGGTTCGATACAAATGTACCTGCCCCTTGCTCACGATATAACCAGCCTTCATGAACTAAGTCTCCAACAGCCTGCCTCACCGTATGTCGACTTACTTCGAACATCTTTACTAGCTCATTTTCCGAATATATTTTTTCTCCAGGTAAAACCTTTCCTTCATCTATCCATTCTTTTATTTGATTTTTAACCATGCTTGCTTTTGTTTGTTGAGCCATTATGTCACCACTTTCAGCTTGTATGTTACGAATTCAACTTATTCGTACAACTAAAAACATTATACACTAAGAATTGAGATTTTTAAAAGATTCTTTCTTCTATCAACTATTTATTCCGAAAAGCGGAAGTGCCTCGCTTAGCCCCGACAAGCATAAGACGCATAAGAAATGAAGGTGTTCTTTCATCAATTCTGATGCGGCTTGGACTCGATAGGCTAGACATATGCGAAATACACATGTACGTTCCACGGTAAAAAACAATCATAGCAATCGTTCGCAATGATTTTATATAAATTTTTACCTTTTTATTATTAATTACAAATATAAGCTTGTCCAATTGATCAATATAAAGATGCAAACAAGTTTCACTTTATCACCTATACTATTTTCAGAATAACTTCTCTTTCCATTTACAAAAATGAGTTGACTACTTATTAGTCAACTCATTTCGATAATCCGTACTTATTAACAGACGTTATGCTGCTTTGTTTTTATTATAAATATCGAATGCAACAGCTGCTAATAAAACTAACCCTTTAATTCCTTGTTGCCAGTCAACACCTAAACCTAATAAGGACATCCCGTTATTCATAATCCCCATAACGAGACCACCAATAATTGCTCCAGGTACAGTTCCTATTCCACCGTAAGCAGATGCTCCTCCAATAAAGCAAGCTGCAATGGCATCAAGTTCAAATAGGTTACCAGCTTTTGGTGTAGCCGCATTTAAACGGGCTGCAAAAAGTAAGCCTGATAATGCAGATAAAACACCCATATTCACAAATACCCAAAATGTCATCCGTTTTGTTTTAATCCCTGACAATTGAGCAGCCTTCTCATTTCCACCAATTGCATAGACATGTCTACCAGCTTTGGTTTTATTCGTAATAAATGTATAAAGGACAATTAAAATCGCTAAGATGATTAAAATATTTGGAATTCCTTCATATGCAGCTAGAACATATGTGAATACATTTAACACGGCAACCATACCGATAAGCTTTAAAATAAACAATCCTTTTGGCTGAACATCAAATTGGTATTTTACTTGTGTGCTTCTAGCTCTCAGCTGAGTAATGATAATGATGACAGATAACACAATACCAATGATAATTGTTAATAGATGTAAGGATGAGCCACCACCAATATCAGGAATAAATCCAGAGCTTATCTTTTGGAATGATTCCGGAAATGGAGCAATTGATTTTCCTTCTAGGACAATCATTGTTAAGCCTCTAAAGAGAAGCATACCAGCTAACGTTACGATAAATGCTGGGATTTTTACATAAGCTATCCAAAAGCCTTGCCAAGCTCCAATCAATGCACCGACTAATAATGATACGATAACCGCAACAAACATTGGCATTTCATAATTTACCATTAGAATGGCCGCAACCGCCCCAACAAAGGCTGCAACTGATCCGACCGATAAGTCAATATGCCCCGTTATAATAACCAATACCATTCCGACAGCTAAAACTAATATATAGCTATTTTGTAAAATCAAATTCGTAATATTTAAAGGTTTCAACAACAGTCCATTTGTTAAAATCTCGAAAAGAACCATAATGAATACTAAAGCAATAATCATACTATATTGTCTCATATTATTGCGGAGCAATGATTTAAAAGGAGATTCATTGCCTAAACTCGGTTGATTGTTTTGAATTGGTGTTTGCATGAAAATTACCCCCTTACCTTACTTTTAGTCATATAAGTCATTAGAACTTCTTGATTTGCTTCCGCTCTTGTCACTTCACCGGTGATCCTACCTTCATTTAACGTATAAATTCGATCACACATCCCTAATAGCTCAGGAAGCTCTGACGAAATCATTAAAATTCCTTTACCCTCACTCACTAACTCATTGATGATCGTGTAAATCTCATATTTTGCCCCAACATCGATTCCTCGTGTTGGCTCATCTAAAATTAAGATATCAGGCTCAGAATAAATCCATTTACTAAGAACAATTTTTTGCTGGTTCCCACCGCTAAGATTTCCTGCCTTTTGAAAAATACTTGGTGTTTTAATTCGCAGCTTTTTACGATATTCTTCAGCTACTGAAATTTCCTTATTTCTATCTAAGATAAAGTTTTTCGAAATTTTATTAAGGTTTGGGAGTGATATATTTTGTTTAATATCGTCGATTAAAATTAAACCGTTTCCTTTTCGGTCCTCAGAAACATAGGCTAAGCCATTATTTATTGCTGTTGCAACATCAGGTATTTCGACCTGCTTACCATCCTTAATGATTTCTCCACTTATCTTTTTCCCGTACGTTTTACCAAAAATACTCATTGC
>k87-137876_pt1 | contig 11029 bp, 11 predicted proteins | sample MGYA00084031_6733416 | MGnify analysis MGYA00084031
ACCAGGGAGTGAGGGAACGGCCGCTACAGGGCGAATCAGGGCGTAAAAACGGCCCTGTCAGCCGAAGCCAACAGGGCCGCCATGGTCAGGGATGAGTCAGACAGTGGCGGTGATCAGCGCGGCCACGCCCAGCCACAGCCAGTGCCAGGACTGGTCCAGGGCGTAGGCGCCGGTGCCCAGCGTGGGGGTGTCGGCGGGGATGGTGACTGCCTGGCCGTCGGCGTCGCACGCCGGGAGGCCGTGCTCGTCGACGACCAGCACCCGCGCCTGCGGACGCGGGCTACCGAGGCGGTAGAACCCGCCGAGCCGCAGTCGCTCGGCCAACGTCGCGAGGGGGGTGCGGCGGTCGGCCCAGTAGTGCGTGACCGCAGAGATGGCCTGTCCGAGCAGGACGCCGCCGAGCGTCAGGGGCAGGTCGAGCGCCAGCCACACGCCCAGCACCGCGAGCGTGGTGCACAGCGTGTACGAGGCGACGTGCGCGGCGCACGCCAGCCGTCCCTCCCAGCCCTCGCGGCCCTTGTGAGCGGCCTGGTGGCTGGTCTGGACCCAATGGTCCGCGACCTGGTGAGCGACGAACAGCGCGGCGAACGTCGCGGCGAACGTCGCGGCCGGGCTGGTGGCTGCGGTGAGCTGATCGAGCATCATGGTGTTCTCCGTTCTGCGTGATGGTGGGACGGGGGACGGACCCCGGTGGGAGGCGCTGTGCTGGCGTGCGGAGCCTCCCACCGGGGCGGAGCTACAGGGTGGCGGCGAGCTGCATGAGCTGATCGCCGACCTGCCCGTACAGGCCCGCGAGGGGATCGCAGGTCTGCCCGGCGGCGGCGACTGCGGCGAGCGCGGACTGCGCGTCGCGGGACTCGGCCCCGCCGACGGTCGCCGACACCTCGTGATACAGCGCGGCGAGCCGGTGGGACAGATCCCCCAGCGGGGCGGACACCTCGTAGCAGCGGTGGGCGGCGGTGGTCAGCGCGGCCCTCAACATCTCCACATGCGACATGACGGTCTCTCCCGATCTCTGCTGATCTCTACGGGTGACGGGGGGGTCAGTGGGCGGTGAGCCCGGCGGCGTACTGCGACAGCGACGCCGAGGCGGTGGTCAGCAGGCCGGCGGTGTCATGAGCCGCAGCACGGCCCTGCATGACCAGGCCCACGATGTCGGGGTGGGTGTCGCCGATCGCGTCGACGACGAGGCCCACGATCTGCGTGTCGATGTAGTCGGCCAGGTGCATCACCTCGGCGGCGAGGTCACGGGTCGTGGCGGTGTGGCGCTCGATCTGCTCGCGCAGGGCCTGCATGGACGCGGACATGGAGGACGCTCCTCTCGGTTCGGGTCGGCCCCTGGTGAGGCCGGTCAGCCCCCGCACCCCCACGGAGCACCCCCGTCGGGGTGGCCGTGAGGGACGGCCGGTCAACCGGTCCGGTCAGCGGGTGCAGGTCTGCACCACGGTCGTGTCGGTGACGACGGCGGCCTGCACACCGACCGGGCCGCGCGCCGTCGACCGGGCCGGGTACCGCGACGCCAGAGCACGGGCGATGATCCGGCGGTGGTCGAACGCCACGGCGAGGTCGGCGATCTGGTCGACGGGCCACCACCGGGCATCGACGGCGTCGTCAGCGGCGTGGGTGGTGACCCGATGCGGCAGGTCCGCGCGGTAGGCCACGGTGACGTAGCGGCCCCTCGGGTCCCGGCCGGGAGCGTGCCAGGCGCCCAGCTCGGTGAGGGCGTCGGCGGCGATGTCGAGCCCGGTTTCCTCGGCCAGCTCACGGGCGGCAGCGTCGACCGCTTCCTCGCCCTGGTCGACGTGCCCGCCGGGCAACGCCCACATGCCCTCGAACGGCTCCCAGCGGCGGCGGATCAGCAGCACGTGCTCCAGGCCGTCAGCGCCGGGAGCGAGGGCCACGACGTCGGCGGTCAGGCGGATCGTCTCGTCGGACATGGCGGTGTCTCCTGTCTCTCGATGCGGTGGTGGTGGGGTAGCTCAGGCTCGGCGGTAGATGGTGACCTCGTGGCTGGTGTCCCCGATCCGCTCGACGCCCGTGGTGGTGGCCACCGGGACGTCGCGGGGCACGGCGGTGATCTCGTCGGCGTGGTCGTGGTGGTGGACCACGTGCCCGCAGGAGATCTCGACGTGGCCGGTGTCATAGACCACCACCTGCGACACCTGCATGTGCTGGTCACCCACGATCAGCGTCCAGCCGGGCCGAACCTCGGCAGCCGCGAGCGTGACCGGCTCCAGCTCCCCGGCCGCCCACCGCTCCCAGTGGGTCGGCGGGATCGTTTTGCGTACCCGGTCGCCTCGGGCCTGGGCCGTGGACCGCTCCACCTCCATCGCTGCGGCCAGCTCGCCGTGACTGCCGCCTGCGGCGTAGTGCGCCCGGATCAGGGCGTCGAGCGCGCCCTGTAGGCGTGGCGCCAGGCGGCAGGTCATCTGATACAGGGCCGTGCTGATGGTGCTCAGCGTGCCGGGGTCGCGGGCCCTGTCCAGGCGCAGACGGCCTGCTCGGAGCTCATCCAGCGCAGTCACTATGGCGTCCATGGCGACGTGCAGATCGCGTGCGTCGGCCATGTCGCGCGCCTCGGTGTGATCCATGTGATCCCTCCATCTCGTCTGTACTGAACTACGTACAGATTACGGATGTTCGTACACCACGGGTAGGGCCAAACGGGTGAACACGAGAACGGCCCCCCAGCCGTGAGACCAGGGGGCCGTGATCAGTCGCCGCAGCTACGGGACGGGGCAGGGCGCGGCTCCGGAGTCAGCGCCGACGGCGGGGGCGGCACGGTCTCATCCACCCAGCCGTCCCCGTCTTCCTGAATCTCGGGGGCACTCCATGACGAAATCCACGATGGGGTCCAGGGAGGACCCACCAGAATCATCAACGCGAATGCCGCCACGATTCCCGCCTTCGTTGCGCGCGCCATCACTGGACACCCTCACCCGTGTTGTCGTCAGACGGGACCTCAAAGAGTGCCATTTGACCGGAAACGGTTCCCCAATTCTCAAGGTCTGCGACGCGGCGGACCTTTCTACCTCGGGAGCGGTTCCGCGAGGCTCGGTCCCGAGATTCGCGCCATTCAGCCGCGCTCATTCCACGATGCACGCGAGAGTTTCGCGCATCCTCTTTCGCTGCCATCCTGACTCACTCCCCCGACGCTTTCTCTTCGCGCTCAGTGTCCAGGTCGATTCGGTTGGGCCGGTTCTGCTCCCACTCCTGCAATTCCCGCACCAGGTAGAGCTTTTCCGAGCCACGGCGGGAGCGGGCGGGGGGAAACGCTTCGTCCTCCCTGCGCGCCTTACGCAGGATGAACAGCGCTTTTTCGATCAGCTTTTCCGGCGGATCGGTCGGGTTGCGGTAATTCGCCTCCCGAATGAGCTGCATGAGGTGCCCCTCCTCCAGGGCCTCGCGCAAGCCGACCATCTCGACGTCGCGCGCAGCCTGCGAGGCCTCCTCGGAGCGGACCAGCCGCAACCCGGATCGCTGGGTATCACCCGATCCGGGCAGGACAGAGGACTCTGAGAGGGCTTGTGACGCTGACATGGTGGCGTCGGCGGGCATGTACTCCCCGCCCGGCAGGAAGGCCCGTACAGCGGCCTCACGGTCGGTCAGCTCCACGGCCTCATCGGTGATCCACGGCGCCATTTCGTGCGCATCGAACCAGGCCGGGGCCGGGGTGAAATCCGAGCACACCGCGCGGGCATCCTCAGGCGAAATGTAGGCAAGCTGCAATTCTTCCACGCCCGCCCCAGCAACACCGATCACGCCGCGACCCGGCTTTTTGGAGTCGTAGTTGATTTTTTTGACCTCGTAACCGAACGCGGTTACCCATTTCGGGCCGGAAACCGGGCCGATCAGGATTTTCGTTCCGATCAGGTCACGCACGGCCGTGGACTTGAACGTGTTGGCCGCGAAATCGTGGGTGCCGACCACCACACGGTGATCCTTCGTGCGGCCCTGCATGAGAATCATGTGGAACCACGCGAAAACCGGGGCCGACCCTTTTTCTTTGAGGCCGTACTTCCACCAGCTTTCTACCGCGCTGACGAATGACCCGAATTCGTCAATCAGCAACACGCGCGGGGGAATCGGGTCCGGGTATCCGTTTTCGCGTGCCAGCGTGACCGCCTTGGACGAAACCAGGAATTCCGCCATGGCCTGCGCGGCGGAAATCACGTCCTTGTGGACACGGAATCCGGACACGCCCTCCAGGCTGTCGACGTAGCTTTCGGCCTTGAGGTCGATCACGTCGACCAGGCCCCCGTGACCGCGCCAGTGGATCGCAGGCAGCAGCAGCGTGGACGTCTTGCCGCCCCCGGTGCCTGCCGAGACTCCCCAGTGCGGAGTCTCGGTCTCGGTCTTGACGTAGACATCCCGTGTGCCGGTCTTGCCCACGAAGATCGAGTACCGATCGCGGGACAGCTCCCAATCCACCGACGCGGGCGGCTTCGGCTGCACCACGCGTCGCCGGAACTCCGCATACGCCGGGTAGCGGTCCAGGTGCCAGCGGGCCGTCCAGTCCCCTCCCAGCCGGTCGTCCAGCAGCTCCAGAATCGCCGCACCAGTCGAGCGGGAGAAGTCGTCCGGCAGGGCCAGCCGCACCGGCTCGGCTCCGTCGGCGTCGAAGTCCACCGGCACGTGAATGTCGACCTGGTAGGGCTCGACCCGCAGCATGGGCGCCAGCGCCCTTTTCATGGCCTGCACGCGCCGCGCCAGCTCTGCCGAACGCTGACGCAAACGGACCATCTGCCGGTACCGGGCCGTGCGCGCCTCACGCATGTCGCGCGGCTCGTAGCTCCACGTCAGCCAGCGCTCCCGCACCGGGACCAGGTTTCGCGCCACCAACTCAGGGTCCGGGCGCGTGCCCAGCAGCACCGGCAGCGAACGGCGGCCACGGCGCACGGGCTCCACACCTGCCAGACCAACGGGAGGCGCGGACGCGTCCACTCGCGGCAGAGGTGTCGTCGTCTCCGTCGAGTCCTCAGCCGGGGCCACGGGGACGCGCATGGTGTACGCGTCCGGGTGTTCGGATCGAACGTTCACGGTGCTACCTCCCTGCCCACGATCTACGACGGGGGAGGCATCGCACGGGGTTTCCCCAAATGGGATGCTGTTCATGCCCAAGGCTCCTTCTTGGGTAGTGGGTAGGCGGCCGGTCTTGGCTGGCGGGCCGTCTACCTGCGTTAACAGGCGTATTCAGTTGTTCAGCCGGGCGCGTCGTCCGCGCTGTGAACGCGTCCGACTGAGGTCTAATCCAGCGCGGCGAGGTGCTCGCGCGCGTTCTCGGCTGCGCGCACAAACTCCGCATTGAGGTGGGAGCGCAGCGCAGGCACCAGATACATCGACAGCGCGAAGCCGACCGGCACGATCAACCACGGCACTGCGGCTTGCATTCCGCCACCATCCGCTTTGCCGATCAGCAGGTGAGGTCCGACGTTGACGATGGCCGCCAATCCGAACAGCACCAGCTCCAGCGCCACGAACCGGTTGACCTTGCCGTTGCCCCCCTTCTTACCGGGGATGGGCACCGCACCGAGGAACTGCGCGATCATGATCGCAACCAGCGGAATGGTGATCACCGGCCCCAATGACCAGTTGATCCACCCCGTGTCTGGCGAGAGCTTGCCCATGGTGGTGCCGACGTTGACCGCCTCAGCCACGGCACCGAACACAGCCGGGACCAGCGCCACGGCCGGAGCCAACCAACGCGCGAGGTTCAGGCGAGACAGCGCAAGCGCGGGATCGGTCTCCTGCGTGACCTTGAGCTTCATGGTCGCCACCATCTCGCGCTGACGGCGACGCATCCCCTTGAGCTTGCGCTCATGCTCAGCGGCCTCAGCCTCAGCCTTGACCTTGTCCAGCTCTGCCGCGACCTCGCGCTCACGCTGCGCTTCGCGAATCTTGCGGCGCTTCTCGTCGTCAGCGGCCAAGTCCGACGGCGACAGCACCGCTTCAAGGTCGTCCTTGTACTCGCGCTGGAGCTGGGCCATCTCACGCGCGCGAGTGAACGCCTCTCGCGCCGCAACCGGGTCCGGAGCCTCGCCACGCTGCCACAGTCGCGACACGTCCACCCCGGTAGCCGGGGACGCGTTCACACCCTGAACAACCGCGTTCTTGGACGCGTCGGGGGCGGGGTCGACGTGTTCGGCAGTGGCCGGCATCGAGGGCTCCGGCTCAACCTCAGCCGGGGCCACGGGGACGCGGTCCAGCTCAGCCAGCATTTCCGGGGTCAGCGTCGGCAGGTCCCCCGTGTCCGACATGCCACGCTCACGCCGCCACTGGTTCACGATCGTGGACGTGTACGGGCGCTTGGTCTTCACCCCGTACCGCTCAAGCCAGTCCCGCACATCCTGCGTCGTGGGCTCCGGCACGTGCTCACAGGCGTAGCGGACCTTCTCTGCCAGCGTCTTGCACGCAGACAGCGCCATCACGTGCGCCTGTTCCAGTCGTGTCTCGACCGTCGTCACTTCTTGCTCCCCTCTTCAATGGCTTCCAGGAACGCGTCTCGGTGGGCTTCGGCGACCTTGAGCGCCGCGATGATGACGGCCGACTGGGGGACGCGTCGACCAACGTCGACAGACGCCCTCAATGTGGCTGACGTCAGCACCTCTCGGGCCTCAACCGTGATGTTGGTCGAGACGTACGGCGTCTTGCGCTTGGTCAACGGGTACTCCCTCGCTTTTATCAACATGTCCGCAACTGTAGCGGATAGTCATCTTAGTCGCTACAGTTGCGGCTGAGACGTTTAGTCACAGCACTAGCAGACACTAGTGAACAGGCTGAACGACTCAACCAACGCGTTCGCACGCGAGAGAACCAGAGGCGAGAGGAGGGGCCGGTTTCCGACACACCGACGAAAGCGCCGCACAACCAACACGGTTGAGGCTTAACGTCCTGAAACGACGAACGGCCCCCGGGGGGTCGAGGGCCGTTCAAAAACCCATCCACCTGCGGCAACAGGGAGGGGGCAACGCGTCGTCCGCGCGTTCCTCCGCCCACTACAACGAAGGAGCGCACGTCTTGCCTACGCGTACATACGATAACCCGGATCACCCGAATGCCACTACGCCGGACGGCGTGCCCTGCGACGCGCTACCACCGTTGGCTGACTGGCTCGACAGCGTTCACCAGCTCAACCAGCGTCAACAGCGCGAGGCTGTGCGCAAGATCATTCCCGCACTGACAGCACAGCCCCCCGCCGAGCAGCGCGCGTGGCTGGCCGCGATTGCTGAGGCGGGCATCTACAGCGCGGGCTATCTCGCCCGCCTGGTGCCCAGCGCCACCCCAGACCGCGACGACGAAGAGGACCAGGGCGGTGAGTTCCAGGTCCCCGGCTCCCTGTGGAGCTACACCCCCGGCGAGGGTGTCTGGTCCGACCAAGGGCGACAGCTCTTGACGTGGTGCCCGGTCGTCACCGAAAACCTGATCAGCTACCGCGACGATGGCCGCGTCTTCGGCCAGCAGGTCACGATCACCGTGGGGGAGCACACCGCGACCGTGCCCATGGACGAAGTGGAATCCGGGCGCGTGTGGTGGGAGGCCCTGCCGAGTGCGACCGGCACGGCCGACCGGAAGATACGCGACCAGCTCACCAACATCATCCGCGACCAGGCCGCGCGCCTGCCGGAAACCGTGGCCCACCCCCGGTGGCGGGACGACCGACTGGAGCTGCCACCGGCCGCCTGCCTGCCGAATGGCTACTTGGAGCAGGGCGGCACCTGGCACGGCTGGGTCGAGCTGGTGCGCCGCTCGATGGACGCCCCGAAAATCGCCCTGGTCATGTCCCTGGCGGTCGCCGGGCTCTACGTCCAGCCCACCCGGCGACAGTCCTACGTCGTGCACCTCAAGGGCATCAGCAGCCGGGGCAAGAGCACGGCCGCGATGATGGCCGCAGGCATCTTCGGCTGCCCCGACGAGAACGCCGTCGTCACGAACTGGAACGCCAGCGCCAAGAGCGTGCCCGCGTGGCTGCGCGACCTGCGCGTGCTGACCGGCGTGCGGGATGAGTTGCAGTCGGCAAACATGCGACCGGCCGAAGTGCAATCGCTCATGTTCCAGATCACCCAGGGTGCCCAGCGGCACGTGTCCAGCCGGTCGGGCATGTACCGGGCTCCAGCCGCCGGATGGCACGGCGCGCTGATCTCCACCGGCAACGTCTCCATCCTCGGGATGACGGATAACCCCGCGATGTTCGCGAGGGTCATCGAAATCGACACCCCGTTCACCACGTCGGCAGAGCAGTCCGACGCGCTCAAGGAGATGGCCGCCGAACACTACGGGTGGGGCCTACCTGCCGTAGTTGAGCACGGTCTCCCCCCCGCCGAGTGGCTCCAGTGGTGCGCCAAGGCGCGCACCGCACTGGAGGTGCCCAGCGGGGACCTGCTCGGACGCGCGGGCCACCACCTTGCCGGAGGGGTCGCCGCTGCGCGCCTGCTCGAAGAGATCACCGGAGTCGAAGGACTCCAAGAGTGCGTATTCCACGCGGCCAAAGACGCGCTCGACGGGATCGCCGACGATTTGACCTACAAGGGCGGATCACTGAGCACCCAATTCCTGCGAGCCCTCGCCGACAAAATCGCCAGCGAACCCGCCCTATTCCCCACCGAAGCCGAATACCGCGCCGCGAAACAAATCGAATTCGGTGGACCGAAAATTTGGGGATGGGACTGGACCGACCACGACGGACCAGGAGACGTCGCACTCCTGCCTAGCGGCCTCAAGAAGCTGGCACAAGAAAGCGAGATCACCGACACCCTGATTGTGCTCAAGGAGCTGGCGAGAGAGGGCAAGCTCTACCGCAACCAGTCGTCACGACACCTCACTAAGCAAATCAAGGTTGCAGGCAAGAAGGAGCGCGCCTACGTGATCGGAGGGTTGGCCGAAGTAGCGGACGATGAGCCGGTACCCACAGCCGGTACCCACACCGGTACCCACACCTGTACCCACCAGAAAAACGGCTCTGACCTGCGCGGTACCCACAGTACCCACATTCCAGCGCCCGGAGGTGTATGTAGCGAGGGTGCAACAGATACCCCCCCTGCTTCGGGCTCGATGGACTGGGATGCGCTGATCGCGGACTGTGCAGGCGATCCGGACCGGCTGGGCGACGTGTGGGCACTGGCGCAGGTGTACGCGCCGCATGACCGGGCGCTCATTGAGCGCATCGAGCGCGAGGGACGCGCCGCACGTGCCCGCAAAAACCCGCCTCATTCGACCGGAGAAGGGCTGGACCACGGCCGCAAGGGTCATCACACCGGGGCCGGTGGTTCAGGCCGCGAGAAGGCGAATCAGGGCCGTTTTGCGTCTAGCCCGAAGGGCTACCGGCTCGACACGGCCACGGCCGCGCCGGTCGACGACCCGAGCGAGTTCGACGCGTGGCAGGCGTGGCTCCGGAAGGCCGAAATCGACCTGGACGAGCAGACCGCCCGTAGGGCGCTTGCCGCGTGGCACGCCGCGACCGGCGGCACGCGCTGGGTGTCATACCCAGGGGAGGTAGGGTTAGCGATCTTCTATCGCCACCTTGCACGGCACCGAAACAAAGCGCGACCGGATCGCTGCGAAAGTGACCTTGCCCAATCCGTAACGACCGATCCGGCCGTTAAGCACCACTTCGACTACGTCAACCCTGAAACCGTTCCCGAAATTGGTCAAAAATTCGTGGGAATGGACGTGTGCGCGCAATACCTCGGAGCAGCCAGCAGCGTTGTCGTGGGACGTGGCGAACCGCAGGAAATCACCGCCTCGCGGCGACCCATCCGACTGGAAAGTGTGGTCACCTACCCTGGGTATGTGGAGCTTGCCGAAGATCTCCAATCCGGACACCCCGCATTTTCCGAAATTGAGGCAGGAACGATTCTCCCGATGCCCATCGTGCGGTACCTGCTCGACCGCAAAGACTCCACGATCACGGCATCACGCGTGATCTTCTGGCAGGACAAGGGCCAAGACCTCGCCACGCACGCCAAGACCTTGCGACAGGCGCGGTACGCGACGATGGGCTCCGACGACCCCGCCCAGCAAGTCGCACACCGCGCGGTCAAGGCGGTCTACACCGCGTTCTACGGCGGCATGATGCGCTCCGAGACTCACAACCGCACCGGCACCATGCGGCGGGACTGGTCCGATCAACTCGTCGGGTTGGCGTGGGCCAACGCATTCCGCGCACTGGACAAGGCCGACGCTCCGGCCATGGGTATGTGCCGAGACACCGCATGGTGGATCACCGGTGAGGATGCCGCCGCGCCCGGCGGTCTCGTCGTCAGCAACCAGCCCGGCAAGTGGAAGGTCGAGAAGTGGGGAGAGGTCACCGACGAGATCGTGACCGCTCATGCATCCGGCTCCGCCTACCTCTTGCGAGACGCCATCAACTCCGCCAACCGCACCCGCATGGAGGCTGACCAGTGAGCATCTACCAGGCACTCAAGGACACGGCCAGCGCGCGAGACTGGCGCGACGTCGTCCGGGCCGTACACCGCAGCGCGGGCCGGGGAGCATCCCGAGCCATCGCCGAAGCCGTGGGCGTCAGCACGACCACCGCGCGGCGCTGGATCGCCAAGGCCGAAGGCAGGGGAGGGCAAGCACCTAGCCAGCGCGTCGCCGGGCGCATGGAGGCCATCATGGACATGGCCGACGACGACATGATGATCGCCGACGCGCTCATGTCCGCGCAGGCCATCGACTGCGGCGTCGTCAAGGTCGTCTACGACGGCAGGGACCAGGGTCACCGCACCATTGGCCTGCTCACCGTCGACGGCCCCATGCAAGCCGAACTCCAGCAGGCCGCCGCGCTGATCATGGAGGGGGACCACGCCGGAGCAGAGCAGCTCATCTCCGATGCCCTGCTAGGCGGGTACTCCAGCCAGCGAGCACGCGACAGCCGCGACATTCTGCGCGGCACCCTCAAGATCAGCGCCTTTCGCACCGGGCTCCACATCATGTAGCCCCCGACCATGGCGGCCCTGTTGGCTTCGGCTGACAGGGCCGTTTTTACGCCCTGATTCGCCCTGTAGCGGCCGTTCCCTCACTCCCTGGT
>k87-79902_pt1 | contig 11028 bp, 8 predicted proteins | sample MGYA00084031_6733416 | MGnify analysis MGYA00084031
CGACCAGGCCGGCGCCTCTGTATGTGAGGACCAGGCGATCAGCCGTAGTCCCAACAAGAACAGGCCGGTACCGGAAGCGAATGCCTTCAGGTACCGGCCTGACTGACGGGCGTCGTGACTGGTGGACCGGGTTTCTCTATCCAGGACTCCTCTATCTCAGACGGCGAGGTTGAGCAGCAAAGGAAGCACAGACGAGAGCAGGTTGTTCACAACCCCCAGAGCGTTGGCGGTGGTGGCGGCGTCGGCGGTGGTGTTGGTGGTGGTCACAACGTTGTTGTTGCTGTCGTCGCGACCGTTGTCGTCGTCCTTGCTGTCGTCGGTGTTTTTGTCGTCCTTGTTGCTGTCGTCGCTGTCGTCGTGCTCCTTGTCGTCGTCCTTGTGGCTGTTCTTGCCCTTGTCCTTACCACACTTGTCGTCGTGGCCATTGTCGCCACGGCCGTTGTGGTTGGCGTGGGCGCTGTCGGAGCCGTGGTCGTCGTTCTTGTTTGAGTCGTCGCTGTTGTTCTTGTTGCTGTCGTCGCTGCTGTCGCTGTTGTTCTTGCTGGAGTCGTCGCTGCTGTCGCTGTTGCTCTTGCTGTCGTCGCTCTTGCTGTCGTCGCTCTTGCTGTCGTCGCTCTTGCTGTCGTCCTTGTTTGAGTCGTCGCTCTTGCTGTTGTTCTTGTTGCTGTCGTCGCTGTCGTCGTGGCCGTTGTTGTTCTTACCCTTGCTCTTGCCCTTGTCGTCGTGGCCCTTGTCGTCGTCCTTGTGGCTGTTCTTGCCCTTGTGCTTGCCCTTGCCCTTGTCCTTATCGCTGTCGCCCTTATCGCTGTCGTCGCTATTTCCGTTATCGCTATTGCCGTTCGTGTGATTCGCGGCGCCGTTGCCATCGAGGACACAGCCGCCTTCAGCAATGGCGATCTCGTCGTGGCGGACAAGTTCACCGAAGCAGGTGCTGCTCTCGTTGTATGACAGCCAATCCCCGGCGAGGAATTCGTCCCCGACCTGCACTGCCTCGGCGAAGTACACATCGTCGGCCTGGGCTGGCGGCGATGTGAACGCGATCGTGGCCGCTGTGGCGCCCACGCCCGCGCCGAGCCATCGCAGTAGGGTACCCGTATTCATGTTTCCTCCTGGAATAGGCGGTTTTGCCCCCTGTCCAGACAGCACTCTAAGGTGCTAACTCGGGCTTTACCGCCATTTCCAGAGAATCGGATATGTCTGGCTTACCCTCACTTGACAGTCGGACACGGACGGGCACAGACAGAACGAGGGGTACGCGGAGATGGAGGAAACCCTCACATCCCGCGTACCCCTCCCAGGAGGGCCGTACCGGTCAAGTGACGGCGCAGACAGTGCCGTTAAGGCGGAATGTTGTCGGCGGGGTATTACGGCTACTCCATGTAGCGATGAACCCGAATTCGGCGCTGCCGCCATTTGCCGCCAGGTGGCCGTTGTAGTCGGCGTTAGTGACGGTTACCTGAGCGCCGCTTTGGGCGGGCGTACCGCCCCATAGTTGAGTGATCTGCTGACCGTCCGGGAAGCTGAAAGTCAGCGACCAACCGTTGATGGAATTACTGCTGAGATTGGTGATACGGACGCTTCCCTGGAATCCGCCCGGCCACTCGTTCGCGATCTGGTAGGCGACGGCGCAGGTGCTCGAGCTGGACGGCGTGACGCTCGCCGTTTGGCTGGGGGAGACGGAGACGGTCGGTGATGCCGAGTGGGTCGGTGAGGCCGAGGAGGACGCCGTCGGAGAGCTGGTCGGGCCACCGACCGGGTCGGCGTAGAGGATGCCTCGACCGTTGGTGCCGAGGTAGACCCGGCCGTATACCCGGGGGTCACCGGTGATCGCCTCGCCCATGTTGCCGTACTGGTGGGCGTCATCGTTGATCCGTACCCAGGTGGCGCCGGTGTCATCCGAGCGGTACACCCCAGTCACGCCGTCGACGTCACCGACCAGGTACAGCGCCGGGTAGGAGCGTCCCGGCGCCGGCGCTCCGAAACCGATGTTGACCGACGAGGACACGCCGGACACCCGAGTGAAGCTGGCACCACCGTTGGTGGAGCGCCACAGGCCACCCTCGCCGGCCACCCAGATGTCACCTTCCCGACCGGGCACCGCCTTGAATCTCACACCACTGGTGGGCAACCCGGACGTGACCGTGGCGCTGAAAGTCGCACCACCGTCGACGCTCACATAGAACCTGCCGTCGGCGAAACCGTAGAACCGGTTCGGGTTGACCCGGTCCGACTCCACGATGGCGTTGTCGGGGATGCCACGGGATTGGGTCCAGCTGCTTCCAAAGTTCGTGGTGTAGTGCACCGGCACGTCCCGCGACGCCCACACGAAGCGACTGCCGTCCGCGGCGGCGGCGATGGTGCCTCCGTTGTTGATACCGGCCGGTTCGGTGCCTTGGAACCAGGTGGCGCCACCGTCGGTGGAGAAGGCGGCGTGGCTGTCGTTGGGACGGTCGGAGTCGGTGAAGTTACCGGCCCGCACCATGATGTTCGGGCTGGTCTCGGCGTAGTCCAGGCTGGTGGTGCTGGTGAACACCGGATTGGTGAACATCATCGGCGGGACCGCGTTGAGGTCGTCGTGGCGGAACCCGCCGAGGTCACCCAGAGCGCTGATCAGCGGAGCACCTGTGGGTGGGCTGATCAGATCCAGCACCGCGGTCTCTTCCAGACCCCGCACCATCGGACGAATGGTGATCTGGTTCCCGGCGTCCCACTCGGTGAGGTTCGTGGTGCCGTAAATGGTCGCGCCGGTGCCGTACATCATCCGGTCGGAGTTGTGGGGGTCGATCTCCAGTGACTCGGTCATCCACCCCAGCTTGGGAGTCACCTCGGGGGGTTGTGGATTGCCTCCGAAGGTCAGCCACGGCACCTCGGAGATGTCCATCCGGTACCGGAAGGTGCGGTTGGGGTAGCCGGCCCAGTCCCAGATGCGGCTCCACGTCTCGCCCCGGTCGGTGCTGCGGAAGATGATGATGTCCGGCCACCAGGAGATCTGGGTGGCGACCATGATCGTGTCGGGATTCTGCCGGTCGATGGTCAGACCGCTGTAGCCGAAGTAATTGTCGGGGCTGTCAGAGGGAATCGGGCTGATCCGTGTCCAGGTCTCGGTGTTGGTGTCGAAGCGCCAAACATCACCATGGCCACCGTTGTACGGCCCACCGGTGTCACTGGTGGCGATGTACAACTGATCGCCCTCATGGTCGAGTACCCCCTTGTGGGGGATGAACCCGGTGGGCGCGCCCGGCACCACTTCCCAGGTGGCGCCGCCGTCGGTGCTGCGGTAGATGGACTCGCCCAGATCGGCGACACCGACATAGATGACCTGGCTGCGCCGGCCGGGAGACCCGCTGTCCGGGTCGAAGGTCACCCAGACCACGCCCTGGATGTCGTTGAGATATCCGTTGGGGTCGTTGGGGTCCTCGGCGTAGTCACCCGGGTTGGGGAAGGTGGTGACTTGAGACCAGGTCACGCCGTAGTCGGTGCTGCGCCACAGCCCGTGACCGCTGGGGGCGCCGAAGTACAGCACCCGGTTGTCGTTGGGGTCAATCGCTAACCGTTCCCCCATGCCGCGTCCGGGCATGTTGCCGCCGAGGGGGAAGGGGAGCTCAGTGGCTTGCCAGGTTTCACCCCGGTCGGTGGAGCGCAGGATGGCGCCGTTGTTCGGGTCCCAGCCGTTGGTATACATGCCGACCGCCGCGTACACCCGGTCCGGATCGACGGAGTCGGTGGCGATGCTCACCACGCCGTTCCAACCCCATCTGTCCCAGCCCACCCAGTCCAGCAGCGGTATCCAGGACTGGGTGCGCTCATCCCAGCGGTAGGCGCCACCGATGTCGGTGCGGGCGTAGATCAGGTTGGGTTCGGTCTGGTTGAAGATGATGCCTGGGACGAAGCCACCACCGTCGATTCGGACGTTACGCCAGGTGTACGGCTCGGATGCCGCCGCCTGGGCGGGGGAGGGAGCGGTGGTGGTCTGGGCGACCACTGCCAGAGCGCTGGCGACCAGCGTGGTCGTCAGCAAGCCGATGAGGGTTCTTCGCATTCGTTGGTGTCCTCTCCGGCGTGTGCCTTACGGTGCAGCACGCTCAGTGAGTGGGTTTCTGGTGTCGCACGTGAGCGAATCGCCGCCAGCGCGGCTGGAGAGAACAGGAACAAGGCCACCACCGCGCCGAGCGTGCGTTCGCACGTGTCGTGAGTGACCGCGTCGCATGACCGCGACGATGAACTGCGGCCGTAATCCGCAGAAGCCCCCATACTTCCGCGAGCGGTCCATGGCTCCGGTGCTGGCCCAGGTGGGAGAGTCACATATGGGCTTACAGCCTGTCAATAGTTTTACGACTAAACAAACAATTTAAATGTCCACAACTTACTACTCGCCTGGGGAGCCGGCTGGATCGGTCTTGTGTGATCAGTGCGTGGTCAGGAAACCACGCTGGAGGCGCGGACCACCAGCTCGGGTTGGAAAAGAATCTGCCGGTGTTCGTGCGTGGTGCCCTCGGTGCTTTCGGTCAGTAGCAGATCCGCGGCGGTGTGGCCCAACTGGTACTTCGGCTGTCGGACCGAGGTCAGAGGGGTGCTGAGCATCCCCGCGAACTCCACATCGTCGTATCCGGTCACCGCGATGTCATCCGGCACTGTCATACCGCGCCGTCTCAGTCCTCGTAATACACCTAGCGCTACCACATCGTTGACACAGGCGATGGCGGTGGGGGGTCGACGATGCGCGAGCAGCTGATTCAAGGAGGCCTCCCCAGCGTCGGCGTTGAGAGCGGGCAGGGTGACCTCCAGCAGGCACTCCTGAGGATCCAGCCCAGCCTGTTGGATCGCCCGGTGAATACCTCGACGACGGTCGGCGCACTGCCGGATCGTGTCCGGGCCGTTGAGGAACGCGATGCGGCGGTGCCCCAGCTCCAGCAAGTGGGCGGCGGCCAATTCACCACCGCGAACGTCATCGACCGCGACCGCGCACATGTCGTCGGCGGTGTGGTCCAACAAGACAACCGGAGTCCCCCGGGACCGGATGTCGCTGAGCACGTCCAAGCTGGCCTGAGCCGGAGTCACCAGTACGCCCCGGACCCCCTGCTGCTCCAACATGCGCAGGTGGCGCGCCTCCCGTGACGGGTTGTCGTCGGAGCTGCATACGATCACCAGGCCGTCGGCCTCGGTGACCCGGTCCTCCACCCCCCGTACCACTTCGGTGAAGAAGGGGTTGGCCAGATCCAGCACCACCACCCCGACGGCTTGGGCGCGTCCGGCGCGCAACTGCCGGGCCGGGCCGTTGGGGACGAACCCTAGCTCGGCGATCGCGGCGAGCACCCGGGCCCGGGTGGCCTCGGCCACCAGCTCAGGGTTGTTGAGGACGTTGGACACGGTCGCGATGGAGACCGACGCGCGCCGGGCGACATCACGGATGCTGTGGCGTCGCGGCGTGCTCACCTCATTCTCCTCTGCTGCATCGCTCTTCTCTGCTGAGGCATCACTTCGACCGTCACGGCCCGGAGGCTGGCACGGCCCAGAGTGGTACGCGGAGTGTACGCGCACCGCGTACCCCTCTATATCGCCTTACGTGCGTTGTCCGTCACAACCCGTCCTCGCCCCGCACCCGGGAAACGCGTCGGTTGTGAATACCTCGGGGTGGCGCGCGGCGTGCTGGCCACCGTGGCGTGTCACACCACCGAGGGTGAGGCCTGGCCCCGGCGTTGGGTGAGAGGGTGACGTCTTCCGCCTATACAAGATCATTGCACCTTCTCGCGGCGAGGTCAGCGTGTCCTCTCGTGCGTGGTAAAAATTCCAAAAAGAGGTTTATGTCTTAAAAGTAAGATTTAAAACCGCAATCATCAGTTTGCTCAAACCGTGGCAACGATAACGATGTCGTGCGTCGTGTCTTCGTCGGGCACTGTGGGGATGAAGTAGATAGAAACGGGTACAGCGAGGACGCCTCATGTCGCCTCATGGCTCTGAGGTCATCGGGCTTGGCGCCGTGGGATCGGAGCGCGCCGAGGGAGAGAGCCGCGGGCGAGCCGTCTCAACGGGGCGTACACCCGTGGGGGGCGTGGCCCCGCGGGGGAGGAGTGTGAGGTTGAAGCGTCGTGCCGCGCCCGGTGGTGTTGGGCTGGTGAGGTGAGTAGGATTCCTGAAACGTTTCATTCCGTTCCGGAGGACGCGCCCTCACCAGAGCCGGCCTGGACGCACCCGTTGACCAGCGGCGGCGCCCGGTGCTGACGAGGGCCGGCGAGGCGCCCGGGACGGACGGCGGCGAGGAGGGGTCGTGCGGATCGGATTGTTCGTGACGTGCGTCAACGACCTGCTCTACCCCAGAACCGGCATCGCCGTGGTCACGCTCTTGGAACGCCTCGGGCATCGGGTGGAGTTCCCCGAGGCCCAGAGCTGCTGCGGTCAGATGCACGCCAACACCGGTTACCGGGACGAGGCGGTGCCGCTCATTGAGCGGTTCGCCCGCGTGTTCGAGCCCTACGATGCGGTGGTCGTCCCCTCCGGGTCGTGCGCGGCGATGGTGCGCGACACCTACCCTCGCCTGGTACCGGACACCGCCGGGATCGCCGCCCGCACCTATGAATTGTCAGAGTTTTTAGTGGACGTGCTCGGCGTGACGGACGTGGGAGCCTCCTTCCCCCACCGGGTGACCTACCACCCCAGCTGTCACGGAGCCCGAATGCTGCGGTTGGGCGATCGGCCGCTGCGGCTGCTGCGTGAGGTACGCGGCATCGAACTGGTGGAGCTGCCCGCCGCGGAGGAGTGCTGCGGCTTCGGGGGCACGTTCGCCCTGAAAAACGCCGAGGTCTCCAGCGAGATGTTGCGGGACAAGTGCCGCCACATCCGCGACAGCGGGGCGGAGGTGGTGGTGGCGACGGACAACTCGTGCCTGATGCACATCGGCGGTGGGCTGTCCCGCGCCGGCGTACCGGTGCGGGCCATGCACTATGCCGAGATTCTGGCGAGCTGACCATGTCGACCTCGCCGAGCCGAATCCAGGTCCAGCGACGTGTGCCGGCCCCGTCCACGGTGGCGCGGCGAAGGAGGGGACGATGAACCCGCCGAACCCACTGATCGGGACGCGGCCGTTCCCCGAGGCGGCCGCCACCGAGCTGCGGAATCCTCAGCTGCGGGCCAACCTCACGCACGCCACCCACACCATCCGCAACAAGCGGAGCCGGGTGGTGGGGGAGGTACCCGACTGGGAACAGCTGCGTGAGACCGGTCGGGCCATCAAAGCCGATGTGCTGCGTCGACTCCCGGAGCTGCTGGAGCAGTTCGAAGCCGCGGCGACCGCCGCCGGCGCCACGGTCCACTGGGCCCGGGACGCCGCCGAGGCGTGCGCGTTGATCGCCAGGATCATCCACGCCACCGGCCACCGGGAGGTGGTGAAGGTCAAGTCGATGGCGACTCAAGAGATCGGCCTCAACGAAGCGTTGGAGGCCGAGGGGATCGCCGCTTACGAAACGGATCTGGCGGAGCTGATCGTGCAGCTCGCCGACGACACCCCTTCCCACATCCTGGTGCCGGCCATCCACTACAACCGTTCCCAGATTCGGGACATCTTCCTGCGGCGGATGTCCGATGTGGATCCGTCATTGAGTGATCAGCCGGCGGAGCTGGCCGAAGCGGCGCGGAAACATCTGCGGCGGCGTTTCCTGAACGCGAAGGTCGCCATCTCCGGCGCTAATTTCGCCATCGCTGAGACCGGGACGCTGGTGGTGGTTGAAAGCGAAGGCAACGGTCGGATGTGTCTGACGCTGCCTGAGACCCTCATCAGCGTGGTAGGGATCGAAAAGATCCTGCCGACCTTCAACGACCTTGAGGTTTTCCTGCAACTGCTGCCCCGTTCCTCCACCGGGGAACGGATGAACCCCTACACGTCGATGTGGACCGGGGTGACCCCCGGCGATGGCCCGCAGAATGTCCACATTGTCCTTATCGACAACGGGCGGACCGCGACCCTCGCCGACGAGGTCGGCAGGCAGGCCTTGGCGTGTATCCGCTGCTCGGCGTGCCTGAACGTCTGCCCGGTCTATGAGCGGACCGGCGGCCACGCGTACGGCTCGGTGTACCCCGGGCCGATCGGGGCGATCCTGTCGCCGCAGCTGACCGGGGTGGCGCGCAACAGCTCACTGCCGTTCGCGTCATCGTTGTGCGGCGCCTGCTACGACGTCTGCCCAGTGAAAATCAACATTCCGGAAGTGTTGGTGCATCTGCGGCAGGAGTACGTCAACGACAAACGAGATCAGACCTCGGCGGAGCGGGCCGCGATGCGTGCCCTGGCCTGGGTGATGCGGGACTCCCGCCGCTGGAGCACCGCGTTGCGGGCCGCTCGAACCGGGGGTGGCGTACTCGCCAGCGTCTTTCGGCGTCCCCGGGTACGGCACATGCCGTGGCCACTGTCGGCATGGACCTCCTCCCGCGACGCGCCCCTGCCAGCCCAGGAGACGTTCCGAGAGTGGTGGGCACGCCGGGAACGGAACGGCGGTGAGGAACGGTGATCAAAAAGACCGGACAGTACGGTGGGGCCCGCGCGGAGATCCTCCGTCGGGTCCGAGCGGCGGTGGCTGGCGCACCACCGGTGACGGTGCCCCGGGATTACCACTTCACCCGCCCCGACATCGACCTGGTGGAGTTGTTCATTGAACGGCTCACCGACTACAAGGCGCGGGTGCATCGGGGCGAGGAGGCGATCGCCACCTGCCTGGACGGCGTGTCACGCCTGGCTGTTCCCGCCGGGATCCCGCGACGCTGGCTGTCCGCGTACCAGGGGCAGGTACTGACCGAACCGCTGACCACGGAGACCTTGGACACGGTGGATGCGGTGCTGACCGGTTGCGCCCTGGCGATCGCCGAGACCGGCACCCTGGTGCTCGACGCCGGCCCTGACCAGGGGACACGCGCCCTCACCCTGATCCCGGATCACCATATTTGTGTGGTACGCCGTGAGCAGATCGTCGGCGGCGTGCCGGAGGCGGTGCGGCGCCTGAATCCGACCCGCCCCCTGACCTGGATCTCGGGACCGTCGGCCACCAGTGACATCGAACTGAACCGGGTGGAGGGCGTCCACGGCCCACGGCGTTTGGACGTCGTGCTCGTGGAGTAGCGGGCCACCGACCCGCTCGCTGGGCTTTTCACGGAAGACGCCGTCACCGGGCGTTTAGACGCGCGCGGGGAGCGGCGAGGTGAGGTGGTGGAGTTTCGGCGGGAATACCGCGACCAATTCGATGAGATAAGAACGGTGTTCACCAACGTGGTGGTGGTTCGCGTGGGAAGTGGACAAGCAACGCCGCGCAGCCGGCCGCGACGGGGTGACCAGGCGCGGTGAGGCACCCTTCCCTGGAAGGTACATCTGAAGCGTGGACCATCTGTCTGATGGGCCGGCCTCCGTGGAATCCGATAGATCTGCTCGGGCCTATTCCCTCCGTGTTCTCGTCAACTCCGGAACGGAGTTCTGAATAATGCTCGGTGGCCACCGTTGTCAGGGGAGGAGACGGCGTTGGGTGCCAGGAGTGGCCCAGAGCTGGTTAGGAGTTTGCAGGAGCGGGCAGCCCGGGCTCTTCCCGCGCAGCATGTCGAGATGGTCGACGGATGGTGGTTACGCCACGCCCCCGGACGTTCCTGGTGGGTGGGGTCGGTGCTGCCGCACAGCGACTCCGACACGGAGGAGTTAGCCCACAAGGTGGTCCGGGCGGAGAAGTTCTACGCCGACCGGGGCATGACCGTGCGGTTTCAGATCACCCCTGGGGCGTGCCCGCCAGAACTCGACGCTTTCTTAGCGGAGCGCGGCTACCGCCGTGAGTGCCCGATGTCATTGCGGACCGCCCCCATCAGTCAGGTGCTGGAGCAGATCCGAACCAATGCGCTGCGATTCCGGCTGGACGACTATCCGACGATCGCGTGGTTCGATGTCTGGAACGCGGTGCACGGCTATGGCGATGATCCTGACTCCGAGTGGAACATGCTGGAGCGGGTGACACTGCCGTCCGCGTACGCGTGTGCGACAGACGGCGGAGTCGTCGTCGCGGTGGGCCGTGCGGTCGTCGACACCGGTTGGGCTGGGGTCTTCGGGATGGCCACCCTCCCTGAGGCGCGTGGCAGAGGCGCGGCCCGCGGGATACTCGTCACGCTCGCCGAGTGGGCCCGCTCCTTGGGCGCCGACCAGATGTATCTACAGGTGGAGCAGGACAACCTGCCGGCGCTCCGCCTGTATGAACGGACCGGTTTCAGCGAGGTCTGTGAATACCACTACCGCAGCGCCGAGTGAGGACAGCCCTCTCGGTGTCGTGTCCGCCCGTCAGGGTTGGGGCACGGAGTGCGCGTTCACCCCGTGGGTGAGGCGCGTTTCACCACAGCACTGACCAAGGCCGGCAGGCTGTCGGGCGTTGTTGCCATCCTCACGAATCGGGCAGAGGAGGGGCGATGCGATTCACAATGTGGTTGAATATTTAACTAAATTTGTGATGGCGAGGGGAACACATCATGAGCATCGTGGTGACGGGGGCGTCTGGTCAGTACGGGCGACGCGTCATTGAAGAGTTACGGCAGCGGGTGGACGCCAGCCGGATCGTCGCGGTCAGCCGCACCCCGGACAAGCTGGCTGAGCTCGGCGTCACGACGCGGGCCGGTGACTTCGACGACCCTGATGGGCTGGTACGCGCGTTCGACGGCGCCGAACGGCTCCTGCTGATCAGCACCGACGCCGTGGGCCGTCGGAGTGTGCAGCACCGTGCCGCGATAGACGCGGCGGTCCGGGCCGGTGTCGGACACGTCTTCTACACCTCCATCATCCGAGCCACCGACCCGGATAACCCGACACTGGTCGCGGTCGAGCACCGGGAAACCGAGGAGGCGCTCGCCGCTTCCGGACTGGCGTACACCGCGCTTCGCCACTCCATCTACACCGAGACGCTGTTCGCGCAGGCGAGCTACGCGGTCACGACCGGAGTGTGGGCGGACAACACCGGCGACGAGGGAAAGAGCTACGTCACTCGGGAGGAGCTGGCGATCGTGGGGGCCGAACTGCTCACCGCC
>k87-637891_pt1 | contig 11025 bp, 12 predicted proteins | sample MGYA00084031_6733416 | MGnify analysis MGYA00084031
CCCTCTCCTCAGGCCGGATGAAAGCCCCTATGGCGCGATATGGCGGGATGCGGGCTGTGAGGCGCCCGTTTGGGGGTAAGGGCTGGGTGTCGTGATGGGCTTGTGCGCCTGTCGCGGTGACATCGCACCCGGTCTCCTTGGGAGGAAGCGATGATCGGACGGGGCAGCAAGCTGTTCCGGCACGGGACCCGGCGTCCCAGGAACCACCCGGCCGATGTGGTGGACGGGCTGGAGCACATGAACGGGCTGGACGGGACCATTCGGGGGATCTCGGCGGTGATCTCCCGGGTGCTGCGGCCCGGACCGGTCAAGGACGCGCTGCACGGAGTGCCGATAGGCCACCCGGCGCACCCGTCGCTGACGGACGTGCCGATGGGGTGCTGGATGTCGGCGGCGGTGCTGGATCTGACGCCCGGCGGGGAACGGGCGGCGCGGACGCTGGTGACGGCCGGGCTGGTGGGGGCGTTGCCCACGGCGCTGACGGGCTGGACCGACTGGTCGGCGCTGCACCGGGGACAGCAGCGGGTCGGGCTGGTGCACGCGGCGGCGACGGGGGCGGCGTCGGCGCTGTACGCGGCGTCGCTGGTGGCGCGACGGCAGGGCCGCACCGCGGTGGGACGGATGCTGGGGTTCGCCGGGCTGTCGTTGCTGCTGAGCGGCGGCTACCTGGGCGGGCATCTGGCGTTCCGGCTGGCGGCGGGGGCCAACCACGCCGACAAGCTGGCGCACCTGGTGTCGCTGGGCTGGCACGACCTGTGCAAGCTGGACGAGCTGCCGGAGGGGTGGCCGGTGCAACGGCGGCTGGGCTACATCAGCCTGTTCGTGCTGCGGCAGGGCGAGGAGGTGCACGTCCTGGCCGATCGCTGCGCCCATCTGGGCGGACCGCTGCACCAGGGGCGGATCGTCTCCGACGAGAACGCCGAGAGCTGCGTGGTGTGCCCGTGGCACGGGAGCACCTTCCGGGTGGACGACGGGGCGGTGGTGCACGGGCCCGCCACCAGTCGTCAGCCGGCGTTCCACACCCGCATCTCCGAGGAGGGCATGGTCCAGGTCCAGCCCGTGCCGTGAGCGGACGCCCGGCGGACACCAGCAGACGACACCGGCGAACACCGGCGAACACCGGTGGACACGGCACGAGCGGACAGGCCGCAAGCAGACATTCAGCACGACAACGGTTAAAACCGGCAACACCCGGGTATAACTCGAATATACGTTCGAAACAGGGAGCGGGGGCATGAAGGGCGACTGGGTCGAGATCGTCATCGACGCCGGCGAGGGCACCCGGACCTACGAGGTGAAGGCCACCCGGGCGGGACGTCGGGTGGAGATCGCCAGCCGACGCGGTGTGGTCGAGGTCAGCGAGGTGACCCGCAACGGCACTCCGGTGCGCACCGCGCGCTTCATGACCAGCCGGATCCTCGCCCTGGTCGAGCACCCGGTGAACGACGCCGGCCCCGAGGAGCACGCCCCGCTGCGCGACGCCGGCTGACCCGGGCCGGCCCGCCCGGCGGCGATCCGCGCCCCCGCACGGGGACCGCGCCCGCCGCCCCGCACCCGGTCCCGCACGGTCACCTGACCCCGCCGATACGGCTTTTTGAGCCGATCCCTACCATCGGGGCATGACATATCCAGGGAGTCGGGTGTGAACCCGCTGGAGGCCGTGGCGATCTTCGCGGCCGGAGTCGGCGCGGGCGGGATCAACGCGGTGGTGGGGTCGGGCACCCTGATCACCTTTCCCACCCTGCTGGCCCTGGGCGTCCCGCCGGTGACGGCGAACGTCTCCAACAACATCGGCCTGGTCCCCGGCTCGATCGCCGGGGCGTACGGCTACCGCAGGGAGCTCGCCGGCCAGCGTTCCCGCCTGCTGCGGCTGGCCGCCGCCTCGCTCACCGGCGCCGTCATCGGCGCCGCCCTCCTGCTGGGCCTGCCCGACGAGGCGTTCCGGGTGATCGTCCCCGTCCTCATCGCGATCGCCCTGATCCTGGTCGTCGCCCAGCCCAAGGTGAACGCCTGGCTGGCCGCCCGGCGGGAGAAGACCCACCCGCACGGCGGCCCCTGGCTGTGGCTGGGCATCCTGGCCGCCGGCGTCTACGGCGGTTACTTCGGCGCCGCCCAGGGCATCATCCTGATCGCCCTGCTCGGGATCTTCCTCGACGAGGACCTGCAGCGCAACAACGCCGCCAAGAACGTGCTGTCCGCCCTGGTCAACGGGGTCGCTGCCCTGCTGTTCATCGCCATCTGGCTGACCGGCGGCGCCGAGATCTCCTGGCTCGCCGTCCTGCTGATCGCCCTCGGCTCCGCCGCGGGCGGCCTCCTCGGCGCCGCGATCGGCCGCCGGCTGCCGCCGGCCGCCCTGCGCGCCGTCATCGTCCTGGTCGGCCTGACCGCGATCGTCAACCTGGTGCGGGGGTGAGCGCGCGGGCCCTCAGCCCCGCGCCCGGGCGTACCAACGGCCGCCCTGCCGCTCCACCCGCAGCGGGAGGCCGAAGCACGCGGTGAGGTGCTCGTCGGTGACGACCTCCTCCACCTTGCCCTGGGCGACGACGGAGCCGCGGCGCAGCAGCAGGGCGTGGGTGAAGCCGTCGGGGATCTCCTCCACATGGTGGGTGACCATCACCATGGTGGGGGCGGTCGGGTCGTTCGCCAGCGTCCCCAGCCGGGCGACCAGGTCCTCGCGGGCGCCGAGGTCCAGGCCGGCGGCCGGCTCGTCCAGCAGCAGCAGCTCGGGGTCGGGCATCAGGGCGCGGGCGATCTGCACCCGCTTGCGCTCGCCCTCCGACAGCGTGGAGAACGTGCGGCCCACCAGGTCGGCGCAGCCCAGGGCCTCCAGCAGCTCCACCGCGCGGGTCACGTCGGTGGAGTCGTACTCCTCCCGGGACCGCCCCAGGATCGCGTACGAGGCGGTCAGCACCAGATCGATGACCTTCTCGTTGCGGGGCACCCGCTCGGCGACCGCGACGCTGGCGAAGCCGATCCGCGGCCGCAGCTCGAACACGTCGGTGCGGCCGAGCCGTTCGCCCAGCACGTCGACGGTGCCCACGGTCGGGAACAGCAGGGTCGCCGCGATCTGCAGCAGCGTGGTCTTGCCCGCCCCGTTGGGACCGATGACGACCCACCGCTCGCTCTCATGCACCGTCCAGTCGACGTCGTGCAGCAGCATGGCCTGGTCGCGCCTCACTCCGACGCCGCGGAGCTGCAGTACCTCGCCGCTCATCCGTATTCGTTCCTTTTGTCCAACGCTGCCCGGACCTGCCGGGATCGATCCTCGCAGCACGAACCTATGCCATCTTCGGTCGTCGTGCGCGCATCCCTGCACCGGTGTCCGGGACGGGCCCCGCCGCTTCGGTGCGCTGAGTGGACACCGCACCGAAGCGGCGCCCACTATGGCAGGGACGTCGGGCATGACGTCGAGCACGGCAAACGTTCGAAGACGGCAAACGTTCGAAGGTGGTCCCCATGTCAGAGGCGCTCCCTCCCCGCCGGGACACGGCGGCGGCCCTGGTCGCCTGGGGGAACGCCTGGCTGGGCGGCCATGTCGGGCTGGACGAGGCCGTCGACGCCGTCGAGCGGGCCGCCTGCCCCCAGGTGGTGGGCGGGCTGCCGGACGACCCCGCGGACATGCCGCTGCGGCGCGCCCTGGCGGCGTTGCGAGTGGCCGGAATGCGGACGCTGCGGCTGGCGCTGCCCGCCCCCGGCGATCCGCTGGGGCTGACCGGGCCGCCGGAGCTGAACGCCGCCGCCCTGGACGCCGGGGAGGCGGTCCTGGTGGGGCTGCCGGACGGGCCCCTCGGGCTGGTGCCCGCCGAAGACCGGCGCGGCTCGTCGTATGTGGGGATCCGCTGGCGGTGCTACCGGTCCCGGCCGGGGATCGCGGACGTCCCCTCGCTGCCCGAGGCCGACCGGCAGCTCGCCATGGCGATGCGCGAGGTCACCGAGACGCTGCTGACCGTGGACGGCGCCGCCGGGGTCCCGCCGCAGATCGCCGACGCGCTGGCCGATCTGCGCGATCCCGAACGCTGCGCCACCCTGGCCCCCGGCTATCCGCCGCGCGCCCACCGGGTGGCGGCGCTGGCCGGGCGGCTGGCCGTGGTGGTCGACCTGGCCCGCCGGCTGGAGGGGCAGGGGCTGACCGCCGCCCAGATGAGCCGCCGGGAGGAGGCCCTGCGGGTGCTGGACCGCGCGGTGCGCCGGGCCCGGGTCGCCGCCTGCAACAGCGCCTTCGACCCGGTCGGCTGACCGCCCCGGAACGCCACAGGGCGCCCCGCCGCCGGGACGCCCTGTGCGAAGCCGCCGAAGCGAAGCGTCAGGTGCGGACGACCAGGGTGCTCATCACCTTGTCGGCGAAGGTCTGCTTCTTGTCGTCGAACAGCGGCCACAGGTAGCCGATGGAGCAGGCGAGGCTGTCCAGGAAGTGCGCGAGCCTGCGGACGAACGCCGAGAGGAATCCGATCGGCTGGCCGGAGTGCTCGCCGACGAGCCTGATGCCCATCTGCCGCTTGCCGATGGTCTGGCCGGTGGTGCCCTCCTGGTAGATCATCCACAGGGCGCCGGCCAGCTCCACGACGGCCGCCAGCAGGAAGAACAGGACCCCGAGCCCGACCAGACCGCCGTTTCCGTTGTCGTAGGGGCCGGGGGCACCGGCGCCGAGGCAGATGACGCCGATGACGTACAGCACGCCCCCCGGCACGCCGATGATCAGGCCGTCGATGATGGACGCGGCCACCCGCGAGCCCCACTCGGCCAAAGGCCCGTGGGCGGGGCCGTAGTGGTGGTGGTGGATCTCGGCCGGCTGGCCGTACGCCGGCTGGGGAGGAACAGGCTGACCGTAGCCGGGCTGACCATAGCCGGGCTGACCATAGCCGGGCTGGCCGTACCCGGGCTGCTGTCCGTACCCCGGCTGCTGCTGGCCGTACGGGTCATAGGGGTTGCCCACGCTTACTCCTTATTAAGTGATGGTTCCTCGTGGTCGTCTGACGTACGCCAGACCCGCCGGGCTCCATGACGCTCGGTACGAGACCATGCGCCCGCCTTGCGGTCCTGCGTTCACATGCGCAACAGATCGAACCGGGCGAGCTGCCACAGTTCGGAGGCCGCCAGAGCGGTGCCGAGGATCGCGGCGCGACTCGCGGGCCGCATCGACCACCATCGGCGCCCGGCCCCCAGGGGGGCCACGGCCAGCGCCACCGCGGCCGCTACCACGAGCGGGTTGGCGGCCACGGCGCGGATCGGGTGCCCCGATCCAAGCTCGATGAACACGGTCGTCCCGCCACACAGCGGACACGGGATCCCGGTGAGCGTCCGCATCGGACACGGCACGCCGGGACCGCCCACTCGGTGGACCCAGGCCACGGCGACGGCGGCCAACGCCATCGCCCCGGCCCGCAACGCGACGCCTTGAACGCCGTGCCGCGCAGCGGTGAGCACGCGGTCGACGACAATGCCGACGACGCCTCGCGGCGCCTCGGTCGTCGTGTCCACCGCCCCCGCCATGGAATCCTCCGCCCCCGATGGCAATGTCCAGATGACCCGTATACCCGGTGATCCCCAGGCCGGGTCAAGTCAAATCGGGCATCCGCGACCAGACCGTAATCTGATCTGTGTCCAAGGTCTCCTGCGGGGCAGGGGAAGGTTGCCGAAAGGGCGATCAGAGCCGCCCGGCGGCCCCCACGATCTGGGGTTCGCTCATGACGGAGCCGGGCTCGCCCTCCACCACGTCGGCGATCACGCACGTGATGTTGTCGGGGCCGCCGCCGTCCCGGGCCAGCTGGATGAGCCGGCGGATCGCGTCGGCGGGCTCGGCCTCCTCCGACAGCACCTCATAGATCGTCTGCGCGTCCACGACGCCGGACAGCCCGTCGGAGCACAGCAGGTACCGGTCGCCCAGCAGCGCCTCACGGCGGCGCAGGTCGGGGTCGCGGTCCTCGCGCCCGTCCAGCACCCGGTACAGCACGTGCGACAGCCGGGAGTGCTCGCTCTGCTCGTCCGGTCCCGCCTGCGGATTGAGCAGCCGCTCCATCGTGTGGTCCTGAGTGATCTGGAAAAGCTCGCCGTTGCGCAGCATATAACCGCGGGAATCGCCGATATGGGCCAACGCGATGTGCCTTCCCGACCACAACATCGCGGTCAACGTGGTGCCCATTCTGCTGAGGTCGGGACGTTCTTCCCGGGCGATGCGCAATTTCTCGTTGGCCTCGGCCACGGCCCGGGCGAGCGCGTTCTCCAGATCGTCAACGGGAACGTCGACGTCGAGGGAGCGCAGCGACCCGATGACGGTGGAACTGGCCACCTCACCGCCCGCATAACCGCCCATCCCGTCGGCGACCGCGATGAGCCGAGACCCGGCATAGGCCGAGTCCTCATTGTTCTCCCGGACACAGCCTATGTCGGAGCCTGCCGCATACTTGATTGTTACGTTCATACCGATTTCGATGACGATCTGGACATTGGAGTTCGTTCAGCCGCCGGTCCGACCGGGGCGGATGGCATAAAGCCGTCGAAGCGCGATCGTGCATCTTCGGCCCGGGATGCACACCGGGTCGCGTGCCGTGGTCCGGCCCGGGAGGACCGGCCGCCGCCCGCCGCCGAGAGCCACGGCCCGGCGAGCGCCCGCGGACGCACCGGCGGGACCGCGCGCGTCCCCGCACCCGGCTCCCGGCGAAGCCTCCGCTCAGTGCCCACGTTGCCGACCGTACTCTCTGTCATGGCCCTGCCGAATCAGTCTGCCGGACGGGCCGGGTAACCACCTGGTCATTCTGCCGTCTGGGATCGGTCACCCACGCGTCCCACCGGGGCGTTATACCGCTCTCGTCGATCTTCACGCCGGACGCCTCGCCGGGAGCGCCCCGGGATCGTCCTCCGGGGCGTCGGCGGAGCGGGCGGGCGGCCCGCACCCCCGGAAGCGGCTCTCTCGTCCCCGGTCCTCGCCCCGGATCCCGCTCTCTGGGACCGGGAGCGGACCGCGCCGCGGGAGCAGACGCGAGCCGGCGCGCCCGCGCTCGGGCGCGAAGGAGCGGACCGCGGCCGCCGGGGCGCCCTCCCCCGTGCGAGCCCCGTGCACGCGACGGGCCGGACTGCGCTTATCCTCACCGAGGCGGTCTCGTCGGCGAGGCCGGGACCGCAGGGGGCGCATGACAAAGAAATCCAAGACGGACCTTGTGAAGGCCGAGGCGGCCACGCCCCGGGCGGGCCTGCTGACCGGCCGCTACCGGCTGCCGACCATCGGCATCGTGCTGACGGTCACGCTGCTGGCGTTCGAGGCCATGGCGATCGGCACGGTGATGCCGGTGGTGGCCCGTGATCTGGACGGGCTGACGCTGTACGGCTGGAGCTTCAGCGCGATGCTCATCGCCAGCATGGTGGCCACCGTGCTGGGGGGCGGCTGGGTCGACCGCGCGGGCCCGGGCAGGCCGCTGCTGAGCGGGCTGGGGGTGTTCGTCGCCGGCCTGCTGGTCGCCGGCGGCGCGCCGGCGATGTGGGTGCTGGTGATCGGCCGGACCGTGCAGGGCGTCGGCGTCGGCCTGGCGATGGTCGCGCTGTACGTGGTGATCGCGCGGGTGTATCCGGAGGCGCTGCGGCCCCGGGTGTTCGCGGCGACCGCGACCGCCTGGGTGCTGCCGTCGCTGGTGGGGCCCGCCGCCGGGGGCCTCATCGCCGAGCACGCGCACTGGCGGTGGGTGTTCCTGGGGCTGATCCCGCTGGTCGTCCCGGCGGCGCTGATGCTCGTCCCGGCGCTGCGCGGGATGGGCGCGCCGGAGTCGGACCAGGACCCGCCGCCGCGGCGCGTGATCCCCGCGCTCGTCACGGCGGTCGCCGCGGCGGCGGTGCTGTACGCCGTCGACGATCTGGCGTGGCCGTCGGTGCCCGCGGCGATCGCGGGGCTGGCCGGGCTGGGCTGGGGGCTGCCGAAGCTGCTGCCCGCCGGGGCGCTGCGGCTGCGGCGCGGCGTGCCGACCGCGGTGGTGCTGCGCGGGCTGCTGGCGGGGGCGTTCTTCGGGACGGACGCGTTCATCCCGCTGGCGCTGACCTCGCTGCACGACTTCACCCCCAGCCAGGCGGGGCTGGTGCTGACGCTGGCGTCGCTCGGCTGGTCGGCGGCCTCGCAGTACCAGGGGCGCTCGAAGCGCCCGCGGACGTTCTTCGTGCAGACCGGGGCGGTGTTCGTGGCCGCCGGGGTGGTCTCGGCGGCCGTGGCGATCCAGGTGGGCGGCTGGTGGGCGGCGCCCGCCTGGATCGTCGGCGGGCTCGGCATGGGGATGGCGCTGAGCAGCCTCAACGTCGTGGTGCTCAACCAGTCGGCTCCGCAGGAGCAGGGGGCCAACTCCTCGGCGCTGCAGCTCAGCGACACGCTCGGGTCGTCGCTGGCGATCGGCGCGGCGGGCGCGCTGGCCACCGCGTTCGGCGCCGACCGGCTGGAGATCGGCCTGCGGGTCGGCGCGGTGCTGCTCATCGGCATCGCGGCGGGCGCGGTCCTCGCCGCCCGTCGGGTGAAGTCCTGACGACGGACGTGTCGAACGTCACATCCGGTGGGCCCGCCGGGGGCCGCCGCGGCGATCGGGCGGCGATCGGGCGGCATCGTCCCCGCCGGGACCCCGGCCCGCCCCCGGATGACCTGTGGACGAAGGCCGTCGCGCGGAACGGGGCCGCCGGGCGCGGACGCCGGGGAAGGGGCCCGCGCCGCTCGACCCTCCGCGCGGCGCGGCACGAGCCGACCGGTAGCGTAGTCAGCAGCATGGACGGGTCCCAACGCACGCTGCTCCTCACGCTCACCGGCCACGATCGCCCGGGCGTCACGTCTCGGTTGTTCGCCACGTTGGCCGCCTTCCCGGTGACCGTCGTCGACGTCGAGCAGGTCGTCATCCGCGGCCGGCTGGTGCTGGGCGTGCTGCTGCAGTGTCCGCACGACGCCGACATCGGCCGGGTGTGGTCGGCCGCCGAGGAGGTGGCCGCCGACCTCGAGATGGACATCGAGATCTCCACCGGCCGGGGCAAGGTCTCCCCGCGTCGCCGCGGCCGGCTGCACGTCACCGTGCTCGGCAGCCCGCTGCGGCCGGGCGCGATGGCCGGGATCGCCGGGCGGATCGCCGCGAGCGGGGCCAACATCGACCGCATCGAGCGGCTGGCCTCCTACCCGGTGACCTGCATCGAGCTGCAGGTGTCGGGGGCCGACCCGGTGGCGCTGCGGGCGGAGCTGACCGCCGAGGCCGCGCAGCAGCAGGTGGACGTGGCGGTGCAGCGATCGGGGCTGTACCGGCGGGCCAAGCGGCTGATCGTGATGGACGTCGACTCGACCCTCATCCAGGGCGAGGTCATCGAGCTGCTGGCCGAGCAGGCCGGCTGCCTGCCCGAGGTCGCCAAGGTCACCGAGGCCGCCATGCGCGGCGAGCTGGACTTCGAGGGCTCGCTGCGGGAACGGGTGGCGCTGCTGGCCGGGCTGGACGCCTCGGCGATCGACGAGGTCCGCCGCAAGATCCGGCTCGCCTCCGGGGCCCGCACCCTGGTGCGCACCCTCAAGCGGCTGGACTACAAGTTCGCCATCGTCAGCGGCGGGTTCACCCAGATCACCGACGGGCTGGTGGAGGAGCTGGGGATCGACTACTCGGCCGCCAACACGTTGGAGATCGTGAACGGCAAGCTGACCGGGCGGGTGGTCGGCGAGGTGATCGACCGGGCCGGGAAGGCGCGGGCGCTGCAGGAGTTCGCCCGGCGCGCCCAGATCCCGATCAGCCAGACCGTCGCGATCGGCGACGGCGCCAACGACCTGGACATGCTGCAGGTCGCCGGGCTCGGCATCGCCTACAACGCCAAGCCGGTGGTCCGCCAGGCCGCCGACGCCGCGGTGAACGTCCCCTATCTGGACACGATCCTGTTCCTGCTGGGGATCTCCCGGGAGGAGATCGAGGCCGCCGACGCCGAGGATCCGGCCGTGACGAGCGAATCCACGGCCGGCTGAGCCCTCGGCGCGTCAATCGGTCTGCTCCCGGCCGGTGTAGAAGGCCAGCACCCGTTCGGCCGCGGCCCGGGCGGCGGCCTCGTCGGCACCGGCGGCGATGTCGGCCAGGCACCACTGCTCGCCGCTCAGCGCCATGAAGCGCATGCCCTCCTCCGAGAGGTTCCAGGCCTGGAAGGCCTCCGGATCCACGGGCCGGCCGCTGTCGAGGTGCTGGAAGAGCCCGAGCAGGGCCAGCTCCCAGCCGATCCCCGTCGCGCCCGGACCGTACCGCTCCCAGAACTCCGCATGGTCCTCGACGCGCGCGATGTGCGCCAGCTCCAGCCGCGCCCGGCCGTCGGGCTCCGCGGTCAGCTTCACCTCGATCCAGCTCGTCTGCCCGTTGTACTCCCAGGTGGCGACGAAGCCGTGGGGCGGGTCGCAACGCTCGATCACGCCGCCCGCGTTGCCCTCGAGCTGGTAGCGCCCGCCGACCTTGAGCTCCCCGCTGACCGGAAGGAACCAGCGGGGGATCCGCTCGGGATTGGTGCAGGCGTCCCACAGGTCCTCGACGGTGGTGGCATAGCCGCGGCTGATGGTGCAGACCCTGGCCTCACCCGCCTCGAAGGTGCGGGTGCCGACGCTGCGGCGGACGGCGTTGATCTGTGCGGTGACATCGGTCATGGGGTGTTCTCCGTCTCGTCGGCGGCCGTCCGGCGGCGTTCCCGGCGTCCGCGGGCCACCTCGGTCTCCAGGGCGTCCAGCTTCGGCGCCCAGAACCGCCGGAACTTCTCCAGCCATGCGTCCACGTCCTGCAGCGGACCGGTGTCGACCGCGTACAGCCGCCGCGTCCCCTCCGCGCGCACGGTGGCGAACCCGTTGTCCCGCAGCACTTTGAGGTGCTGCGACACCGCGGGCTGCGAGATCCCGAACTCCTCGCGGATCACCGCGCACACCGCCCCGGAGGTCTTCTCCCCTTCGGCCAGCAGCTCCAAGATCCGGCGGCGCACTGGATCGCCCAGCACATCGAACGCATGCACGAACCCAAATTATTAGCTGCTGCTTATATAAGTCAATGCCGATATCACCTGGTCGTCCCG
>k87-1228861_pt1 | contig 11018 bp, 8 predicted proteins | sample MGYA00084031_6733416 | MGnify analysis MGYA00084031
AACGACGTATACCGACGCTTCGAAGAGTTGCCCTTGGACTACGACGTAGTTCTCGAGCTCCCAGTAAGCAGCCCAGACCTCATCTTCAGTCTCTCCTGCCGTTAGGCGCAATATGCTTTCTGGCCCGTGTTCGGCCGTGCCGCCCATGCCCCCGAGCGATCCCCACTCGTGGCGGTCGAGCTCGATTTTGAGCATTTCCACGGTCGTCGGCTCCATCTCCGGTTAGGAGCGAACGTCACGCCAGACAGAAGCTGATCGCGATCAGAGCGTTCTTGACAGCTGGCGCGTACTTCGGTCCCCTCGCCGCCTCTCCAACCAGATGCGCAACAGATGCCCAGCGCCTGCAGCCCACCTGACTCAATGTCACTTTCGGCACCCAACTGGGTTACCCGAGGACATACATATCGCCGCCAGTGTTGAGGTCCCCCGATCGTGTCCGCCTGCGCTGGACCAACCGCCCTCTCCGCTCTGGCCCGCTACCGCACCTACACACGGCCCCGCCTCATCCCCCGCTGGCGCTAGAAGTTCACCCGGCTCACCACCAAGGACGTCCACCTCTGACCCCGACCTGCTCCATGCCACCTGTCGCTGCTGCGCCCGCCCCGCTCTCACAACCCGAGGCACTCGTGCGCCTCGCTCCTGCTAGGCCAGGGCAGGAACACTAGCGGTGGTCAAGGAGCTGCTCAGTCACGCCCGCATCTCCACCCCCCACACCCATGTCCGACTCCCTCGCACACGATGCCACCTAACAACGCATAGCCAACATCCACCGACGACCACCCCAACCGCAGCCGTCAACAACCGCCATTAGCGTCGGCTTAGCCGTCAGACGGTCGTCGGAGTCCCGGCGAAAGCTTCCCTTTCGGGGGGTTCTCGCTAGCGAACGCCCCGCAAGATTTATTCATTTAAAACAAGTTGATGCACACGCGCCGCCTCACGACCTCCCGGCTCAATGTCAGCCGTCCGGACCCGATAACTTCCAGCCCTTAGCCGGATCTCCAAAAAGTCGTCCGAGGCCAGCTCCATCCCGGGTATTGCTGCATCGAAAAGAATTGCAGCACCCCGTATCTCGACCGAAGGTCCGCACTCCCACACGGCCAACGAAATCTGAGAATCAACCATTTCGATCAACTCTTCCTCGGAATCCGCATACAACCACTGCACAAAAGCTTGATGTTCCGTCAGGTATGCAGTACTTAAAGGCTCATCCCCAAAGACGAGGGCTATTCGCTGACGTTCAGGATCGCCAAAGCTAACAAGTCCCGTTATCTCATCCACTTCGCAAGCCTGCTGATAGTCACCCTCACATCCTCTCCAAAGAGGAACGTCATCAAGATTGACGAGAACGAAGGGCCCTCCCGCCGCTTCTATCCATTTCACCCGACCACCACTCCCGCGCTCTACAGACATTCCTCATCACTGAAGCCGGCTAGCGAATATTTTGCATTACAAGACTTACACTGCAGGTACAATCGCTACTCCATCCATCACTAGACGGCTAATGCCGTTCAAAGATTGCTCCAAATACGACGTGATAGGTGTGGAGATCGTCGACGGTGAGGTTGTAGACCTCAGTTGTCGACATGCGGTGATCGACAGCGGTGATCTGGACGTAGGTACCGGCTGAGGCCTGCAGCAAAACGCCAGGGTAGAGTCAACAAGCAGAAACCCTTTTCGGGGCAGAGCCTCAGAAGGAGTGTTCGCCGGCATCGGTTAATGGTACCAGTGGCATGAAGCCGCCGAGGTCGACGGTGTGCCGACGAGCCGCTTAGCCTGTCGCCGATAATGGGAGGTGACAGAGCGGGAGTGAAGCTGGTTATGAAGTCGATAGTGACGATATGGTCATCAACCTTGATGCCTTTGGTTGAGCCATCGGTCATCAAGACACAAGAGCTCAGCACGAAACGTTATGCTAACGCTTACCGACGTCACAGTTGTCGCCAGCAACTCATAGACAGGATCGAAAGGTAGGTCCGAAGCGACGTCAACGAGGAGATCACCCATAGTTTCATCGACCGTGTGTTTTCAGGAACTCCTCCAGAAATCCTTGATACAGCTCCACAGACATAACCGTCGATATTGGAGGTATCGGCCCCCGTCACAGGAATATCGGTTATGCTACGGTGCCAGCGTGGGGTGACCTGGTGCTGTGGACTGACCGTCACCGTTACGTTACTGGTGGCACCAGCTGGAACTTGATGCGAGCGGTATGCCTACCCTCCTTGAGCCCAAGGGTGACCAAAAGACTCGGCGGCCCGCATGCGATGACGACGCTCAAAAGGTATCGGCGCGAGCAGCCCTTGCTACCAATACCTTCGGAGGCTAGCCGAGGAGCGGACGGTGCGGCCGTGTACTGCTGGGGATACTGTCAACGGCTTTCCTAATGCGTCCCTTGTACGCCGATCAAGGAAGGTTGTCACAGGGAGCGGTTCATCGGCCAGGTAAACCATAAACGGGGCTGAGTACGCAGATCATAGTTCACCACGAAACTAAGGCAAACCGATCAAAGCTTTCAAATACCCTCCATCCACCCTAAGTCGCTGATATTTCTTCGATTTTCTTTCGAATGAGATTGCGCTGGTATTGAATCACTGAGATACATCGCTCATTACTGCGCTCGACATCTATGTCGACGTTGGGTATATCCTCTCTATCCAGCGCCCCTTCGTAACAATAAGAGAGAATGTAGTACAGTTCCTTCGCGCTCAACCCGTCAGAAGCTTCACAGCAGTCCATCACCGCTGAAAGGAGATGAGCGGTACCAGGCTCGTCAGTTCCTTCGTATACGTCATCGAAGCTTTCAACAAGTTCAGGTTGCGCAGGAACCGAGTCCCGACCTTCTGCCACAGCCTGACGGCAAACCGTTAGCGCCTTCTCAAGGAAGGTGACCGTGGCTTCATCCTGAATGGGTGGCGACATTGTCTTCAACGTCCAGTCGATGGCCGTTACCGCGAGCGCCAGCCGTTGAGCTGGACTAAATTTTCCCAAATTATCCCGTTCTGGGGCCATTTCGTAGTCCCAGAGCAACATCAGCATCCTCCGATCAGGTCGATGCCAGGATAGTTGGCGATCCGTCCAGCACAGTCTTGCCGCTCGGGACCGCATGGCGGACGAAATGTTGCCATTCTACCTTGAGCCGGGAGACGTCCCTGGTCCACAGCGTTCAGCATCACCTGTTCGGCGTCAGTTTGATTCGACCCCCGATACTTTGATCCGTGCACCCGACTGTAACCGAGCCTATCCGCCAGCGCACGCATATCGGGATTCGTCTTATTTCGATTAACAGTGTAGACGTATTCTCCGCCGAATTCACCGGTTGCAACGGTCGTGCCATTGAAGGCGCGATTTCCATACCGCGAACGCATCGTTTCATGCAAGGCTTTTGCGTCCGCAAGGAGTTCCTCGTCAGACTTTCTCGGACCACTGTTGTGGACGAGAACGGCTTGGTCGCCGGCGACCACATGGTAGGTGTGGAGGTCGTCGACGGTGAAGTTGTAGACCTCAGTTGTCGACGTGCGGTGGTCGACGCACGGTAAGCGAGGAGGCGGGTACTGGTTGAGGCCTCCAGCCAGACGCCAGGCTAAGCCGCTCGGCAGGAAACCGTTCCTCCACACAGAAACCAGAATCGCCTGATTCTCCGGAAACCAGCCACACCTCTTCGGGACGGGAATCCAGAAGAGGTGTCCGCCGGTGAGGGGACGGCGTCGGCGGCGTCACCGCGGGGATCGCCGAGGCCGACACTGATTGTCGGTGGCCGGTTCTATGCTCCCGCCCCTTGAGACCCAGCCCGGCCCCCATCCAGAGGCATCACCGAAGCAAGGAGGAACCGGGCGGATCGATCGGCTTCTCGGGTAGGAGGGCGCCCTGCGAAGCCTTCAAGGGGAACGCGCGGAGAACGTGCGCGAGAAAGGAGACGAGGTGACCATAGTCGTCACCACCCCGACCGGACACGTAGGCTCGCGCGTGGTCCGGCTGCTGCTGCAGGCCGGTGTCCGCCCGCGCGTACTGGTTCGTGATCCGGCGCGTCTGGACGCCGAGACGCGTGAGCGTGTCGAGATACGGCAGGGCGATCTGACCGATGCCGCGTTCGTCCGCGAGGCGACGGCCGGGGCGCGCGCCGTGTTCTGGGTCGACCCGACCCCGTACACGGTCGAGGATCCCGTGGAGACCTCACGGCGCACCGCCGCGGCCGTCGCCGAGGCGGCCAAGGCCGGAGATGTCGCCAGGATCGTGCTGCTGAGCAGCGTCGGCGCGGAGAAACGGCACGGCGTCGGCCTCATCGACGGCTTGGCCGCGATCGAGGAGCAGTTCGACGCCTCCGGCGCGGACGTGCTTCACCTGCGCTGCGGCTACTTCTTCACCAACCTGCTGCTCGAATTGGATGGGCTGGCCAGCAGGGTGCTGACCACGGCGCACGACCCGGATATGCCCATGCCGTGGGTGGACCCGCGTGACATCGGCGACGTCGTCGCGGTCCGGCTGCTCAACGACGCCTGGCAGGGGCGGGTGGTGCAGGCCGTTCACGGCCCGGAGGATCTGTCCTTCCGCCGGGTCACCGAGATCCTCACCGACGTGCTCGGCCGTACGATCCGGCTGCGGGTCGTCACCGACGATGACGTCCGCGCCGGCCTACGCGAGGCCGGGCTGCCACCTTCGGCGGTGGAGGGCATCGTCGGCATGACCGCCGGAATCCGCGACCTGGTGCCCGAGCAACCGCGCGATCTGATCACCACGACCCCGACCACGCTCGCCGACTGGGCCTACGCACACCTGCGTCCGCTGCTGCCACCCGCGTCGTAACCGACAGGGCCGTGCCGCCCCCGGTCACAGCACTGGGGTCCGGTCGGCTCGTTCTGGTGACGGCTCGGTTCACCCAGGTCGCAGACACGCCCCTCGTTTCGGTCGTGTCCTGCGGTGGCAGGTCGGGCGGTTCGCCCCGGGCGCGGCCGGCACGCCCCCGGAACGCGTGGACGAGCCGGCCGCGTATACGCCTGGCGAACTACCGGTACACCCCGAGCTCGCAGGGCCTACCGTCAGGGCGCCAAATAGTACGCGGTGTAGGTGGTTCCCTTGGACTTGTGAGTCACCACACCACGCCAGTTGGCGGGGCCCGATATTCCGATGTCGGTGTGAGCGCAGTTACCGCCAAGGGCGTCGTAGCGCGCTGTCGAGCTGCCCTTCATGGACACCTGCATGCCTAGACGCAGCACATCCGGGACGCCGATCTGGCACACCATGAGGTGGTAGCTATTCCCGTTCCGCGTCAGCTCGCCGAAGCCGACGTAGGAGGTTCCCCAGTAGACGTACAGCCGGTGCTTCGTGGCGGACAGCTTGCCATAGCAGGAAGCCGGATAGCCCGCGGCGGAGCAGGCGGCGGCCTGCGCGGAGACGGACGACGTCTCCGCCTGCGCCGCGGGAGCCGTCGCAAACAGCATGCTCCCAGCCGCAAGCAGCGCCGCCGGAAGCATACGCTTAACCACCGACATCACGACCTCCTTCAAAATCCGCGAGCCGATCTCCGGCTCACCGGGCACGACTTTCACACGCCGCCCCGCACACTGACGACAGCGTTAGACCTCAATCAAAAAACCGACATCAGCCGCAGATCAGGGTTCATCCGCCGGAAGGCATCCGCCCGACGGGAATCCGAGCTCACTTCCCATAAACCTCGTGTGGCCGTGCCCGAGAAGCACGGCCACCGGCATCACGACCACGGAAGACGACGCGTGGAGGTCCTCACCAGTCCGTCAGAGAAGCTGGTCGCGTAAGCATCAATCCCACGGGCCGTGGTCCCACGGCCCGTGGTCTCCGCCCTCGATCGTGTCCTGCGATAAGCCAGCCGGGGTCCGGCCGGGTGCGGCCGGCACGCCCTGGAACACGTGGACGAGCCGGCCGCGTATACGCCTGGCGAACTACCGGTGCACCCCGACCTCGCAGAACCTGCTGTCAGGGCGCCGGGTAGTACGGGGTGTAGCTGGTCCCGCCCTCGTGTCCCACCTCGCCACGCCAGTTGGTGATCGCGTAGTTGAAGTCACGGTGGTAACAGTTGCCACCGAGCCCGTCGTAGAAGTGGCCGCTCCCCACCTGTATGCCGAAACGCACAGATGAGACGCCGATGTGGCACACCATGAGGTGGTAGTTGTTGGTCCCGTTCCGCGTCAGCTCGCCGAAGCCGACGTAGGAGGTCCCCCAGTGGACATACAGCCGGTACTTCGTGGCGGACAGCCTTTCAAGGCAGGACCCCGGATAACCCGAGGCGGAGCAGGCGGCGGCCTGTGCGGAAACGGACGACGTCTGCGCCTGCGCCGCGGGAGCCGTCGCAAACAGCATGCTCGCAGCCGCGAGTAACGCCGCCGGAAGCATACGCTTAATCACCGACATCACGACCTCCTTCAAAACCAGCGAACCGACCCTCCGGCTCGCCGATCACGAATTTCACACGCCACCCGTCCACTGACGACGGCGTTAGACCTCAATCAAAAAACCGACACCAGCCACAGATCAGGCAGGCTGCCCACATGTGCCTGTCGAGCCCGTCTGCCGCGAGCTCGCGGCTTTACCATCAGCCGGTGGGCGCCGGGTAGTACGGGGTGTAGCTGGTCCCGCCCTCGTGTGCTACCTCGCCACGCCAGTTGGTGATCGCGTAGTTGAAGTCACGGTGGTAACAGCTGCCACCGAGCCCGTCGTAGAAGTGGTCGCTCCCCACCTGTATGCCGAAACGCACAGACGAGACGCCGACGTGGCACACCGTGAGGTGATACCGGTTGGCCCCGTTCCGCGTCAGCTCACCGGAACCGACGTAGGCGGAATTCCAGTAGACGTCCAGCCGGTGCGTCGTGGGGGAGATCTCCTCGTAGCAGGAGCGTAGCTGGCCCTGGGTGGTGCAGGCGGCGGCCTGCGCGGAGACGGCTGACGTCTCCGCCTGCGCCGCGGGAGCCGTCGCAAACAGCATGCCCCCGGCCGCAAGCAGCGCCGCCGGAAGCATACGCTTGGACTTTGACATCACGACCTCCTTCAAAACCAGCGAACCGACCCTCCGGCTCACCGATCACGAATTTCACACGCCACCCGTCCACTGACGACAGCGTTAGACCTCAATCAAAAAACCAACTTCAGCCGCAGATCGGGCACGAGGTTCCCACCCGCCGGGATAAGGGTGCGCAAGATCACGTTTATACGGCGTACCGTGCTGACCACACCGCCGTCGCGAAACACTGAAAAAGACGGAGACCGGCAATGGCCGCAGACACACCTGCCAAACGCACCGGTCATCCCGCCTCCGAAGCAGAACTCACCAAAAGGCGTCCGCCCGACGGGAAATCCGGGACCGCTTCCCATGAACCTCGTGTGGCCGTGCCGAGGAGCACGGTCACCGGCATCACGACCACGAAAGACGACGCGTGGAGGTCCTCACCAGTCCGTCAGAGAGACCTGCCGCGTAAGCATCAATCCCATGGCCCGTGGTCCCACGGCCCGTGGTCTCCGCCTTCGGCCGCGTCCTGCGACGGCACGCCGTAGGAGGAGCCCTGGCCGCTTTCCCGCGCGGAAACGGACGACGTTTCCGCCTGCGCCGCGGGAGCTATCACGAACAGCGTGCCGACGGCCGCGAGCAGCGCCGCCGGAAGCATACGCTTGGACTTCGACATCACGACCTCCTTCGAAACCCGAGAGCCGATTCTCCGGCTCGCCGATCACGACTTTCACACGCCGTCCCCTGCTCTGACGACGGCGTCAGACCTGACTCGAAAAACCGGCATCGGCCATTGATCGGGCAGATCGGACGAGGTTCGCGCCTGCCGGGGTGAGGGTGTGCAGGGTCATGTTGGCGTTGCGTACCGTGCTGACCAGTCCGTTGTCACGGAGCACCGAAAGATGGTGGCTGGCGGTGGCCGGGGACACGCCGGCCAAGCGTGCCAGTTCTCCCGTCGTCATGCCCGCGGCGGTGGCCCGCAGGATCAGCGCCCGGCTCTGTCCGAGCAGCCGGGACAGCGGCGCCTCGGCCCGGGTCGATCCGCTCTCCTGGTCGCGCACCACCGGATAGGCGACGACCGGCGGCAGCTCCGGGTCGGCCATGGAGACCGGCTGCCCCCAGCAGAAGTAGGACGGCACGAGCCGAAGCCCGCGCCCGTCAAGATGGATGTCCAGGTTGCCGGGGTACTCGGCCTCCAGCACCGGAGGCTTCCAGCGCAGCGCGGGAGCCAGGCTGCGCAGCAGTCCCTCCACCCCGCCGTCCAGCAGCGCCCGCGCCCGTACCGCGCGGTCGGCGTCGACTCTGGCCTGCATGAGCTCCTCGACCGGCTTGATCGCGACGGCGTGGTAGGCGCGCAGGGCTGACACGAGTTCGCGCCGGCCGTCCGGATCGGCCAGCCTCCGGAGCCGAGTGCCGGTGCCGTGCACCCGATCCAGCTTGGCCAGTTCGTCCAGCACCAGCCGTTCCGACGCGGCCAGGATCGCCTCCGCTCCTGCGTCGAACCCGTGCTGAGCCTCGGCCGGGGTGACGAAGTCGGGAAAGTACGACTTCCTGGGCAGCAGCGGCCCCAGCATCGAACGGACGATCCGGTCCAGCCCGGTGTCGGCCAGTCGGGCCCGCACACTGCGGATCCACCCCGCGTACGCCCAGCGGCCCGGACGCCCCTGGAGCCGGTGCAGGCTGAAGACGATCTCCCAGAAAGGGTCGCACGTGGTCGCCACCCTCATTTTGGCCAGATCCTCGTGCGTGAAGAAGATACGCAGCAAAGGGTCTCCATCCCTCGCGGTTCGAAGCGCTTCGCATACTAAGAACGAAGGACGAAAGAAAATGTAAATCAGCGTTACGCTACTCTGATGCAAGATTACGGAACGCCGCCATTCACCCTTCGACACCTCGTCGAAGCATGCCGATTCCGCCGGGAGCCGACATCACAAGTTCGGTGAAGCCGCATTTCCGAATCGACGTTCCCCCGTGAACGCGTTCTCCACTGCATGGACGAACATTCCCTGGCCGCCATGCGGTCATTGCGATTATGTCCGCTCCCCGAGATTATCGAAGACGGCATCCGGCCGGTTCAATCCGGGTGTTCCAGCGGCGTCGGGGCACCCGGTGGGGACCGGTGGACGCGCCGGTCCCGGCGTCGGGCTACGTCACGCCAGTTCTCCGATCGCGGCCACGGGGTGCCCGCCCGCGCCTTCGCACATCCAGAGCGCTGCCTGGTCTACCCGCTTCGGATGCAGTCCGAGCGAGTGCTCCGGGCAGGTCGGCCAGGTCCTCCATTCCTGCTCGGCGATCACCTCCTGGGCGAGGTCGGCGATCAGCACGAGGGCGGTGACCGGCTCATGCTTTTCCTCACCGCGCAGCCCCGAGCCGGAATATTGCCCCTGGTACTCGACACGCAAGTAGCCGAGGTCGTCCCAGTCCGGGACGGCGAAACCGAGCCGTCCGGGGAGACCGGTGGCCTCCATATCCCGCTGCACGGCCCGTATCGCGTCACCCAGCACTTTGTCGGCGGTCATGTCTCCCATCCTGGTACCGGCCTGTAAACCTTTCTCGGCTTCCTGTGCTTGACGGCGGGGATTCCGCGGCTGATCCGCACCTGGGCCACGACCGCGATGAGTGGCCGACGTCTCGCAGACCGCTCAGCGGCGAATTCTTCCCGCCCCGGTCACCGCAGGCGGCGAGAATTTCTTTCTCGGCGGCGTTCGCACCCGCGTTGCGGTCGTATCGCGGATCGGCCTCGGTCAGCGGATGGACGTGATCGGGCATGACCGCCGTCCCCATCAGTCATGCCCTTCTCCTCCGCAACCTCACCGATGAGGGTCGGCAGGCGCTGCGATCCGGCCGCCGGGCACGACCTCACCGGTACGCGGGGCACCGGGCGCACGATGTCCGCCGTTCGGTCGCGAGATGACAGCCCTCCGCAGACGCTACGCGACCCGGGTCGCTGCCGGAAGTCCCGAAGGGGCGGGCCGGCCCCACGGCTGAAGCCGGGTGCTGCATCCGGGAGAGTTCCGCTCGCCGGGTTCCGCCACCGGGCCTCGCCAGATCCCGCCTCCGGCACGGCACGATCGCGGATCGATGCCGACGCCACCCCGTCACGCGGACGGGGTGGCCTGCGCGTGCTCCCCCGGGAACGCTCCTCGGCCGATGCTCCCTCCGATCGGGTCGGGCGCCCGGCCCGCCGACCACGCGCCTCTATGACGGCGGGCCCGGTTCGCCTAGGCTGCGGACATGATCCTTGATCAAATCAATATTTATCCGCTCAAATCGGGAAAAGGGCAGGCGCTGACGGAGGCGTTCGTCCACCCGTGGGGCCTGGACGGGGACCGCCGGTGGGCGGTCGTCGACGAGCACGGCGACAACCTGTGGCTGGGCGAGTTCCCACGGCTGGCCTCCGTCGTCGCGCACTCCACTCCCGAAGGCGGTCTGCAGCTCGCGGCGCCGGGGATGGAACCGCTGACCGTGCCGCCCGCCACGGGTCCGGCCACGCCGGTCGGCTTCACCGGCCTGGACAAGGCGGTGCTCGCCGACGACACGGCGCACGCCTGGTTCACCAAGCTGCTGGAACGCCCGGCCCGGCTGGTGTGGCTGGACGACCCCACGCGAAGGTCGATCGACCCGGCCCACGGCGGGCTTCCGGGCGAGGTGGTGAGCTTCGCCTGGGACGCGCCGCTCCTGCTCATCTCCGAGTCGTCGGCACGCGCCCTGGACGACTGGGTGGCCGAGGAGGCGGCCGCGCACGGCGAGGAGAGCCCCGCGCCGTTGTCGCGGCTGCGGTTCCGCCCCAGCGTGATCGTGAGCGGCGCGGAGGCGTTCGCGGAGGACGGCTGGCGCGAGGTGCGGATCGGCGCGGTCCCCTTCCGCGTCTCGGAGCTGTGCGACCGCTGCGCGGTGACCACCATCGACCCGGAGACTCAGGTGAAGGGCAAGGAGCCGCTGCGCACGCTGGCCAAGCGCCGCAAGTGGGACGGCAAGACCTGGTTCGGCATCCGGCTGGTACCCCGCGAGACCGGGCGGATCAAGGTGGGTGACCCGGTCAGCGCCC